>Ga0207650_10002630_pt1 | contig 12423 bp, 9 predicted proteins | sample KBSS63metaG_FD_184325 | JGI IMG/M metagenome (GOLD analysis project Ga0207650, IMG submission 184325) | Switchgrass rhizosphere microbial communities from Kellogg Biological Station, Michigan, USA - KBS S6-3 metaG (SPAdes) (version 2) | ecosystem: Host-associated > Plants > Roots > Rhizosphere >...
CGAATCGCGCCGGCACCATCAGCCGGCACAGCCCCGACTCGATCAGCGCCTGGACGTTCTCGTCCGCGAGGCGGCGCAGCGCGTCGGTGGTGTCGGCGTTGCGTTCGAGGATCGGCCGGAGTGCCGCGGCCTGGGCGAGCAGCGCGGCGGGATCCGAGCCACTGGACGACGGGGTCGAAACGGTCATGGGGCGTAAGTGATATCACGGCCTGCAAATTCCACTCAAAGGTAGGGCTGCGCTCGCGCCTTCACCGTATCCGGGCCACAATGCCGCGCGTGATGGATTCCTCGCGCCGCGCGTTCATGGCCGGGCTTGGCGCCTTGGCCGTTCCCACTCTCCTGCCGGACGCTGCGTGGGCGCGGCAGGCCGCGCCGGCGGCGAGCCTGCTGCCGGTTCACACGCCCAAGATCGATCACCTCGACGTCATCGTCCCCAATGTCGAGTCGTCGGCCCGCTTCTACATGGGCCTCTTCAACACCACGCTGCACGCGCAGCCGTTCCAGGGCGGCTTCCGCTACTTCGTGCTGTTCGGTGAGCTGCCCGCGGACACGCGGCAGGTCGGCTATCTCGCCATCGGCGACTCGCGCGGACGCGGTACCTACATCGGCCACTTCTGCACGTCGGTATTCGACTACCGGCGCGATGCCGCGGCGATCTCGGCGGCGCTCGACGACGCGGTGGCCAAAGCCGGGCTCGGCAAGATCGGCGGCCGCGGCGGGGTCGGCGGCATCTTCTCGGATCCCGACGGCATTGAAATCCAGTTCCTGCCCGCGCCCGACACGCTGGTCACGGCAGCCGTGCCGTCGGATCTCGTCCCCTCGCGCAAGGGGCTGGTCAGACCGCTCGGCGTCGATCACGTGCTGCTGCACGTGGCCGATCTGGAGAAGGGCGTTCAGTTCTACAAGATCTTGTACGGCACGGAGTCGCTACGCGACCGCACCACGGGACGCGTGTGGTTTCAGATCGGCGACACCCGGCTCGGGCTGCAGCAGGCCGAAGCCGGGCAGAAACCGCACATCGCCCACTTCGGGATCAAGGTGGCGCCGTTCGATGCCCAGAAGGTGACGGCCGGCCTGCAGGCGCTCGGCGCCCGCGTCGTCCCGTCGCCGTACGAAACTGGAGTCGTCCGGCTCATCGACCCGGACGGTATCTCGCTCGAAGTTATTGCCCCGTAGGCGGGCCTGAAGGCCCGCAACTACGTACGTCCGGGAGCCGGGAGCCGGGGGCCGACTAGATCGACAACATCTCCGTGCTATCGCCGAAGGTGTCGAGGCGCGCGCCCAGCTTGTCGAGCATCGCCAGCAGCAGGTTGGACATGTGCGTGTCCTTCGGATACCGAACGTGGCGTCCGCCCTTGAGCGCGCCGGACGCGCCGCCGGCCAGCACGATCGGCAGCGGGCTGAAGTTGTGCTGGTTGCCGTCGCTGAGCGAGCTGCCGTAGAGCACGAGCGAGTGGTCGAGCAGCGACCCGTCGCCGTCGGGGGTCTCATTCAGCTTCAGGACGAAGTAGGCAAACTTCGTCATGTGATACAGGTTCAGGATCGCGAAGCGGTCCATGTTGCCGCGGTCGTTCGAGTGGTGCGACAGGTTGTGGAACGGGTCGCGGATGGTCGTCTCGGGGAACACCGCACCGCTCAGCTCGCGCGCCAGCATCAGCGTCGAGACCCGCGTGATGTCGGACTGGAAGGCCAGCACCTGCAGGTCCATCATCAGCTTGATGTGCTCGGCAAACGTCGCCGGTACCCCGGCCGGCACGTCGGGCAAAGTCACATCCTCGCGCGCCGACGCTTCGGCCCGCTGGATCCGGCGCTCGATCTCGCGCACGTCCTCCAGATACTGATCGAGCCGGCGGCGATCGCCGGCCGGCAGGTCCCGCTGCAGCGACGGGAGCTGTGTCATCACCGAATCGAGCAGGCTGCGCGTGTCCTCGCGGCGGCCGCGGCGCTCGGCGGCGGTGGCGCCGTCGCCGAACAGCTTCTCGAACACGAGCCGCGGGTTGCTCTGCATCGGCAGCGGCTGCGTCGGCGACTTCCATGAGATCGAGTTGCGATAGGCGCAGCTGAAGCTCGCCTCGCATGCCAGCACCGCCTCTTCGATCGAGAGCTCCAGCGACGGCAGCGGCGTGTCCTGGCCGATGTGCTGCGCGGCGACCTGATCGGCCGACACGCCGAGGTGTGCCTGGGCGCCGCGCTGCGGCACCGAGCCGGTGAGGAACACCGCGGCCGCGCGCGTATGGTTGGCGCCCGCCGACACGTCGGCGCCGCCGGCGCCGGCCACGTAGGGATGCGCCAGGCCGCTCACCACGGTGATCCGCTCGCGGAACTGCTCGAGCGGCTTCAGGATCTCGGTGTACTCGAAGCCGGGGCCCTCGGTGGCCGGCGTCCACTTGTCCATCGTGGCGCCGTGGGGCACGTAGAAGGCGGCAAAGCGCGTCTTCGGCGCCACCGACCGCGCCGGCGTCTGCGCGCCCACCATCGAGTCGAGCAGCGGCAGCGCCACTGACGCGCCGAGGCCGCGCAGGACCGTGCGGCGGGACAGGTGCTTCTTGGTGAGGAACATAATCGTGTGCTTCCTGGCGGACCTGAAGGTCCGCCGCTACTCTGTCCGCTCCGCGGCCTTCGTGCGCATCTGGAACTGTGGCGTCCGCACGACGCCGAGGACGAGCGACGAGAACGTGTAGTGCCCGGGAGCCGCGGCACCCGTGATGGCGCGCACCGCCGGCATGTCCTGCGGCCGCAGCGCGCGGCCGAGCGCATAGGTCAGCATCTTCTCGGCCGCCACGCCGGCAAAGAGGTCGGGCCGGGCCACGAGCGCGCGGCGCAGCGAGTCGGCGCCGTCGAGCCGGGTGCCGTCCACCATCACGCCGGTGGCGTCGATGGGCGTCTGCCCATCCACCGCGCGCCACTTGCCGGCGTGATCGAAATTCTCGAGCGCAAACCCGATCGGGTCCATCACGCGATGGCACGACGCGCAGGCGGGATTGGCGCGATGCTGCTCCATCCGCTGGCGGAGCGTAGCGGCCTTGGCTTTCGCCGCGTCGCCGTCGATGTTGGTCTCTACGCCGGGCGGCGGCTGCGGCGGCGGCGCGCCGAGGACGTTTTCGAGCACCCATTTGCCGCGCTGCACCGGCGACGTGCGGTTGGCGGCGGACGTCACCGTGAGGATGCTGCCCTGCCCCAGCAGGCCGCGACGGGGACTGCCGGGCGGCAACTCGACACGCCGCATCCGCGAACCGCGGATGCCAGGAATGCCGTAGTGGCGCGCCAGCCGCTCGTCCACGAACGTGAAGTCGGCGTCGAGCAGATCGACGATGCTGCGGTCCTCGCGCATGATCGTGCGGAAGAGCAGCTCCGTCTCTCGCTGGAACGACTGGCGCAGGTTGCCGTCGAACTCCGGCGTATCGGGCTTGGCGTTCTGCAGCTCGCGCAGGTAGAGCCACTGGGCGGCGAAGTTGGTGACCAGTGCGTCGGCTCTGGGGTCGGCGAGCATGCGCCGCACCTGACGATCGAGCGTGGCCGGCGCGCTCAACGTGCCCTTGGCGGCAACGGCGAGCAGCTCCTCGTCCGGCACGCTGCTCCAGAGGAAGAACGACAGCCGCGACGCCAGCTCCAGATCGCTGACGCGATACACCGCGCCCGGCAGCACGCGCGCCGGTTCGCGCTCGAACCGGAAGAGGAACCGGGGATCGACGAGGATGCGCGCGACCGCGCGCTCGATCCCGAGCTCGAAGGACCGTTTCCGCCCCTCCCGATAGAACTGTAGCGGCGTGTCGAGCTCCGGGCTCGACGGCGCCACCGGGCGCCGGAACGCATGGGTCGCGAACGTCGACAGAATCGTGCGCGCGCATCCGTCTTCGCCGGCCGGCGACGCGGGGGTGCAGACGAGCAGCTTCCGGCGGCTCGGTGTGTCGCCGGGACCGGTGGGATTGAACGGGCCGGCGATCGTCACCTGCGTGATGCCAGGCGTGCGGGTCTCGACGTGGAACACGCCGTCGGCGCCGCCCGCGTGGCTGCGCACCACGCTGGCCGCGGCGATGGTGTGCGGTCCAGCCGCGATCTTGAGGCGCGTGGCGCCGCGCCCCCCTTGCAAGGTGAGGCGCACGCCGTCGAGCGTGACGTAGAGATCGTCGCCGCGAGGTCCGGCCGCCGGCGGCCCGCCGAGGCGGGCGCCCCCCGCCTGCCCCACCTGCAGGTCGTACTCGGCGTCGAGCGGGAATGTGTGCCGAATCACGAGGCCACCGCGCGTGCCAAGCGGCAGGCCGTCCACATGCGCATCCTGCGACACGTCGCCCGCCACGCGGTAGGTCGTGCGATCGAGGCCGATGGTCGGACTGCCGATCGCGCGCCGGCTGATGTTGGCCGCCGCCGCGGCATACCCCTCGATGAGCGCGGGCGAGATGCCGAGCACGTCGGCAATGTTGTCGAAGCCGGCCGCGGAATCGTCCGGCGGCAGGAGCGCCGCCACGTCGACGTCGAGCGCGAGCAGATCGCGGACCGCGTTGGCATACTCGGCACGATTGAGACGATGCAGCGCCGGCGTCCCGGGATCGGGATGACGGGCCGCCGCGCGATCCAGCGACGCTTCGAGCGCGCCCGTGAACGCCGCGCGTGTCGCCGCCGGCGGCTTTGGAACCCCCTCGGGCGGCATCATGCCGGTGCGGAGCTTGCGGACGACTTTCTCCCACACGTCGGCGTGGCCCTCCACCGCCGTGACGTCGAGGCTGGCGAGGGTAAGAGCACCCGCCTTCACGCGATCGCTGTGACAGGTGAGGCAGTACTGTTTCAGGAACGCGGTGTCGGGCGCCGGCGCGGCTGCGGGCGCGGGTTGCGCCTGCCCGCCCGCACCCGCCGCGATCATCGTGGTGAACGCGAACAGCGCCGCCGCCGTGGACAGGAGCGCCTTCATTTCTTCGTGAGCGTGTCGAGGAGCGCCATGGTGGACGGCTTGGCAATCGGCGAGTTGGTGGCCAGGAAGACGCCCTCGGCCCACGCGCGTGGCGTGCGCCCTTCCTTGTCCGCCACGTCGAGGCGGGCGCCGCGTTTCGCCAGCAGCTCGATGACGTCGTTCGATCCGCGGTTGGCGGCGCCGTGCACGGCGGCCAGCCCCATCTGGTTGACGGCGTTGACGTCGAAGCCGAGGTCGAGACAAAGCTGCACGGCCTCGAGCCAGCGGCTGCCGTAGGTCTGGCCGATTACCCAGTTGACGCCGGCCGCCATCATCAGCGCGTTGGTGCCGTTGAAGGTCGCGATCTTCGGGTCGGCGCCTTTCGCCAGCAGCAGCCGCATCGCCTCGAGGTCCGCCGACTGGGCCGCACGGGTGAACGCGGTCTGGCCGGTGATGTCCACCCACTCGAGCGAACCGAGCGGCAGCATGTAGCGCCGGGCCGGCGGGAACTCCTTGACGCGGGCGTTCACATCGACGCCCTTGTCGAGGAGCACGGTGAGGAGCCGCAGCGCGGCCTCGCGATCGACGCCGTTCTCGGTAGCGCCGCTGCGCAGATCGAGGTTGCGGATCTCCACCACGGCCCAGAGCGGCGTGCGCCCATACCAGTCCGCCGTCTTGAGATCGGCGCCGCGATCGACCAGGAATTGCGCCACCGGCAGCTGGCCGTTGGTGATCGCCATCAGCAGCGGCGTGATGCCGTTCGGATCCGGCTTGTTCACGTCCGCGCCGGCCTCGACCAGGATCTTCGCGGCGTCGAGCAGCCCGTCGCGCGCCGCGAACAAGAGCGGCGTCATGCCGCCGGGCGCCGGCAGCTGCTCGCCCTGCGCCGGCACACCGCTGCGAACGATGCCCACGCCGTGCGACCCGCCGCCGGCGCCCGGCGGCCGCGCCGCGGTCTTTGCCCCCACGCGCGTCGCGGCATCGACGGTGGCACCCGCGGCCAGCAGCGCGCGCATGATCCCCGGATGGTTGAGCCGCGCCGCCCAGCTGAGCGCGGTCTGCGCCACGTCCGGATCGGCGGCGTTCACCTTCGCGCCCCGCTCGAGCAGCAGCCGCACCGCATCGGGGCTCTCGGCGCGCACGGCGGCCATGAGCAGGGTGTCACCCGCGGCATCAGTGGTGTTCACGTCCGCCTTGGCGTCGAGCAGCCGGGCCAGCATGGCCGCGTTGCCGTTCTGCGCGGCCACGTAGACCGGCTGCACGCCGAGCGCGTTGGCCACGCCAACGCGCGCGCCGGCGCGGATCAGCGCGTCCACGGTGGCCAGGTCGTCGGCGCGTACCGCCCAGTGCAGTGCTGTGGCGCCGTCCGGGCCGGCAGCGTTGACGTCGTGCCCCGCCTTGAGGAGGGCGCGAATCGCGGCGCCGTCACCCGCGGCGGCGGCGCGGACGAGAGGATCGTCGGCCGCGGACGCCACCACCGGCAGCAGCAGGAGCAGACAGAGCAGTCTGATCGTCGGCAGCACGGGGTAATTGTCCTGCCGGACGGTCGCTCGTGGCTCGAAAAAAACTCGTCAAATCGCCGCACGGCCCGGGGCCGGCGCGCAGCCGGTATAGTCGCCTGGGAAATGTCGAGTCGCAGAAAGGACACTAGCCGGTGGCACATCGTGAATGGCATCGAAGTGAACGCATCGGGTGGCTGCGGGCAGCCGTGCTCGGGGCCAACGACGGCATCGTCTCGACGGCCAGCCTGGTGGTCGGCGTGGCGGCCGCGAACGCCGCCCGGCAGGACGTGCTGATTGCCGGCGTCGCCGGACTCTTTGCCGGAGCGTTGTCGATGGCTGCCGGGGAGTACGTCTCGGTGAGCTCGCAGTCCGATACCGAACAGGCGGATCTCGCGCGCGAACGCCACGAGCTCGCCACGCAGCCGGAAGCCGAAGAGGACGAGCTCACCGGAATCTACGAGGGGCGAGGGCTGGACCGGGAGCTCGCGCGTGCCGTGGCGCGGCAACTGATGGCCAAGGACGCCCTCGCCGCACATGCCCGTGACGAGCTCGGACTCACCGAGGAGCTCACGGCACGTCCGCTCCAGGCGGCACTGGCCTCCGCGGCAAGTTTCGCGGTCGGGGCGAGCGTGCCGGTGCTCACAGCCTATCTGTCCCCCTCCGCCTCTCTCGTGCCGGTGATCGGTGTCGTCACGCTGGCGTGCCTGCTCTCGCTCGGTGCGCTTGCCGCGCGAGCGGGCGGCGCTTCGATGGTGGTGGGCGCGGCCCGGGTCACCCTGTGGGGCGCAATGGCGATGATCGTGACCGCCGTGGTGGGACGTCTGACCGGCGCGGTCACGGGATGAGGCTGCTGCCTCGTCGCGCCACGTTCCGTTTTTCCAATACGCTCGGCGGCGGGCGCCCGTAGGCTGAGGGGCATGACACTCGACACACAAACGGCCGTCGTCACCGGGGGCACCAAGGGCGTGGGGCGTGGGGCGGCACTGGCGCTCGCGCAGGCGGGAGCACGCGTCTTCATCACCGGCCGCACCGCCGACGGCTCCGGCGAGCCTGCCGGCTCCATCACCGCCATCCGCTGCGATCACCGCGACGACGCGCAGGTGGACGCCGCGTTTGCCACTGTCGCGCGCGAGGCCGGAGGCATCGACATCCTCGTGAACAACGTCTGGGGCGGCTACGACAACATGATGGAGAATGGCCAGTTCACGTGGCCGAAGCCGTTCTGGGAACAGCCGCTCTGGCGCTGGGACGAGATGTTCCAGGCGGGCGTCCGCGCGCACTATCGCGCCAGCCAGCTGGCCGCGCCGGCGATGATCGCGCGGCGCCGCGGGCTCATCGTGAACATCTCGCACTGGGCCGCGCAGAAGCACCTTGGCAACGTGGCCTACGGCGTGTCGAAGGCGGCCACCGACAAGCTCACCTCGGACATGGCGGTCGAATTGAAGCCGCACGGCGTGGCCGTGGTGTCGCTCTATCCGGGCATGGTGCGGACCGAGAAGGTGATGGAAGCGGCGCAGTGGCTCGACTTGAGCAACTCCGAGTCGCCCGAGTTCGTCGGACGAGCCGTCGCGGCGCTGGCGGGCGATCCCGATGTCATGCGCCACACCGGTCAGGTGCTCGTCGCAGCTGCGGTGGCGAAGGATTACGGGGTCACCGACGTGGACGGCAAGAGCCCACGTCCGCTCACGATTGCTGATGTCTGATCCCTTCGACCTCGGGGTGCTCTACGTCGACCATCGAGCGCTGGTGGTCGGCACGCCGCTGGCGTCACTGTGGTCGTACGAGTCGTCCGTGCGGAGTCGCGGGCCTTTCGACCCGCCTCACCAGCACTGGCTGCACCGATCCGATCCGCTGCTCAACACGATGCTGCCCGGCACGCACGTGTCGATCGTCGTCAACCTCGGCGACCCATGGGCGACCGGCCGCTCGCTCCCGGCGTCGCGGCTGCTGCCGAATCTCGCGGTCATCGGTCCGTTCACGTGGCCGCAGTTCCTCCGCGTGGGACGGCGGGTGCGCGCCGTGGGCGCGGTCCTGCCCTCGATCCTGGCGTCCGAGGTCTTCGGTGTCCCGGCACCGGATCTGGTGAACCAGATCGTTCCGCTTCAGGACCTGTGGCCGCGCGAGCGCGTCGAGCGGCTGCACGCCGCACGTGCGGGCCTGCCGCTTCACGACGGCCTCGCCGTGTTGAGACGTGCGCTGTTGCGACCTCTCGATCCGGCGGCGCGGCTCGACACCGTCGAAGGGGCTGCGGCCCGGCTGCTGGCGGCTCGGCATGGTCGTCTGTCCATTGAGCAGATGGCGGCGCACTACGGCCTCAGCCGCCAGCGGTTTGCGCATCGCTTCCATCAGGCCGCCGGGCTGTCGCCGAAACTCTTCGGCCGCATCGTGCGCTTTCAGGGACTGGTGCAGGCGCTGCTGGCAAACGACGTGTCGCACTGGGCGTCGGTGGCATCCGAGGCGGGCTTCTACGACCAGGCCCACATGATCAACGAGTTCCGCGACTTCGCCGGTGCGCCGCCGACGAGGTTCTTCAAGCCGCACGACGACACGATCGATTCGTCGCGCATCCAGGTTCAGGGCCGGCCCAGCGAGTGGCTGCGATGAAGCGCACCGCCCTCATCGTTGTCGCGCTGGGCGCGGTGTTGGCGGGCTACCTGTATTGGGCGAGCGACGAGCGTCAGATCCGCCGGCTGCTCGACGGCGTGGCCGCCGCCGTCACCCAGGAGGAAGGCGCCGGCGGCGTCGTGGGGCTGGCTGAAGTCGCCGGGCTGACTCGCTATCTGGCGCCGGACGTCACCTTCGAGCCAGGCGCACCCTTCAGGGCGATTGACGGTGCACAGGACATCGTCTCCACCGTGGGGCGGCTCCGCGCCGTGATGGCCACCGTCGAACTGACCTTCTCGGACATTCAGGTGGCCGTCAACGGCGATACGGCTTCCGTCCGCACCACGGCGCGGCTCACCCTTCGCGATCGCGGCGGCGCTCAAAGCATCGAGACGCGCGATGCCCAGATTGCGCTCGAGGAGCGTGATACGGGCTGGGTCATCACCACGGCCCGCGCCGAGAGCCGCTGAGTAGCGGCGGTTGCAGCCGGCGGAGCGATCGGACTACGCTTCCGCCGGCGTGCACAGGACGCCTCCAGTCCGCGGGAAGGGCAGCGCCCACCTGTTCAAGACGGTCCGGTTGTTCGTTCCACCGACCTTTCTTCAGCCCATGATGCGGACACGGGCGCGTGATGAAGGAGGTCGTCTGTGTCCAACCTCGAACGACAGCACAAGCTCGCGAAAGATCTGCTCCGCGCCGCGCGTGAGGGCGATGCGGCGGCGCTCGCCCGCGTCCGCACCGTGCGCGCGGATGCCGGCGGCGCCGAGCGGCCGCTCCGGCTCGCCGATGCGCAGCTGACGCTGGCGCGGGAAGCCGGCTTCGACTCGTGGCCGAAGCTGGTCGCCGACTTTCACGAACGTGACTTCACCGCCTTCGCCCAGGCCGTGCAGGAGGGCGACACGGCTCGTGCGCGGCAACAGCTGGTGCTGGAGCACGTCCGCGCGCGCGTCAACGATCCAACGTTCGCGTTCGGCCAGCGTGCGGCGCACATCGCGGCGAAGAACGAGCAGATGCTCGGCGCGCTCCTCGACGCTGGCGCCGACGTCGATCTGAAGAGCGAGTGGGAGAACGGTCCCTTCACCGTCCTCGACAACGCCGACGAGCAGACCGCGCGGTACCTGCTGGCGCGCGGCGCCACGCTCACCGCGAATGTCGCGTCGCGACTCGGCTGGTTCGACGATCTGAAACGGCTGATAGAGGCCGACCCATCGCTCGTGCACGCGCGCGGCGGCGACGGCCAGCAGCCGCTGCATCAGGCCAAGACCGTCGCGATCGCCGACTACCTGCTCGATCGGGGCGCCGGCATCGACGTGCCGTGCATCGATCACAAGACGATGCCAGCGCAGTACGCGCTGGTGGATCGTCCGGACGTCTGTCAGCGTCTGCTCGAGCGCGGGGCGACGCCCGACATCTACATGGCCGCCCGGCTCGGCGACATGGCACTGGCGACGGGCCTGATCGACGCGGAACCCGAGTGCGTGTCGGCCCGCATCCACGAGCCGGGCTACGCACCGGTGCCGCCGCTGCACATCTACTGCTGGACGCTCGGCTTCGGCCTCTCGCCACACGACGTGGCACGGAAGTATGCCCACGCCAACGTCGCGGAATTGCTGGCAGCCCGTAGCCCGGCACGCGTCCGGTTGATCACGGCGCTCCTGGCGGGCGACGAACCGGCCGCGCGAGCAGTACTGACTGCGGAGCCGTCGCTCCTGACATCGCTGGCACCCAAGGAGCACGGGCACCTGGCTCAGGCGATCTTCTACGAGCATTTCGCCGCCGCCGAGCTGATACTCCGTCTCGGATTCGATCCAGCGGCGCCTGGTGTGGACGGCGGAACGGCGCTTCACGCGGCGTGCTGGGTTGGCAACGTGCAGATGGTCGAGCGGCTGTTGGAGCGCGGCGGTGTGGGACTCGACGCGCGCGACCCGACGCACCAGAGCACGCCGCTGGGGTGGACGGCGTTTGGATCGGTCCACCGCCGCGCGCGCGGCGCCGACTACCCCGCCGTCGCCCAGCGGCTCGTGGCCGCCGGCGCCGACATCACCGCGGTCGGCAACAAGGACAACCGGTCGCTGCTGTCGATGGCCCAGGGGAATGCGACCATGCAGGCCGCGCTTCGCCGCCTGGGCGCACGTTGAGGAGCACGTGGTTGCGGGTCTTCAGACCCGCCGGTGTTACGAAAACTCGATCACGCCGGTGATGATGGTCCGGTCGGCCGTGTCCTGCACGGCCTGCCGGCTCTGATCGAGCGTGTACGTCTTGGTGATGACCGACTGCGCGTCGATCTTCCCCTTCTCGATCAGCTTCACGTAGCGCGGGATGTCGCGCATCACGTGCAACCCGCCCTGCTGGCCGGGGTGAATCGTGCGGCCGAGGAGCGCCAGCGACACGCCAGGGAAAGGCACCGGCTGCAGCGTGAATCCCATGAGCATCACGTGGCCGCCGGCCCTGGCGCAGTCCCACGCCTGCAGCACGGTCTTCACGTTCGTCGGGTCGGGCTGGCGCTCGGTTTTCGGAGGCATCGCCTCCAGCCCCGCTGCCTCGACCACGAAATCGGCACCGCGCGACATCACGGCGTTGCCGGCCCGTCCCCAGGTCGTTCCGCCGGCGAAACGCCGATCGTTGGGTCCGCGGCACAGCTCGCGGACGCGCTCCACGATGCCGTCGCCCTCGGCGTTGGCATCGAGCGTCGTCGTCGCTCCCAACTTCATCGCGAACTCTCGCCGGTACTTGATGGGATCGACGACGATCACCTGCCCGGCGCCCATCACGCGCGCGGCCTGCACCGCGCCCAGACCGACGGGGCCGGCGCCAAAGATCACGACGTCCGACGCCGGCTGGAACACCATGTCGGCGTGGCCCGCGGCGAATCCGGACGCGAGCTGATCGCCCAAAAGCGTGAGCTGCGCCGCCGGCAGGTCGGTGAAGACGGGCACGCAGTACTCCTCGAAGGCGGTCATGACCTCGCTCATCCCGCCGATGCCCGCCTGCGCGTACACCGGCGTGCCGTCGCGCAACTGCGCGAACGGCGCGAACGGCTCGACGCCTGGCGGGTTGGAGAAGAACGTGAACTGGCAGTAGTCCGGACGGCCGTGCAGGCACTGGTAGCACTGGCCGCACTGCGAGGTGCCAGCCACCACCACGCGGTCGCCCACCTGCACGCGCTTGACCATCGGACCGATGGCCTCGACGACGCCGAAGCCGCAGTGGTTCGGCACTTCGGCGCGCCGGATCGGATTGGTGGCGAGGGCGCCACGGACGATCGTGTAGCACGGCGCCACGGCCAGCGACCGGATCACCACCTGACGTGGATCGATCGGCAACAGCCGCATCTCCTGCACGTCGAGCGTGGCGTCGTGACGCACCAGCCCGCGGAAGGTCCGGCCGGTCTGCGTGCCCGTCGTGATCGCCGGAGCCTGCGCCGCGCCGCCG
>Ga0207650_10002632_pt1 | contig 12423 bp, 10 predicted proteins | sample KBSS63metaG_FD_184325 | JGI IMG/M metagenome (GOLD analysis project Ga0207650, IMG submission 184325) | Switchgrass rhizosphere microbial communities from Kellogg Biological Station, Michigan, USA - KBS S6-3 metaG (SPAdes) (version 2) | ecosystem: Host-associated > Plants > Roots > Rhizosphere...
CGCCTCGACGCCGGCCGTTGCCCGACCGGCCAGCGCCGCCGCCAAGCCACGCCCGGTGACGCGCCCGGCGCCCGAGCCGAGCTTCATCGACTCGCTCATGAGCGGCAATCCGCTCTATCTGGGGCTCGGCGTTCTCGGCTTGCTCGCGGTGGGCTATGGCGGCTACCGCTACACCCAGCGCTCGAAGAAGGACAGCGGCGAGACCTCGTTCCTCGAGAGCCGCCTGCAGCCCGACTCCTTCTTCGGCGCCAGCGGCGGCCAGCGCATCGATACGCGCGATGCGGGCGGCAGCTCGTCGTCGATGACCTACTCGCTGTCGCAGCTCGACGCGATTGGCGACGTCGATCCGGTCGCCGAAGCCGACGTCTACCTCGCCTACGGCCGCGATCTGCAGGCTGAGGAAATCCTCAAGGAGGCGATGCGCAGCAACCCCGAGCGCCTCGCGATCCGCACCAAGCTGCTCGAGGTCTATGCCAAGCGGCGCGACATCAAGGGCTTCGAGCTGCTCGCAACGCAGCTCTTCGCGTTGACGCGCGGCGAGGGCGACGACTGGGCGAAGGCACAGGAGCTCGGCTCCCAGATCGACCCCGACAACCCGATGTACCGCGCCGGCGGCGCGCCCGAGCGGCCGCTCGAAGGCGGCGAGGTCGCCGAGCCGCTCGGCGCGAGTACGCTGCCGCAGTCGATCATTCCCGTGCCGTCGAACTTCACGTCGTCGATGGGCGAGTCGACGCACCGCGACAGCGCCTTCGACAGCATCGACCTGGACCTCGACAACCCGGACATCGGCTCGCCGTCGCGGCCGGGCGCGCTCGACGTGACCGAGTCGATCCCGCCGCGACCCGCCGCCGAGCCGGTGTCGTTCAACACGACGACGCTGAAGATGCCGCTCGTCGCCAACGAGGCCGGCAGCGCACCGATCGACAAGCGCGACGAACCGCTGCCCTTCGATCTCTCCGGCATCTCGCTCGACCTCGATCAGCCGGTCACGTTGGCCGAGGATCCCAGCACCTCCCCGGGCGGCCTGAACGATGGCGGCGATCCGCTCTCGCGCAAGCTCGAGCTGGCCGAAGAGTTCCAGCGCATCGGCGACAAGGACGGCGCGCGCGATCTGCTGCGCGAGGTGCTGGCCACCGCGAGCGGCGCCACCAAGACCAAGGCGCAGGGAATGCTCGACCGGATCAGCTGAGCCCGGCCGGCGCGCACCCGAACCCGGGCGCGCGTCGGCGGTGCTTCATCCGTCGTGAGAGTCGCCCTCGGCATCGCCTATCGCGGCAGCGCCTACAGTGGCTGGCAGAGCCAGCCCGGCGGTCGTACCGTGCAGGACCACGTCGACGCGGCGATCAGCGCTTTCGCGGCGGCGCCGCTCAAATCGATCTGCGCCGGCCGCACCGATGCCGGCGTGCACGCGCTCAACCAGGTCGTCCACTTCGACACTGGGGCCGAGCGTGCGCTCGACGGCTGGGTGCGCGGCACCAATCGCTACCTGCCCGGCGACATCGCCGTCCAGTGGAGCTGTTTCGTGCCGGCGACCTTCCACTCGCGTGCGACGGCGATCGGCCGGCGCTACGACTACCTGCTGCTCGAGTCGCCGGTGCGGCCCGCGCTCGAGAGCGGCCTCGCCGGCTGGACCTTTCGCCCGCTCGATGGCGAGGCGATGCGGCGGGCAGGGCAAGCGCTCGTCGGTGTGCACGACTTCAGCGCCTTCCGTTCGGCCGAGTGCCAGGCGCTGTCGCCGGTGAAGACGATGCGCGAGGTCGCCATCGAGAGGCGCGGCGCCTACTGGCGCTTCGCCTTCGACGCCGACGCATTCCTGCATCACATGATCCGCAACATCGTCGGCTGCCTCGTCGCGGTCGGCAGCGGCGTGCGGCCGGTCGACTGGCTCGCCGAGGTGCTCGACAAGCGCGAACGCTCCCTCGCCGCCGCGACGTTCGCACCCGACGGCCTCTACTTCGTGGGCCCGTACTACGATGCCGTCCATGGCATTCCCGATCGGACCGCGGCGATGGACTGGCTGCCCTGAGCGTTCAGGCGCGGCGCGCGTCGACTCGCCGTGAACCAGCGGACGCGGATCAAGATCTGCGGCGTCTCGCGGGAGGCCGACATCGCCGCCGCGGTCGACGCCGGCGCCGATGCGATCGGCCTGGTCTTTCATCCGGCGAGCCCTCGCTTCGTCACGCCTGAGCGCGCCGCGCAGCTGGCGCGCGCCTTGCCGCCCTACGTGACACCGGTCGGGCTGTTCGTGAACGCGCCGCAAGCCGACGTCGATCGCGTCCTCGCGCTCATTCCCGCGCTCGTCCTCCAGTTCCACGGCGACGAATCGCCGGACGCGTGCAACGCCTTCGGCCGTCCTTACCTGCGCGCCGCCCGCATGGCGCCGGGCTTCGATTTGCTAGACTTCTCGCGCCGCTTCAGCGAGGCGCAAGGCCTTCTGCTCGACGCTCATGTCGAGGGCTTCGGCGGCGGTGGAAAGGCATTCGATTGGTCGCTCGTTCCTGCCGGCGTTCCGCATCCGCTCGTTTTGTCTGGTGGGTTGCGTGCCGAAAACGTCGTTGCCGGCATCCAGCAGCTGCGGCCCTGGGCCGTTGACGTCTCCTCCGGCGTCGAGTCGTCGCGTGGCGTGAAGGACGCCGCCGCGATCCGGCGCTTCTGCGACGCGGTGCGCGAAGCCGATGCCCGGATCGCCGCATCGACTGCTTGAGAGCCCCATCGACATGACTCCCTATCAGCAGCCCGACTCCACCGGGCACTTCGGCCGCTATGGCGGCAGCTTCGTCGCCGAGACGCTCGTCCACGCGCTCGACGAATTGAAGGCGTGCTACGAGGAAGCGAAGCGCGATCCGGCGTTCGACGCCGAGTTCCGCTCCGAGCTCGCGCATTACGTCGGCCGGCCGAGCCCGATCTATCACGCGGCGCGGCTGTCGCGCGAGCTCGGCGGCGCGCAGATCCACTTGAAGCGCGAGGACCTCAACCACACCGGTGCGCACAAGATCAACAACACGATCGGCCAGGCAATGCTCGCGCGCCGCATGAGGAAGCCCCGTGTCATCGCTGAGACCGGCGCCGGCCAGCACGGGGTCGCGACGGCGACGATCTGCGCCCGCTACGGGCTCGAGTGCATCGTCTACATGGGCAGCGAGGACGTCAGGCGCCAGGCGCAGAACGTCTATCGAATGAACCTGCTCGGCGCCAGCGTCGTGCCGGTCGAAAGCGGCTCGAAGACGCTCAAGGACGCGCTCAACGAAGCATTGCGCGACTGGGTGACGAACGTCGAGAACACGTTCTACATCATCGGCACGGTCGCCGGCCCGCATCCCTACCCGACGCTGGTGCGCGACTTCCAGAGCGTCATCGGCGACGAGTGCCTGGTGCAGATGCCCGAGATGATCGGCCGCCAGCCCGACGCGGTGATCGCCTGCGTCGGCGGCGGCAGCAACGCGATGGGAATCTTCTATCCCTATATCGGCCACGCCGCGACGCGGCTGGTAGGCGTCGAGGCGGCAGGCGAGGGCATTGCGACCGGCCGCCACGCCGCGTCGATCAGCGCCGGCAGCCCGGGCGTCCTGCACGGCAACCGCACGTACCTCCTGCAGGACGACAACGGCCAGATCATCGAGACGCACTCGATCTCGGCCGGCCTCGACTACCCCGGCGTCGGCCCCGAGCACGCGTACCTGAACGACATCGGTCGCGCCGAGTACGTCAGCATCACCGACGACGAGGCGCTGGCGGCGTTCCATCGCCTCTGCCGCAGCGAAGGCATCATTCCCGCGCTCGAATCGAGCCACGCCGTCGCCCATGCGATGAAGCTCGCGCCGACGCTGGCCAAGGACAAGCACTTGCTCGTCAACCTCTCCGGCCGAGGCGACAAGGACATCGCCACCGTCGCCGAACTCGACGCCCGGGTGCGCCCATGAGCCGCATTGCCGCGACCTTCGCTGCACTCGCCGAGCGCGGCCGCAAGGCCCTGATCCCCTACGTCACCGCGGGGGATCCGCACGCCGACACGACGCCCCAGATCATGCGCGCCATGGTCGAGGCGGGCGCCGACGTGATCGAGCTCGGCGTCCCGTTCAGCGACCCGATGGCCGACGGGCCGGTCATCCAGAAGGCCAGCGAGCGCGCGCTGGCGCGCCGCATCGGTCTCGCCGACGTGCTGGCGATGGTGCGCGAGTTTCGCGGCCGCGATCGCGAGACGCCGGTCGTCCTCATGGGCTATGCCAATCCGATCGAGCGCTATGGCGTCGAGCGCTTCGTCGCCGACGCGAAGGCAGCGGGCGTCGACGGCGTTCTGGTGGTCGACTACCCGCCCGAGGAGTGCATGGACTTCGCCCGTCTTCTTCGCAAGGCGGGGATCGATCCGATCTTCCTGCTCGCGCCGACCTCGAGCGATGCGCGCATCGCCAGCGTCGCCGAGGCCGCCGGCGGATACGTTTACCATGTCTCCCTGAAGGGCGTCACCGGTGCCGGCCACTTCGACATCGATGCGGTCAAGGACATGATTCCGCGAATCAAGGCGCACGTGAGGTTGCCGGTCGGCGTCGGCTTCGGCATCCGTGACGGTGCGACGGCGAGAGCAGTGGCCGACGTCGCCGATGCGGTCGTCATCGGCAGCGCGCTGGTCCAGTTGCTCGAAGGTACCGAGCGTGACGAGGCGCCCCGGGTTGCCGGCCGCTTCATCGCCGGTATCCGCGCCGCGCTCGACGCATGAACGGCATGGCCGAAGCGACGCCGAGGCGCCGAGAGAAGTCAACCAGAGGAACGCAGCGATGAGCTGGCTCGAAAAACTCCTGCCACCGAAGATCCAGCCCACCGACCCGAGCGAGCGTCGCACGGTGCCCGAGGGCCTGTGGGTCAAGTGCCCATCGTGCGAGACGGTGCTCTACAAGACCGACCTCGAGAAGAACATCAACGTCTGCCCGAAGTGCTCGCATCACCACCGGATCGACGCGCGTGTCCGTCTCGACGCCTTCCTCGACCCGGAAGGGCGCTACGAGATCGGCCAGGAGGTGCTGCCGGTCGACGCGCTCAAGTTCAAGGACAGCAAGAAGTACCCCGAGCGGCTGAAGGACGCGCTCGAGAACACCGGCGAGACCGACGCGCTCGTCGTCATGGGCGGCGCGCTGATGAGCCTCCCGATCGTCGCCGCGTGCTTCGAGTTCGATTTCATGGGCGGCTCGATGGGCTCGGTGGTCGGCGAGCGCTTCGTGCGCGGCGTCCACACCGCGGTCGAGCAGCGCACGCCGTTCGTGAGCTTCACGGCGACCGGCGGCGCGCGCATGCAGGAAGGTCTGCTCAGCCTCATGCAGATGGCCAAGACCAACGCTTCGCTGACCCACCTGGCGCAGGCGGGACTCCCCTACATCAGCGTCCTCGCCGACCCGACGATGGGCGGCGTCTCGGCGAGCTTCGCTTTCGTCGGCGACGTCGTCATCGCCGAGCCGAAGGCGCTGATCGGCTTCGCCGGTCCGCGCGTGATCGAGAACACCGTGCGCGAGAAGCTGCCCGAAGGGTTCCAGCGCGCCGAGTTTCTGCTCCAGACCGGTGCCATCGACATGATCGTCGACCGGCGCGAGCTGCGCTCGACCATCGCACGCCAGATCGCCATGCTGCAGCGGCTGCCGTCGGACGCGGTCGCCTGAAGCGGCTTCTGGCGCGGGCGATGCCGTGACGCTCGCCGACTGGCTCGCGCACTGCGAGCGCCTGCATCCGAAGACGATCGAGCTGACACTCGACCGTGTCGCCGGCGTCAAGGCCCGGCTCGGCATCGCCTTCGCGGCGCCGACGATCATCGTCGCCGGAACGAACGGCAAGGGCTCGACCTGCGCCATGCTCGAGTCGATCGCGCTCGCCGCCGGCTACCGCGTCGGCCTGTACTCGAAGCCGCACCTCGTTTACTTCGAGGAGCGCTGCCGGGTCGGCGGCAAGAGCGTCGACGCCTCGGCGTTGCTGCCGCATTTCGAAGCGGTCGAGCGCGCGCGCGGCGACGTCAGCCTGACCTACTTCGAGTTCACGCTGCTCGCGATCGCTTCGTTGTTCGCGGTGACGCCGCTCGACCTGGTGATCCTCGAGGTCGGCTTGGGCGGGCGGCTCGATGCCGTCAATGCGTTCGACGGTGATTGCGCTGTGATCACCAGCATCGACGTCGATCACGTCGAGTACCTGGGCACGGATCGCGAATCGATCGGGCGCGAGAAGGCGGGCATCATGCGCGCCGGCAAGCCGGCGATCGTCAGCGACCCGGTGCCGCCGCGCAGCGTCATCGACGAGGCGGCGCGGATCGGCGCCGACTTGTGGCTGGCCGGGCGCGACTTTCGCCATGCCGGCGATCGCCAGCAGTGGAACTGGTCGGGCCGCGACACGCGCCTCAGCGGCCTCGGCTATCCAGCGCTGCGCGGCGCGAACCAGCTGCTCAACGCCTCCGGCGTGCTGGCCGCGTTCGAGGCCTTGCGCGCGCGGCTGCCGGTCAGCGCTCAGGCAATACGAACGGGGCTGGCGACGGTCGAGCTGCCGGGGCGATTCCAGGTCGTCCCGGGCGAGCCGACGATCGTGCTCGATGTCGCCCACAACCCGCACGCGGTCGCCGCGCTGGCGCTGAACCTCGACCAGATGGGCTTCTTTCCGCGCACCCATGCCGTCTTCGGCGCCATGCGCGACAAGGACATCGACGCGATCCTGGTGCGGATGGCGCCGCTCGTCGACCACTGGCATTTCACCGACCTGCCGGCTCCGCGCGCGGCGAGCGCGGACGAGGTCGCGGAGCGCTTTCGCGCCCTCGGCGTGAAGGGCGGGGCCGCGACCGCCGCGACGCACGCGAGCCCGAGCGACGCGCTCGCCGCGGCGATGAGCGGCGCGGACCCCGCTGATAGAATCGTCATCTTCGGCTCCTTCTACACCGTGGGCGGCGTGCTCGAGAACGGATTGCCGCAGCGTACCGGCCGCCACGCCGCCTGAGCGGTCCGGCTCGCCGCTCGCCGGCTCGCCAAACTCTTCGTATTCGGCGAACGCCCGGCCCAGCATGTTCAAGCAGAAGCGCGATCCCGCTCCCGACAAGCCCCGGCTCGAGCCCGCGGATGCCGTGCAACAGGCTCGCACGCGCGCACGTCAGCGCCTGATCGGCGCAATCGTCCTGCTCGGGATCGGCGTCATCGGCTTTCCGCTCGTGTTCGAAACGCAGCCGCGGCCGATTCCGGTCGACGTGCCGATCGAAATCCCGCGCCGCGATTCGCTGCCGCCGCTAACGATGCCGCCGGCGCGTGCGCCGACGCGGCCAGCGCAAAGCGATGTCGCCGGCAACGCGTCGGCGGCGCCGGCATCGGCACCCGCCGCTGCTACCGCGGGACGCGCACCGACGTCGGCGACGCGAAGCGGCGAAGGCGTCATCACCGAGTCGAGCGCCGATGCGGGCCGCGAAATCAGTCCGCCGGCGCGTCCGACGCCGACCGAGCGCGTCGCATCACGACCTGTTGCGCAGTCCCCCGCAGCCGAGCCGCCACGCCGCGCCGCGAGCACGGCCGTCGCCACCGCCCCGGCGGCGGCGCCAGCGGCCGCCTCGCCCTCGACCGATGGCGAGCGCGCCCGCGCGCTGCTCGAAGGGCGTCCGGTGGCAAGCGCCGACGAGCAGCGTTTCGTCGTCCAGGTCGGCGCCTTCGCCGACGCCGAAGCCGCGCGCGAGACGCGCAAGAACGTCGAGAAGCTCGGCATGAAGACGTACACGCAGGTCGCGCAGACATCGGCCGGCAGCCGCATCCGCGTCCGCGTCGGCCCGTTCGCCTCGCGCGGCGAAGCCGAGGCGGCGCTCGCCAAGGCTAAGGCTGCCGGCCTCAACGCCGTGCTGCTCACGCTGTGAACGCCGACCATGACCGAGCCCTTTGCGATCGGCTGGATCGATCTCGCGATGCTCGGCGTGATCGCCTTGTCGGCGATCGTTGGCGCGGTGCGCGGCCTGACCTTCGAGGTGCTGTCGTTGCTCGGATGGGTCGCGGCCTGGTTTGCCGGCGTCTGGCTCGGGCCGGTGCTCGCTCCGTACTTGCCCATCGGATCGCCAGGGTCTCCCTTGAACGGCATCGCCGCGTTCGCATGTGCGTTCCTGATCGTTCTCGTGCTGTGGGGCCTGGGTGCGCGCGCTGTCGCGGCGCTGGTCGGCAAGACGCTGCTGCGTCCGCTCGACCGGCTGCTCGGCGCCATCTTCGGGCTGGCGCGTGGCGTGTTCGTGCTGCTCGCGCTGGCGGCGGCCGTCGCGTTCACGCCGGCCAGCGCGTCGTCGGCATGGCGCGAGTCGCAAGGCGCCGAATGGCTCGATTCGATCTTGCGCGAACTGCTGCCGTCGCTCACGCCGCCGAAGAGCGAGCCCGGTGCGCGCAGCGTCTGAGCGCGTCGCGCATCCATTGACTGTCGAGGAGCTGCCATGTGTGGAATCGTCGGAGTGATCGCGAAATCGCCGGTCAACCAGCTGATCTACGACGCCTTGCTGCTGCTCCAGCACCGCGGCCAGGACGCCGCCGGCATCGTCACGATGAAGGGAACGAAGTGCTTCATGCAGAAGGCGCGCGGCATGGTCCGCGATGTCTTTCGGACCCGCAACATGCGCGCGCTGCCCGGCAACGTCGGTCTCGGCCAGGTGCGCTACCCGACCGCGGGCAACGCCTACAGCGAGGAGGAAGCGCAGCCGTTCTATGTCAATGCGCCGTATGGCATCGTCCTCGTCCACAACGGCAACCTCACCAATGCGGCAGCGCTCAAGCAGGAGCTGTTCGACATCGACCGGCGCCACATCAACACCGGCAGCGACACCGAGGTGCTGATCAACGTCCTGGCGCACGAGCTCGAGCGCGCGGCCCGCGACCGGCAGCTGTCTCCCGAGGAGGTATTCGCCGCCGTCGCTGCCGTGCACAAACGCATCCGGGGCTCGTACGCGGTCGTCGCCCTGATCGCCGGCCATGGCCTGCTCGCGTTCCGCGATCCGTTCGGCATCCGGCCGCTCGCCTTCGGCGAGGGCGTCGGCCCGGACGGGCCGGAGGTGGTCGTCGCGAGCGAGTCGGTCGCGATCGTCGGCACCGGCCACACGCTGACGCGCGACGTCGCGCCGGGCGAGGCCATCTTCATCGATCTCGACGGCGAGGTCCACGCGCGCCAGTGCGCCGAGAATCCGCAGCTGTTCCCGTGCATGTTCGAGTACGTCTACCTGGCGCGGCCCGATTCGATCATGGACGGCGTCTCGGTTTACCAGGCGCGCTTGAACCTTGGCGAGACGCTCGCCCAGCGCGTCATCTCGACGCTGCCGCCGTCGGAGATCGACGTCGTCATCCCGATTCCGGAGTCGAGCCGCCCGTCGGCGATGCAGCTCGCGCAGCGGATCGGCAAGCCCTATCGCGAAGGCTTCGTCAAGAACCGCTACGTCGGCCGCACCTTCATCATGCCGGGGCAGGGTGTGCGCAAGAAGTCGGTGCGCCAGAAACTGAACGCGATCGAGGTCGAGTTCAAGGGCAGGAACGTGCTCCTCGTCGATGACTCGATCGTGCGCGGCACGACTTCGCAGGAGATCGTCCAGATGGCGCGAGACGCCGGCGCGAAGAAGGTCTACCTCGCCTCGGCCGCGCCGCCGGTGCGCCATCCGAACATCTACGGCATCGACATGCCGACCACGACCGAGCTGATCGCCCATGACCGCTCGATCGAAGAGATCCGCGAGTTCATCGGCGCCGACAAGCTGATCTACCAGGACGTCGCGGCGATGAAGCGCGTCGTCGCCGCGCTCAACCCGAAGCTTGACGGCTTCGAGGCCTCGTGCTTCGACGGCGTCTACATCGCCGGCGAGGCGAGCGCCGCGGAGGCCGCGGCGATGGCGGCCGGCCGCAAGGACGGCGGCGACGAGGACGACGGATCCGCCGACCGCGGCGCGCTGACGCTGCAGAGCGCAGCCGAGCTCGCCTGATGGCTGATCGCAAGATCCCGCGCAAGGCCTTGCCGCCCGGCCTCGGCCGCGACACGCTTGCCGTGCGCGAGGGCCTGCCGGCGAGCCCGTGGGGCGAGAACTCGGAAGCGCTCTTTCTCACCAGCAGCTTCGTCCAGCCCGACGCAGCGACGGCGGCGGCGCGCTTCGCCAACGAGGAAGAAGCGTTCATCTATTCGCGCTTCACGAACCCGACCGTGACGATGATGGAGCGCCGCCTGGCCGCGCTGGAGGGCACGGAGGCATGCATCGCCACGTCGAGCGGCATGAGCGCGATCCTGCTGCTCGGCATGGGCCTGCTGAAGGCCGGCGACCACGTCGTCTGCTCGCAGAGCGTGTTCGGCTCGACGCTGGCGCTTTTCGGCCGCGAGTTCGCCAAGTTCGGTGTCGAGACCAGCTTCGTCTCGCAGACCGATGTCGGCGAGTGGCGCGCGGCATTGAGGAAGAACACGCGGCTGCTGTTCGCCGAATCGCCGACCAACCCGCTGACCGAGGTGTGCGACATCCGCGCCCTGGCAGACATCGCCCACGGCGCGGGTGCCGGGCTCGCTGTCGACAACTGCTTCTGCACGCCGGCACTGCAACGGCCGGTCGACTACGGCGCCGACTACGTCATTCACTCGGGCACCAAGTACCTCGACGGTCAGGGACGCGTCATCGCCGGGGCGCTCTGCGCGAGCGAGAGCGTCGTCAAGGACACGTTCGTTCCGGTCATGCGCAGCGCCGGCATGGCGCTCTCGCCGTTCAACGCCTGGGTCGTCCTGAAGGGCTTGGAGACGCTCTCTATCCGGATGGAGGCGCAGAGCGCGCGGGCGCTGGCGCTGGCGCGCTGGCTGGAGGCGCAGCCGACCGTCGAGCGCGTCTACTTCCCCGGCCTCGAGTCGCACCCGCAGCACGCGCTGGCGATGGCGCAGCAGTCCGGATGCGGCGGAGCCGTCGTCTCGTTCATCGTCCGATCGCCGGGCAGCGGCGGCATCGCCGCAGCGCGCAAGAACGCCTTCCACGTCATCGACAGCACGCGAGTCTGCTCGATCACCGCCAACCTCGGCGACACCAAGACGACGATCACCCATCCGGCGAGCACGTCGCATGGGCGGCTGACGGAGGAGCAGCGGATGGCCGCGGGCATCACCCAGGGAATGATCCGCGTTGCCATGGGCCTCGACGACGTCGCCGACATACAGGCCGACCTCGCGCGCGGATTCGCCGGGCTGTGAGCCGCCGCTCCGCGCCTAGGGCGAGCACCGCAGGGCGCTGCGCGGAGGTGGCCCGATGAGCGCACCGCACGCGGCTCCGGTCATCGCCGCCGGACAGCGCGTCCGCACCCGGATCGCACCGTCGCCGACCGGCTTCCTCCATCTGGGCACCGCAAGGACGGCGCTGTTCTCGTGGGCGTTCGCGCGCCACCACGGCGGCGACTTCATCCTTCGCATCGAGGACACCGACGTTGCGCGCTCGAGCGAAGCGTCGGTCGAGCAGATCCTGGCGTCGATGCGCTGGCTCGGCCTCGGCCACGACGAGGGCCCGCTGTTCCAGATGCAGCGTCTCGATCGCTATGCAGCAGTCGCCGCCCAGCTGCTCGCCGACGGCAAGGCGTACTGCTGCTATGCGTCGCCCGAGGAGCTCGAGGCGATGCGCGAGGCACAGCGTGCCCGCGGCGAGAAGACGCTCTACGACGGCCGCTGGCGCCCCGAGCCGGGCAAGACGCTGCCGCCGATTCCCGAGGGCGAATCCCCCGTGATCCGCTTTCGCAACCCGGCCTCGGGCGTCGTTACCTGGGACGACCTCGTCAAGGGACAGATCACGATCGCCAACCACGAGATCGACGACCTGGTCATCGTTCGTGCCGATGGCATCCCGACCTACAACTTCGCGGTCGTCGTCGACGACTGGGACATGGGCATCAGCCACGTCTTCCGCGGCGACGAGCACGTCAACAACACGCCCTGGCAGATCAACATCTTCAACGCGCTCGGCGCGCCGCTGCCGGCGTTCGCCCACGTGCCGATCATCCTCGGCGACGACGGACAGAAGCTCTCGAAGCGGCGCGGCGCGGTGAGCGTGACGGCGTACGAGGACGATGGCTACCTGCCCGAGGCGATGCTCAACTACCTGGCACGCCTGGGCTGGAGCCACGGCGACGAAGAGATCTTCACGCGTGAGCAGATGGTCGCGTGGTTCGACGGCAGCCATCTGTCGAAGAGCCCGGCGCAGTGGGACCGGGCCAAGCTCGACTGGGTCAACGCGCATTACCTGCGCGCGCTCGCCGCGCCGCGCCTGCTCGCGCTAGCGACCGCGCAGCTCGCGCGGCGCGGCATCGTCGCGCCGTCGAGCGACGCCGTGCTGCGCGCCTGCGCCGTGTTCAAGGATCGCTGCAGCACGGGCGCGGAGCTCGCCGACTGGCTGGCCGCGATCTTTGCCGACGTCGCGCCGAGCGCTGACGACCTCACGCTGTATGTCACCGACGC
>Ga0207650_10002633_pt1 | contig 12420 bp, 4 predicted proteins | sample KBSS63metaG_FD_184325 | JGI IMG/M metagenome (GOLD analysis project Ga0207650, IMG submission 184325) | Switchgrass rhizosphere microbial communities from Kellogg Biological Station, Michigan, USA - KBS S6-3 metaG (SPAdes) (version 2) | ecosystem: Host-associated > Plants > Roots > Rhizosphere >...
CGTTCCTGATCTTGATTTCCTGATAGGTCGGTTGATTACATCTCCAGTACATGTCTCTTACACACGTACAAGAAATGGAACTGGGCGTTTGGATTTTACACCCTGGGTTAAAGGTTACATGCATCCTCAACCGGGCAGCACAAATTTTACAAAACCCATTGCAGTACTGGTAGATAGTTATTCAGCGAGTATGTCAGAGATGACTTCTATTGCTGTAAAAGCTGCTTTCCCAAAAGCTAAACTGGTTGGCGAAACCACATGGGGCGGTACAGGACAAATACCATCGAGTGATACAAAGTATCTGGGAGGCCAATTTACTGCGGCCAATTTTGTGCATGTGTATTGTGCGGGTGTAGAGTTCCGCGATAAAAACCTGGTAAGCTATGAGAACAAGGGCATCACTCCTGATATACCTATTGCTTATGACACAACTGCCATAAAAAATAATGTTGACGTGCAATTGAATAAGGGTATCGAGTACGTGATCTCCCAATAAATCTCCATTCACAATTTGTTTTCGGGCAGCGGAACACGGATGACACGGATTTAACGGCTTTACACTGATAAAATCTGTGGACATCTATTTGATCCGTGTTATAAAAATCAATAAGTGTTTTTTCTGTTTTACATCCTCCGAAAAATAATCCATCATTACAATAAGTTCGTCTATTCATCTGCGATTGAAGTTTAAATAGTTTTGTTGAACACTTACCCTTACTATTTAGTTGAAGTAGTAACGAAATCGGAGCTTGTTTCAATTACTTATTTATTAACCAAACTGAACATTGCTTTTAAAAAAAGCAAATGGATATTCTTTGCTCTCACATGAAGTTGAATTCAAAAAAACAAAATGATCGGAGGCAAATTCACATTAGTCAATTAAAATACCCGGTTTGTGTAATGGCTTCTGCTAACCATGGGTTGAATGAATACCTTGCCTCGATACCGAAAATGAATTTGCGTTTAACTATACTATAACAATCGGAACAAAATCTACGATACCAAACAAAGACGATTTAAACTTTTTACATTTTACAAAAAACATGTTATGACACGATGTATTGCTTGTTATCAATTTCGGAGAAGCAGCTTCCAAATTTTGCTGATGGCATTATTGGGATTTACTTTTCTATTTCTCACACAGGAGATCAACGCACAGGTTTCGCAACAGGTCGTTAAAGGACGTGTGCTTGATGAAGCCACCAAACCTATTCAGGATGTGTCGGTACTTATTAAAGGATCTTCACAGGGAACTACAACAAATTCCAACGGAGAGTATTCAATTGCTGTTCCTAATGCAAAGGCAGTACTTGTTTTTTCTTTTGTCGGACTCCAACAGCAGGAAATTGCCGTTGGTAGCCGAACTGAATTAGATATTACTATGTTACCTGTTGTTGCGCAACAGGACGAGGTTGTAGTAGTTGGTTACGGTACGCAGAAAAAACAAGCTGTAACAGGTGCAGTAGTAAAAGCTGACCTGAAGACCTATGAAAATGTGACCGTAAATAATATTATGGAAACATTAAAGGGAACAGTTGCCGGTTTGAATGTTGGTGAAGCCAACACAGCTGGTGGTGTACCTGGCGTTACAATCAGGGGTACCAATACTATTGCAGCATCTACTTCACCTTTGATTGTTTTAGATGGTGTGATCTTTAGTGGAACGCTTGCAGATATTTCGCCTTCTGATGTTGAAAGCGTAACAGTACTTAAGGATGCAAGTGCAGCCGCTGTATACGGTTCACGTTCCTCTAATGGAGTCATTATTATTGAAACCAAAAAAGGAACAGGCGTAAATGGCAAACCTAAGTTTGAACTGCGTTCAAGTTATGGAACCATCAGCGAACTGAAACCATTGGAAGTGTATGGTGCGCAGGGATATATGCAGCATCTGAATGATGTGCTGAACGATAACGGTACTGTTGTTGCCATGGATCAAACACCCAATTACCTGCAAACAAATGAGAAGGTGAATTACAATGCAACACCTGATCATAAGCCGACATTGGAAGATCCTTACGGGCTTTTCCGTCAAACAGGCTATAACTTCAATACATCCCTGAGTGTTTCGCAAAGGACTGATAAGTTCAGTTATTTCCTTTCTGGTAACTACACAGACCAAAAGGGCGTAATACTTTATGATCGTTTCAAACATTATTCAGTAAGGCTGAACCTAGAATCTAAGATCACTAACTGGCTCACTATGGGAGTTAGATCTTATTACAGTAACAGGAGTTATCCGGATTCACGCATGTATGGAGTTGCGAGCAATAGCAGCAGTCCATACTTGTTTAGCCCCTATGCTGATGTATACAATGCTGATGGCAGCTACAACATGTACCCGCAAACAACCACTTCTTATGTAAATCCATTTTCTATGATGGCAAATGAAGCCTACAACAGAACTGGTAACCTAAACGGAATTGGATATGCTACGATTAAAGTGCCCTGGGTAACAGGATTGTCATATACAGCGACCTATTCAAAAACACTTAATACCAGTGAAACGGGATCTTTTTATGGATTCAATACCTACCAGGGACAAGGTCCTAAAGGTACAGGTTCAAGAGCCTATTCAAGAGGTACAGCAACTTTGTTTGATCACCTAATTAAATACAACAGAACATTCTTTGATAAACATAACGTGGACCTGACTTTACTCCATTCGGATCAAAACACGGTAGCCTATGGTGAAAGTCTTTCTGCAAATGGTTTTGATAATGATCAATTGGGAACATACCGTTTATCAGCAGGTGCTATCCAGGCAGTTTCAACATCGGGTTCTGAAACAAAAAGCATCGGCCAGATGGCTCGCCTAACCTATACCTATGATGGAAAATATTCTGTTACAGGAACTATACGTCATGATGGTTATTCGGCTTTCTCAAACAACCACAAATATGGCAATTTCTCTTCTGTAGGTGCTAACTGGAATATTTCGAAAGAAAATTTCATGAAGAACGTAACACTGTTCAATTCATTGGCTCTACGTGCATCTTACGGTACAAATGGTAACCAGTCTATTGCACCTTATAGCACGTTATCAAAAATTGCTAACGGATATTATTATTACCAGGGCGATGCCAACTATACTTACACGCAGGCCGTTAGCTCACTTGGTAACGATGACTTAGTTTGGGAATCAACAACTGGTCTCAACTTCGGTCTTGACTTCAGCATGCTGAAGAACAGGTTGTCAGGTTCTATTGATGGATATGCAACACGTACCAATAACCTTGCTTTCACATTGGAATTACCAGGTGCTTCTGGTTTTACGTCAATCACAGCGAATGCAGGTGAAATTCAGAACCGCGGACTTGAAATCAACCTGCGTTCAATAAACATCTCCAATAAGAAGTTTTCGTGGAGAAGCGAAGCCGCTTTCTCGCTTAACAGGAATAAAGTAACTCATTTGTTGGGTGATAAGAATGGCGACGGTAAAGAAGACGACATCGTTTCTTCAAACCTGTTTATTGGCAAATCGCTGGGCGTTGTTTATAACTACCAGGTTGAGGGAATGTGGCAGCAATCTGATAAAGATGCTGGTACCATCATGAAAGGATTCCAACCCGGTACCTATAAATTGCGCGATGTAAATGGCGACGGCAAGATCACATCAGATTCTGACCGGGTATTCCTCGGCAATGCAGCTGCAAATTTCCGCTGGAGCCTCACCAACACATTTACTTATGGAAACTGGTCATTATTGGTTTACGTTAACTCCATCTGGGGCGGCGGCAACTACTTCATCAACGGCAGCAATACGCCGTGGAACGATGCCTATGCTAACAGGGGCGATATGAACCATCCTATTTATGATTACTGGACTCCAACGAATACAAATGCCGAATTCCCAAGACCAAGCTATATTTCTAAGGCTTCTAACACGGCGCCAAAATACTACGACAGAAGTTTTATCAGGCTGCAGAAATTGGGATTGAGTTATGAGGCTACCAGGTATGTGAAAAAGTACGGCATCCAGGGATTGAATATTTCTCTGAGCGCTGACAATCTTGGAACGTATGCACCAAAATGGATTGGATTGGATGCAGCCACAGGCAATGGTCTCACTGTTTCTTCCATCCCATCACTGCGTAACGTCATGATGAATTTTAATATTAATTTCTAAGAAAACGATATATGAAAAAAATAGTAATTTTTTCAGCTATGCTTGCAACATTGGTTGTAAGCTCCTGTAAAAAAGATCTTTCAGAAGTTCCAAAGGATTTTTATACTCCGGAGAACTCATTTAATAATAAGGCACAATTTGAATCGGCTCTTGCTGGTATTTATTTGGCTATCAGAACTGATATGTATGCATTTGAAGATGCAGCCAAGAATTACGATATGCTTGGGATGGATCTCGACCTGGCAAATGTAGAATCAAATGCTTCTGCTCAAAAGACCCAGTATTTTAACTGGGCCACTATGAACGCGGACAATGGATTTGCCAGCAAATGGTGGGGACGTTTATACAGGTGGGTTTCAATGGCAAACACCATTATTGACAGGGCTGATGGACCCCAGGCGAAATGGGCTTCTGAAAATGAAAAGAAAGCAATTGTGGGAGAAGCAAAGTTTCTCCGTGCATTTGCCTATAAATTTCTCGCGAACATGTGGGGTGGTGTTCCCCTGGTGTTGACGGAAAGCAAAACACCAAAGTTTGATTACGTAAGAGCTACACAGGATGAAGTGTATAAGCAGTGTAAAGCTGATCTCGAATTCGCAGTTCAGTACATGCCATCCATCGATCAATTAAAGGGTGGAAGAGCACCCCGTGAAGCAGCTTATCACCTGTTGTCCGAAATAAATATTTGTCTGAAAGATTACACCGCTGCCATTGCTGCTGCTACCGCTGTTATTACAAATGGTAAAAACAGTTTAATGACTGCACGTTTTGGTGTAGCAAAAAACTTCACGTTCTCAGGATATGATTACCAGGGACCCGCTTCTGCATGGGGCGATGTGTATTGGGATCTGTTCCAGGAAGGGAACTTTAATTTTAAAGAAGGCAATAAGGAAGCCATCTGGAATATATCACAGGATCCCACCATCAAAGGTGGCGACAACCTTGATTTGAATACTAGTGGTGGCTTTTTCGTGTTTGACAGATGGTGGGGACCTATTCCCTGGCAGGCAAAAGATGTTAGTGGAAAATCTAACTGGTTAATGGATACACTCACAGGAAGACCCGTTGCTACTTTAATTGTCAGTGCTTATGCTGATAGCCTGATCTGGAAATATAAAAATGATTTTAGCAGGGATATGCGGAACTCTGAGTACAATATTCAGCGCAATTATTACATGACAAATCCAACAAGTGCCATTTATGGACAGGTAATGACAAAAACTAACGTAGATGCAACAACGCTTACTCTTTGGGAACCAAGAATGACGCCACACTTCAAGAAGTTTGTGCGGGCAGTACCAAAAGGGTTGACGGTTGATGCTACAAGCAAAAGACCGAACGACAATGGTAGAAACTGGAAAGACTGGTATATCATGCGTTTAGCAGAAACTTATTTGCTGCGTGCTGAAGCCAATATGCTGAAAGGTGATCTCACTGCAGCAGCTGTAGATATCAATACCGTTCGTAGCAGGGCTAATGCAACAGCGGTACTAGCAGCTGATGTAAATATGGACCTGATCCTGGATGAGAGAGCAAGGGAATTGTATGGGGAAGAATTCAGGTTGAGCACTTTGATGAGAACCGGGAAGCTGGTTGAATACCTGAACAAGTACAATGGCTACCTGATTGCCAACGCATTGGAAGCTCCGAGCAAGGTGAGTAAGTTGCCAATTCCAAGAAGAGAAATTGAATCAAATACTGGCGCCAAATTGGAACAGAACGCAGGGTATTAACTAGTAGTTACAATTTGATTTATTAAGCAGCACCTGTACCCAAACTACAGGTGCTGTCTTTTGAATAGGTGCATCATTTTACAAGTAGAAATGAAGTGAATAGCAAATAAGAATTCAAAATTCATTTCACAACGCAATGTCTTTAAGTATAGAGTCCTGTTTTTAAAATCCAAATTGAAATTTTTTTAGTGAGCAGTATACCTGCGTAGGGACCAGAAATTATCTTTCGATGAAAAATTTTTTAATTTTTTTCCTCTGTCTACTATTTTCTTTTGAAAGTTTCAGCCAGCAGTCAATATATTTTTATGTCTCTTCATCTGGGAAAGACTCCAATCCTGGCTCGATTGAAAAGCCATTTGCTAGTTTAGAAAAAGCCCGTAAGGAAGTAAGAAAAATCTTATCGAAAGAAAACAGCATTTCTGTTACAGTTTACCTCAGGGGCGGCAATTATTTTATAAAAAACAGTGTTGTGTTTGATAGCCTCGATTCCGGTACCGGCGACAACGCGGTTACGTATACTTCTTACAATAATGAAACAGTATCATTTTCAGGTGGCATTTCCATACCAGTTAAATATGCAACAGCGGTAAAAGACGATCTTGTTTTAAATAGATTTCCCCCAGGCGCAAAAAATAAAATTTTCCAGGTCGATCTGAAAAAATTAGGCATTAAAGATTTTGGAAGACTGACACCACGTGGTTTTGCAAGACCTTACCAGCCTGCACCAATGGAACTATTTTGCAATAAACGTGCAATGCAATTAGCACGTTATCCGAACGATAGTTTAATTCCATTAGGAAAAGTTTTAGATGCCGGTTCCATACCTCGCAATGGAGATTTTTCTCATCGCGGTGGAAAATTTCAATTCTCAATTGATGAACCAGATCGTTGGTCAGCAGCAAAGGATATATGGATCTCCGGGTTTTTTCGTTATGGCTATGCTGATGATGCAGTACAAATTGCAGATCTCGACTTAAAGAATAAAACTATTTCTACGAAGCAAGAGACATTGTATGGATTTGAAAGCGGAAAAAATTTTCAACGCTGGTTCGCTTATAATTTGCTCGAAGAAATTGATCGTCCGGGAGAATACTATATCGACAGGACTTCAGGCGTCTTATATTTTTATGGGCCAGAGGAAGAACTGAAAACCATTGACGTGTCGATGCTGGAAGAGCCATTGGTGCAACTAAAAAACTCTTCATTCATTCATTTCAAAGGAATAAGCTTCGAATGCTCTCGTGGAATGGGGGTGTACATTGAAAAGGGGAATGATAATAGAATCGACAGTTGTGTTTTTCGCAACCTGGGCATTGTTGGAATTTGTGTTGGAAAAGGCATAGAACCATTTGCGGAATTAACTCACGAGGGAGATGGTACACCTGCATCCGCTAAACTGGGAAGCTTAATGAACTACATGTATAAGCATACGACGTTTGATCGTGAAGCCGGTACAGGACATATAATTTCTAACTGTGAAATTTATAACACAGGTGCAGGCGGAATTAGTTTAGGTGGTGGCGACAGGTTGACTTTGAAAAAGGGAAATAACCAGGTAGTGAATTGCAATATCCACGATTTTAATCGCCTTGACCGCTCCTACAAAGCGGGGATAAATATTGACGGTGTTGGTAATGTGATCAGGAACTGCGAGATATTCAACTGCCCTGGCAGTGCTATTCTTCTTCATGGTAATGATCATATGATCGAATACAATTCCATTCATCATGCGGTAACAGATGGTGATGATATGGGAGCTATTTACTATGGCAGGGATCCGAGTGAACAGGGCAATAAAGTGCAATACAATTTCTTTCATCACATTGGAAATGATCATGGCCTCCTGGTATCGGTGTATCATGATGATGGCGCTTGTGGTATGGAAGTAACGGGAAATATTTTTTACCTGGCTGGCAGGTATAGTGTTTTAATTGGTGGCGGCAGTGACAATGTATACCGCAATAATATTTTTATTGAATCATCAACGGCCTTTCATCTTGATAATCGTTTGATGGGTTGGGCAAAAGCAAATGTTGATAAAGATGGAATCTTTCAAAAAAGACTTGAAGCGGTAAATTATAAGCAGGCACCTTATGCCGTTGCGTATCCCAAACTCAAAAATTATTTTGAAGATAGTCCTGCATTACCCAAAAGAAATTTTATTGAGAACAATGTTTTTGTGAATGTGAAACAAATGCACAATGGTACTCCGCAATGGAGTTATGTAGGAAACAATTATTTTACTTGCGATGAATCAATTTTTGTTGATTACGAGCAAATGGATTTTTCGTTGAGATCCAGCGCCGATGTTTTTAAAATCTTACCGGGCTTTAAACAAATTCCATTTAATGAAATAGGCCCGCATAAATAAAATACGATGAAACAACTTCTTACAATATTTGTTCTTTTTTTCTCTGCTTCTGCTTTTGCGCAGGACCAGTTTGCAGACATTGGTACCCGTAAATATGAGACCCGGAAACATTTATTGATTGAACCGCAGGCACCCGTACTTCCGGCTGTTGAATTGCCTGCATCCAATAATGCAGCAGCTGTTTTCAAACCAGTAAAACCAATGTCAACAAAGGAAGAATTGTATGAAGCATTGGCAAAACTCAAAGAGACGTATAAGCCATTTCTGCAAAACGTGGCTCCTGTTCCTGCGGCAACGCGAAAACAAATTGTGCTCAGTACATTCAACTGGCGGGTTGAAACCCCTGATGATATTTCAAACTTCACTGGTACTTTGCGAGGTGAAGGAAAATGGACTTCGGTAAACATTCCACATTTTGGTCCGCCACTTGGAAGAGCCGTTACTTACTACTTCAAGGAAATTGATGTAACAAAAGAATATTTAACTGACAAGCTTTTCATTTGTTTCAAAGGAGTGGATTACAAAGCAAGTATCTTTTTAAACGGACGATATATCGGCTCGCATGAGGGATTTTTTGCACCATTTGAATTCGACCTGGCATCTGTCGTTCACCAGGGCAAAAATCAGCTGCTGATTAAAGTTGAAAATGATTTTACAACTTTTGGCGGAAAAGATGACCAGGGGAATCATGTGGTAGGAGATAAGATCTATGCAACCACCGGTGTTGGTTATGACGAGCCTGTTTTAGGATGGCATCAGTGTCCTCCTGGAATGGGAATTTACCAGGATTGTTATCTTGAAACAAGATCTTCTATTCATATCAACGACCTTTACATTCGTCCCCTTACAAATCAATCATCAGCCGAAGCATGGATTGAAGTGAACAACCTTGAACAATATCCTGCCAAAGTAAAATTGCTTCTTTCTGTTTATGGACAAAACTTCACAGATACCATTTTTGAGAATAAAGAATATATTCCTTCTACTACTTACGTTCCTGGTGTAGGAGACCTCGCCAAACCTTCAGACTGGGGCGTGTCCGTTTTAAAAATGGGTTATGGAACAAACTATCTCAAAGTCCCAATACAATTTAAAAATTTTCGAACATGGACATCACAAACTCCATGGCTGTACCAGCTGCAGGTTCGTGTCCTGGATAGTAATAATAAAATTGTCGACACAAGAATACAACAGTTTGGCATGCGCAGTTTCACAATGGACACTGTAAACATTCCAAAGGGAAAAATGTTTTTAAACGGTGAAATGATCCGGCTACGTGGTGCCAACAGCATGGGTTTTGAACAGCAGGATGTGATGAAAAAAAATTATGGTCAGTTGGTCGATGATATTCTACTTGCCAAACTTTGTAATCTCAATTACCTACGTTTTACACAAAGACCTGTTCAGCCGGAGGTATACGATATGTGTGATAAACTTGGTATGCTAAATCAAACTGATCTTCCCCTGTTTGGAAGCCTTCGTCGTAACCAGTTTGCACAGGCGGTGAAACAAGCGGAAGAAATGGAGCGGCTTGTTCGACTGCATCCTTCAACCGTGATGGTTACGTACATCAATGAACGTTTTCCTAATGCCGAAGGCAATCCGCAACGAAGCCTGAATACAGCCGAGGAATATTATCATTTGTTTTCTGCACTCGACCAGGCAGTATTATTAAATAATCCTGACCGTGTAATAAAGTCAGGTGACGGAGATTATGATCCTCCTTCACCTGGTTTGCCAGACAATCATTGTTACAACACCTGGTACAATGGTCATGGGCTGGGACTTGGAAAATTGTATAAAGGCTACTGGCAACTTGTGAAACCTGACTGGTATTATGGTTGCGGTGAGTTTGGTGCTGAAGGATTGGATCCTATGAACGTAATGCAGAAGTATTATCCTGCCTCCTGGTTGCCTTCAACAAAAGAGGAAGAGAAAACCTGGACAGCAAACCGCATTTCTCAATCGCAAACACACCGTTTTCATTACATGTGGTACAACACACAGCATTCAGTACAAGACTGGATCGATGCCAGCCAGGATCACCAGGCATGGTCCATGAAATTTGTAGCTGAAAGTTTTCGCCGTGATCCCAGGATGATGTCGTTTGCCGTTCATTTGTTTATCGATGCATGGCCTGCGGGGTGGATGAAATCAATTATGGATGTGGATCGTCAACCTAAGAAAGCCTTCTTTGCTTATCGAAATGCGTTAGAGCCTTTAATGGTTTCTTTGCGTAGTGACCGTAATAAATTTTTCTCAGGCGAAACAACTGCAATAGAAGCATGGATTTGTAATGATTTGAATACAATACCGAGTAACTATACCCTGCAGTATCAAATTGAAGAAGACGGCCATGCCATCATGGCTAATAAAGTAAAGGCTGTCATAGCGAAAAACAGTTCACAGTTCCAGGGCTTTTTAAAATATGAAACTCCAGTTGTCAAACAGCGTACAAAATTTACCTGCAGGGCAGCGATCATGAATGAAAAAGGCCAAAGCATTTGCCAAAATGAATTTGAGTTTGAAGTATTTCCAAAAACTACTTCTCCAAATAAAAAACTATTTATTGCCGGAGGCAAAGATGGCAATGCTTCCCGCTTGGCCACACAGGCAGGATATGAGTCAACTGTCTCCGCGAAGGAAGCTGATGTCATTTTGATCGATCAATTTGATAAATACGAAGCGGATTCAGTGGAAATGAACAATTGGGTAAGTAGCGGTAAAAAGATCGTCTTTTTAGAATTGCCGGCCAAGCAATATACCATTGCAGGCACAAACGTAACGATCGATAAAACGGCAATGGGTGATTATTATTTTGTGTCACCAACAACCAATCATAGTCTTGTAAAGGGCTATCAACCTTTCGATTTTCACCTTTGGTATAGTGGCAAAGATAGTTGTATCATGCCCCTGGTGGCAAATACTATTAATGCACCGGGGTGGGAATCCATTCTTTCTTCGGGTAACTCAAACTGGGTCGCGGATAAAGGCCCGGTGATGGCAGCATCCCAATTGAAGTTTGGTAAAGGCGTTTTTAGAATCTGCGAACTGGAATTCTTAGACCGGCTACCTTATAATCCAACTGCCGCTAAATTTTTTGATGATCTGATCAATAACTAAAAGGAATTGGAAATGAAACTGAGAATTCTTTTTCTAGCGGGGATATGTTTGATGACGATGATGCATTTGGCTGCGCAGGATTCATTGAAGCTGCTATCGCCAAATGGGAGTTTGGAATTCAGGTTGGTAACGGGTGAAGATGGAGTGGTGCACTACTCAATTAATTATGGTGATAAAGACGTTGTGCTACCTTCTGTATTAGGAGTTGAAGGCTGGTCCAATCAATTGTCTGTAAAAAATGTTTCTTCTTTTCAACAAAATACAACATGGAAACCTGTATATGGCGAAAGAAACCTGGTTCATGATCATTACAACGAAAAAAAAATTACGCTTCAACGAAGCAAAAATGATAATCAACCATTGCTCTTACAGGTAAGAGCTTATGATGCGGGTATTGCTTTTCGTTATTCATTTCCTGAAAATCCTGCGGGTGGAATGGATATCAATATCTCCAAAGAAATTACTGAATTTACTTTGCCGGGCGAAACCAATGCATGGTTTACTGATCATGCACAAGGAACATATAAACTCCTGCCATTAAATAATTGGCCAGGTGAAGCAGAACGTCCATTAACACTGCAATTAAAAAACGGTTTATACGCAGCGCTGGAAGAAGCACAGGTGGTCGATTACTGCCGTACTAAATTTGCATTGAGCAGTTCAAAGAGGAATACCATCATTTGTTCTATGTATGATAGGGTTGAATTAACGACCCCTTTTTCAACTCCATGGCGCGTGATTATGGTAGCGGAAAAACCAATCCAATTATTGCAGAACAATGATCTTATTTTAAATCTTAATGATCCCTGCGCTATAAAAAATACCGGGTGGATAAAACCCGGTAAGATCATTCGTGAAATTTCGCTTTCAACAAAGGGAGCAAAAGAAGTAGTAGATTTTGCTGCAAAACGTCATCTTCAATATGTTCACTTTGATGCGGGTTGGTATGGGTTTGAATATACATCAGCTTCCGATGCATCAAAAGTAAATGTGGATCCACGCCGTAATCCAAAGAATGATCTGGATTTAAAAGAAGTGATCAGGTATGCTAAAACAAAAGGCAT
>Ga0207650_10002634_pt1 | contig 12419 bp, 9 predicted proteins | sample KBSS63metaG_FD_184325 | JGI IMG/M metagenome (GOLD analysis project Ga0207650, IMG submission 184325) | Switchgrass rhizosphere microbial communities from Kellogg Biological Station, Michigan, USA - KBS S6-3 metaG (SPAdes) (version 2) | ecosystem: Host-associated > Plants > Roots > Rhizosphere >...
TTGACCAAGAAAAACATCGTCATTGATCCGAGCGCCGAGCTGCGAAGCCCGGGGTTGGCGGGTTATTGGCTGTCGGCAATTATCGAGTCGGCTGACGACGCGATTATTAGTAAGACGCTTGAGGGCGTCATCACCAGTTGGAACGCGGGAGCGCAGCGCATTTTTGGCTACACGGCGGAAGAAGTACTCGGCAAGCCGATAATTATTTTAATTCCCGAAGATCACATCAATGAAGAGCCGGAGATACTGGCGCGCCTCAAAGCGGGCGAGCGGGTCGAGCATTACGAGACCATTCGTAAACGGAAAGACGGGAGCCTGGTTGACATTTCCTTGACCGTCTCGCCGATTCTGGATTCGTCAGGCAAGGTCATCGGCGCCTCGAAAATCGCGCGCGACATCAGCGAGCGGAAACGCGCCGAGCAGGCACTAGCCGAACAAGCCGAGATCATCGAGACAGTCAACCAGCTCGGACAAACGCTTGCCGGTGAGCTGGAGCTGCACAAGATCGTTCAGGCTGTAACAGACGCCGCCACCAACATTAGCGAAGCGAAGGTGGGAGCTTTCTTCTATAACGTGTTCGATGAAAACGGTGGATCGTTCATCTTGCATGCAATCTCCGGTGAGTTGCGCGAAGCTTTCGCTCATATTCCTATGACTCGCATCACCGAAATCTTCGCGCCGACCTTCAAGGGGGAAGGCACCGTTCTCATGGGAGACGTAAAGCAGGATCCGCGCTACGGGAAGAACTCTCCTTTCTACGGGATGGCGAACGGACAACTGCCGATCACCAGCTACATGGTGGTGCCGGTGATAGCTCGTTCGGGCGAAGTTTACGGCGGTCTCTTTTTTGGTCATTCGGATGCAAACATGTTCAGCGAGCGAGTGGCGCGCATCGTTGAAGGACTGGCGGGGCAGGCGGCGGTGGCAATGGATAATTCCAGACTTTACGAAGCCGCCCAGTTTGCGCGAGAAGAAGCCGAAGCTGCGGCAGCGAGGAACGAACGCCTCTACCAAAAGGCTGAAGAATCCAGCCGCCTCAAGGAGGAATTTCTCGCCACCATTTCCCACGAGCTGCGTACTCCGCTCAACGCGATTCTTGGTTGGGCGCGGATGCTGCGCACTGGTCTAAAGGCGGAGGACACCGACAAGGCTTTGGAGACTATCGAGCGCAATGCGCGCGCCCAGGCCCAACTCATCGACGACCTGCTTGACGTGTCGCGCATCGTCACGGGCAAACTGCGCATGGATGTGCAGGCGACCGATCCGCAGAGCTTTATTGAAGCGGCGATCGCGGCGTTAAAGCCGGCGGCTGAGGCGAAAGGCATACGCGTCCAGAAAATCCTGGACACGGGAATCCTGACGGTGCAGGGCGATCCCGTCAGGTTGCAACAGATCATCTGGAACCTCTTGTCGAATGCGATCAAATTCACGCCTCGAAATGGCGACGTGCACGTGCGAGTGTCACGGGTTAACTCGCATCTCGAAATCGTCGTCGCCGATAGCGGGCAGGGAATCTCACCGGAGTTTCTCCCGCACGTCTTCGATCGCTTTCGCCAGGCCGATCAACGGACCACGCGCCAGCACGGCGGCATGGGACTGGGCCTGGCAATCGTGCGTCACTTAGTTGAACTGCATGGTGGTTCTGTCTTCGCCGCCAGCCCGGGTGAATACCGCGGCTCGACGTTCACCGTGCGTTTGCCAATATTTCCTATTTACCCAGCAGAGCCCGGAACCAATCGCATACATCCGGCTGCGCGAGATTTGCTGCCGCCGGCGGAGTGTCCTGATCGGTTGGATGGTCTTCGGGTGCTGGTGGTGGACGATGAACGTGATACACGAGAGTTGTTGATGGCGGGATTGGGACAATACGGCGCGGACGTGATCGCGGCGGGCTCGGCAGCCGAGGCGTTCGACGCAATCCAGGAGCGCCTGCCGGACGTCTTGATCAGCGACATCGGCATGCCTGAGGAAGACGGTTACGATCTGATTCGCCGTCTGCGCACCCTTCCGGCCGCCGCCGGTGGCAAATTACCGGCAGTGGCCTTGACGGCATACGCAAGAATTGAAGATCGCCTGCATGCGTTGCGTGCAGGTTACCAGATGCACGTCACCAAGCCGGTTGAACTGACGGAGCTGGTGACGGTGATTGCGAGCCTGGTGCAACGAACCGCTTAACAGGGCACCCTTAGTTTTTTTTGTGACGCTGGTTCGTGTAATTTCGTGGTTACTACCAGTACTGGAATTCAAGACCACGAAAAAACACGAACACAAAACGACCCACACGAAACAACTACCGCCGGGCGTTCGCGTGTCTCGACTTATTTCCGCGGCAGCCGCACGCGCAAGCCGCCACGCACAAGCAGCGGCGGGCCAAGCGTGGTGATTGGTGTACGCCCGACGACATAGCGCTGGTTGAAGAGATTTTCAGCGGCAGCAAAGAGTTCGACCGCCGGCCACAACCGGCGCGAGACGATCGCATCCACGCTCCAGTATCCCGGAAGACGGAACTGGTTCAGGTCGTCATCGAATTGTCGTCCCACAATTCTGGCCTGCAATCCGAAATTCAACTTTCGCGGATTCGTGTATCGCAGTTGCGCCGCCAAACTGTGCCGCGCTATCTGGGGCACGGCCAGACCTTCCAGCGCCGGCGTGCCCGGAAACCGCGCTACCCGCGCGTCGGCAAAAAGATAACCGGCCGTGACCAGCCAACGCGCGCCGGGTCGAATCTCTGTTTCAAGTTCAAAGCCTTGCGAGCGCGTGCTGCCGAGGTTCCGGCGCTCGCGCGTGATTAGATTCGGAGTGGTGTTCAGCGTCACATTCGCAATCGAATTACTGATCTCACTTCGGAAGAGCGTGCCGCGAATCGTTACGCGCCCCTCGGCTGAACTGAAGCTTAGTCCACCTTCGACACCGTTTAGTTTTTCCGCGCGCAGGGTTGCATTGGCGAGAGTGAGCACATTGCCGACGCGAAACGATCGGTAAAGCTCGTTGAGCGTCGGCGCGCGAAAGCCGCGATAGACGGAGGCGAAGACGGCGACGTTGTTGTGAGAGTTGTAAACGAAAGACAACTGCGGGCTCAAAGCCGTCTCGCTTCGATCTATGAAGCGCGCGACCGTCGAGCTGCCGCCCGGACTGAGCGGGCGCGTATCTGTGTGTCCCAAAAAATTGCGCCACCGATCAAACCGCGCGCCGCCAATCAGAGAAAAGCGCGGCGTCACACGAACGATGTCTTTGATGAAAAAGCCCGCGTCGCGCTCTCGTCCACCGGCGCCAATCAACGCGGAAATTCGTCCTCCGGTGAAAGCAAGTTCATCGCTGGAACCCCGCACTTCTTTCGCGTCCAGGCCGGAAACGATTGTCTGCCTGGAGCCGAACGGTCTGGACCACTGCAAACTCAGACCGGCAGCCTGGGCCGGTACGCGCTGGACTCTCGTCGGCGTCTCACTATTTCGATCCGCCGCTACCGCGGAAAAGTTTTGATCAAACACCTGCGTGGTGGCGTACGCCCTTACGCCGAACAAGCCGAATTGTGTTTCCTCGTCACCGCCCAGGCGAAAACTGGCGCAAGTGCGTGCGATTGATTTGGAAAGGCGTGCCATTTTGCCGGCTCTCGGCAAAGTAAGCAGCACCGATGAAGAAGCGTGAAGTTCTGGTCCGGTCAAACTGCAATTTGAAATCCAACACGCTGTCGCGGGCGTTCGCGCGCGAATCAATCCGGCCTCGTTCAGCCTCAGCCACCGGAACGTAGCCTTCGGTCTTGAATGATTCGGCGGCGAGACTGGTGCTCCAGCGTCCGCGGCGTGTGCCCAAAAAGAGGGAAGCGTTAAGTGTATTTTGATTGCCGTAAGAAGCGTCGAACGAGAAAGCCGGCCCATCAACTTTTTTCGTCAGGAGATTGATTACACCACCCAGCGCGCCGCTGCCATAGAGGTCGGAAGCCGCGCCGCGCATGACTTCCACGCGGCTCAACGACTGGCGCGGCACGCGGCCCCAGTAGACCCACCCGCCAAAAGGATCGTTGAGCGGAATTTCGTCGGCAAGCACAACGGACCGGCTGGCGCCGCTGGCGCCAACTCCTCTTAGAGAGACGCCCTGCGAAGTTGGGTTAGCGATCCGGCTGCCGGAGCGACGGAATAACTGGAAACCGGGAACCAGCCGCAGCACATCGTCAAGGCGAAGCGCGGCGGTCGTGTCGAGCTCGGCCGCCGGCAAAACGCGGATGCTCGCCGGTGTATCTCGCAAGACAGTCTCCGTGCGCGTCGCGGTGACCACGACCTGTTCGGTGACGATCGCTGGGGCGAGCACGATGTGAAGATCCGCGGCTTTGTTTGTGCTCCAACTGCGCCTGAACTCGGTGAATCCCTTTGAGGAAACGCTGAGGGTGCCTTCAGTGACATCTACATTGGGGAAAGTAAAGCGGCCATCGTTGTCAGTCTCTGTTTGCAGAAGTAGTCGAGCAGCTTTATCGAACAGGCTAACGTGCGCGTTTGGAATTGGCGCGGCGCGCTGATCGAGAACAACGCCGCTGATGCTGTGGATTTTCGGAGACTGCCCGCGGGCCGAGAGAGCGATGAAGAGTGTGACAAGCAGAGCGTAGGCCAGGCGACGGGGACCCGTTCCACAAGACGCAGGTTTATCAGTCCGTGCAGCGGACGAATGACAATAGCCCAGCAATTCATCGCTGGGATTGGCAAAGGCGTAAGACGGAGTCCGTGAAACGGACGGCTGAAACGAATCCGATCCAGCGTTTGCCATTTCAGCCGTCCGTTTCACGGACTGTAATCCTTTCGCTCTCTTGGTCCCAGCAGTGAACTGCTGGGCTATTGTCAGTCGTCCGCCTTGCGGACTCGCAACGAAAGACAAATTCAGAACCGGGAGCCGTAGCGACCGGGTTGTGCTTGCGCTAATCGCGAGTGTGAACAACGATTGAGTGACTCCCGCGAAGATCTTTGTCTGGCGACAGCGAGCCGGTCGCTACGGCTCCTGGTTCTGAATTTGTGTACGCAAGGGCTTCAGCCTTTGATCACAATCCCTTTGCGATCAACCTTCTTCACCGACTTCCACTCAACGCTGCGCACTTCTGTTTTCCTTAGCCGAAGCAATTCCAACCAACCGCGCCGCGAGTACAGCAGTTCGCCTATGATGCGCGTCGCGTTTGTCTCGCCGTGCTCAGGTTCGCCCGGCGAACGCAGCTCGAAGACGCGGCCCAGGTATTCGCCGTCTTCACTAAAAACGCGCGCCGCCAAAATGTCCGTTATTTTTTCCATGCTCCCGGCAACGCGCTGATTATTTTGAACGCCGCGCTTCTGCTTTCATCCAGTTTCAACTCCCTCGCGGTCTTTCCGAGTTTGATTCGATTAGTGATGACCGTCACTTCTTTCCACGGGACTGAAACAGTTCGCTTACCCATAACTTTTCGCAAGATCAGTTTGGCAAGTTCAGGCAAACGATCCGCAGCCGCACCGTGACCGATCAGTATGGCTATTATTCTTAACTGCTTGCCGGCACCGCCCTCAAGCTGCAGATCGTCGACCTTCCCACAGGGAACGTTATTGGCATCGACCACCTGCCGGTCTAAAACCTGCCGCGCCATTTCCAGATAGTCGGGCTTCATCCTTCGCCTCCACGCGTGATGATGAGCAGCGGAATCGCGCTGATCGCAGCGAGCGTGATCAGCAGCAGATAGAACCAGGCGAGGGCGCCGGCGAAGCGGCCGTTTACATGTGGTCCCATGTACTCTTTATCGCGCGCTACGAGCAGCATGGGGAAGTAAGTTAACGGCAGGATGACAACCGCCGCGATGATCGAATACTCAACTACCTGGACCGGATCGACTCCAGTGATAATGATCAATGTCGCCAGGAGGAAGATGACAATCCAACTTAGACTAAAACGAGCGGCATCTTTCGGCGGGCGAAACTTTCCCCACGGCCAGCCGAAAAACTGCGCCAGATTGTAAGCGCCGGACAGAGCGTTTTCGATGGCCGCGCCGCCGAAAGCAAAGAACATCCCTACCAGCGCCAGCACCAGACCCCACTTCCCAAACGTTACCACTGGTCCAAGCACGGCTGAGCCCGGCAGTTGCGGCTCGATCTGTGTAGGCAGAAATAGCTGCGCGCCCATTAGCAGCAGCGCGCCCGCCAGTACCGCGCCCAAACTAAATCCGATGACCACGATAATCCGGTTCATGGTTACGTCGGACGGGTTCCAGCCGTCCTCGATCGCGCCGGATGAGTAGAAGTAAGTTTCGTAAGGCAACATGATGGAGCTCATGAGGGCGACGCAGAAGTAAGCATAGACCAGATAATCGCGTGGCGATTCTACGTGCGGAAGATTTGGCAGCAGACTCCTGCCTACCTGCGTCCAATCCGGGTGCAGGTAGATCGCCGAGAAAACAAAGACCAGCATCAGCAAGCCCAATAGTCCAAACACGCGCTCGATCGCCTGGAACGACAAGAACCAAACCGCCAAGAGTAAAAACAGAAGCGCGCCTAAAACCAATAGGCGATAAGGGCCGCCGACCAGTAGTTTGAGAACCAGCGCGAGACCGCCAATTTCAGCGGCGCAGGTAAGCAGGCAAACGATGTTCGCCGCGATGAGCGTGCCAAGGCCTAACGCGTAGCCGTTGCGTTCGCGAATCAAATAGAAAACCGGATCTTGATTCACCGCGGCAATGCGGCCGGCCATCTCGCCGTAAACGATGATGCCGACCGTACCCAGCAGAACCACCCACAACAAGCTGTACCCGAATTTCGCGCCGGCATTCACGGTGAAGACAAGCTCGCCAATTTCCACGAAGCCGCCCATCGCGGTCAGAATGCTAAGGAAGACTTCTAAATACTTTTTCATGCGTCCCAAGCAGAAGGTATCGATCTAATTAGTGTTACTTCGTTCCCGCTATATTAAAAAGAATGACAACTCTCTTGTGAGTCTTTGTGAGCTTTGTGACTTTGTGGTGATTCTTCGCCGATCAAATCCACCACAGAGGCACAAAGAGCACAAAGGCCGCACAGAGGAAACCTGAAGAGTAGCTATCGTTTCAAGCTTTCCTCTAGTTCCTTCAATCGCGTCGTTAATTGTTCCAAACTATTTTTCGAGCGATTCATCTCCGCCGAGTTTGCAAACGACCCGCTCAGCTTCTCGCATTCGTTTTGAAGTTCTGCGGCCAGTTGACGCGCCTGCAAGTGTTTCGCTTCCAATCCGGATTCAACCTTCGCCGAGTCGAGTGCTTGCTTTGCGGTCTGAGCTTTGTCGTCCAATAAGTAAGTTTCGGTTTCGAAGAATGCGCGGGTGGTGCGGAGGGAGAGCGTCTGTTCGGTCAGCAGACGTGCTTCGGCGGAGGTGGAGCGCAGGCCCGCGACTTCAATTTTCAACTGGTCTCGATTCAGCGGTTTGGTTTCGGCGCGGACCAGCCAGACAAGCAGGAGCAGCACCAACAAGATCAGCGCGCCTGCCTGCGTCCAAAGTTTGGAGTTGGATGATTGCTGCCTCATCTTAAGAACCGAGCTTGGAGTTGCCAGAACTGTCGACCTTGGGTTTTGCCCCAGAGGGGCGAGATGTTTATAGTCCGGGCTTTATCCTTTCAATCAGCGCTCCAGCGGAGCGCAATGTTTCCTGGGCCACCATGCTGCTTATCCGATAGGTCCGTTTCGCTCCTCTGGAGCGAGGTTATCCAGGGGTTGGTTGTTGCTGTAAACATTTTGCTCCTCTGGAGCAAGAACCATTTGTGACTGCGAAGGTTCTCGATACTTCTTCGTTCCCCAACTCACGACGGCTTGATCGCGATGCCCCACGGTCCATCACCCGCTTTGATTGTCGCAATCACCTTATCAACCGTCGTATCGATAACCGTCACGTCGTTTGACAGGCCGTTCGCCGTATAGAGCTTCTTCCCATCAGCCGTGAGCGCCAGCCCCCAGACACGCTGGCCCACCGGCAGCGTATTCAGCACGCGGTAATCGCGAGCATCGATTACGGAAACGCTGTTCGCGCGCCCGTTCGCTACGTAAATTTTGGCGCCGTCGTTTGAAACCGCGATGCCCATTGGCTTCACTCCGTCGCCCTCCGGCAGCTTCACCGTTTTGATCACTGAATGCGTCTTTGTGTCTACGACGGAAAGCGTGCGCCCGAGCTCAGCCGTGACATAGGCAAACGATCCATCGGGCGAGAAAGCGGTGTCGCGCGGTCTCGCGCCGACCAGGAACGTAGCGACGACTTCGCTGGTTTTAGTATCAATGACTGAAACGGAATTGCTGGTTTCGGCGGTGACGTAAACCCAGCGTCCATCGGGACTGATGCTGACGCCTTCGGGTTCAATGCCCACCACGAGCGTCGTGATCACGCGACCGCTTTCGAGGTCGGCAATTGACGCCGTGCCGTCGTCTTCATTGGAAATGTAAAGTCGCTTGCCGTCGCGCGCCACGGCGAATTGCTCCGGATCGTTACCCGCGTCGTAGCTTCCCACCAACTTGCCGCTGCTGGTATCGATGGCGGCAATCTTGTTGATTGTTCCCGGCGTTTGCTCCGATGAAAAACTCAGCGCGACAAAAACGCGGCGGCCGTCGGGACTGATTCTGATCCCGCGTGGCCTGGCCCCGACGCTAATCGTCGAGACGACTGTGTCTGTGGTCGTATCAATTACCGTAACCGTGCCGTCGCGTTCATTGCTGACGTACGCTCGCGGGCCTGATGGTTGAGCCGCGCAGCCGTGTAAGCAGAACGATGCCAGACATAAACAGGCTAAGCGGCCAAGAGCAGTCGTCTTGAAGTTTGTTCGGCATGGTCGTGGACAATTCACAACTTCGCAGTCTCCCTGAGTTGTAATTGGACCGCGAGGTCTTCGCGTTTAGAAACGCTGCGTTCCGACTCTCTTATCCAACCGGCGCAGAGCGCGAGACCGGCCACGATGTAAACCAGCCCGGCCGGCACCCACATGATTAGCCCGCCTAGCTGCTGGTCTTCGAGCGGCGTCAATCCCCACGACCAGGTAGTTTGGTTGTAAGCCGGATAAAGCACCGAACCGGCAAAAGTAATCAAAGCTCCCAACACGCCGCTGTGGACCGAGGTAGTAAAGACATAAAGCGTCGCCACGCCGTAACCCATCACGCCGCGTGGGCCATGGATGAGCGCCCACCAGAAAAGCAATGCGGAGCCGAGAAAGAAAATGTGCTGGACGGTGTGGACCAGATTGCTCGAGAGCGTGGCCTGGAAAAGAACCGGCGCATGCCAGACCCAGAGTGAGAGCGCGTGAATCACCCAGGCGTTTAGCGGCTTGGTAATGACGCGCCAGAAGTTTTGAAACCAACGCGCACGGGCGGCGCGACCGAGCGAGCGCGAGGTCTGCATCGGCAGACCCCAAAGGAAAGCGATCACCGGTTTGCCGAGAACCGTTAGCGGCGCCGCTACCAGCATCAACAACTCGTGCTGGGTCATGTGTGCCGAGAAGAGCACTTCTCCGAGCGGATGCAGCGGCGAAACGAGCGCCAGCAACATCGCCGCCCAGCCGCCGGCGTAAGCGGCCGCTTCCCAGCGCTTGATGCCGCGGCCCGTGCCGGCTTCGCGCCAAACTCGCCGCACGCCCCAAAAATAAAGCCAGCCCGAGAGCCCAAGACTGACGAGCACGATCGGATCGAGACCCCAGGTGTAAAGCAGATCGCGCGGGTGATGTGGCTTTCCTTCATGACCGAATGCAGTGGAGACAAGAAGAACAAGCAGGATCGACACGCGAACGAGCTGTTGCAGCGCGAGTCGAAATGCGTTGTTTGAGTTCTGTGGCCTCATCGCTTCACTGAAAAGTCGTGAGCACTATTCTCGACGCGTAGCGTCGTCGTGAGTTTAGCCCGGCCTTTCAAGGCCGGGACCAAATTGCCCATTGCCTTACGCGTCGCGTCAGCGACGCAATGAGTCAGTCTTCCGGAAATTTGATTCCGTCGCTACGCGACGGACACGCAAATTACTACCACCGATCCCGGCCTTGAAAGGCCGGGCTAAACTCATGACGACGCTACGCGTCGAAATCACCGGCCGATCCGGTCGCTGACGCCCCCGGTTCTGATTAGTCACCTCTGACACGACCCGTAAATAAAGACCGGAATCCACTGGGCCATGATGACGAGCAACATCACGACGCTAATCAACATGCCAATCGCAGCCATGAAGCGCGCGCGCGGCACCGCGCCCGGCCCTTCATCCTCCCAGCCACCGCCGACCCGCTTCCAAACGCGATGGGCCAACAGGCCGGCAAACAAAGTGATAAGCATCGCGATGACGGAAACTAAATGCAGCGGCCAGTCGCGGCCGGCGCCGCAAGCCCAGAGCACGAGGGCATAGTTTGCTTCCAACTGGCTGAGCGCAGCGATCGGCCCCAGCAGGATGCCGCACCAAAGTGCAGCGATAGCGCCACCGCTCTTCAGATTTTCGGCAACCTTCGTCGTCATCGTTCCTAACTAGCTCATCAGGCTTGTATGTTCGTGTGGTTCGTTTTGTGTTCGTGTTTCTTCGTGGTCGTTTTTTAGAGCCGTAACCACGAAGTCACACGAAACAGCATCACGAAAAAACACGAAGATGCATAAATGTTTCTTAAAGCACGCGTGGTCCCAGGTAGATCACCGCGTAAATCAGCAGCCAGATCACAATCACGAAGTTCCAGTAAATGCTGTTTTCCGAAACGTCGACAAAGCGTTTTCCTTCGATTGGCCCAACGTACATCAAAACGATCAGCACGATGGTGTCGACAATGTCAGTCAAAACATGCGCCGTGTGGAATCCCATGTTGAACCAGACAATCGAGCCGTAAGCATTTTGATCCCAACGAACATTCAAAGCCTTGAATTCGAGAATGCGCACTGCGGCGAACGCAAAGCCAAACACGAGCGTGACGATCATCCAGATCCTCACGCCGCGCAGGTCCAAACTCTCCGCCGCTTTTTTCGCCAGGTGATTGGGAACGAAACTCAACAGGATGATCGCGGTATTGATCGTGCCCCAGAGCAGATAAGGCGGGTCAGTGTGCGCGGGCGGCCAATGGGGAACCGCGGTGCGCAGGAAGAAATAACTGACGACGAGGATCACGAGCATCGTGCCCTCCATGAAGATCATGCTCCAGGTGGCCCACCACGTCAGCGCCCGGTGCCCGAAGGCGTAGGTTGGTAGTTTGGAGACGTCGATGGTTTGAGGTTCCATCACGCCACTTCCTCCAGGTAGGCGTCGTCTTGTTTAGCGACGTTCTCCTTAACCTCTTCGGGCGGCCGTTCATCCTTCTGTTTTTCCTTCGGCCAGAACCAGCCAATCAGTGCGATGCCCACCGGTATCGAACCCCACACCACCGCCCACGGCGTGAAGATCGACGCGATAAATAAACCCGTCGCAGCGAGCGCGGTCAGCAGCGGCCAGATAGTCGGTTTTGGAAACTCCTCGACGTGGTCCGGTTCGGCGTCCAGCATTTTTGTGACCAGCACCTGGCGCACGTCGCTGCGCAGACCAACAATTACAGGTTGATCTTCCTGCTGGACCCAAAGCGTGTCGCGACCGGCGACCGTCGGCAGGTGAAAGAAGTTGTAGCTCGGCGGCGGCGACGTGGTGGCCCACTCGAGCGTGGCGGCGTTCCAGGGATTGTTACCGGCAAGCGCCCCGCGCCGCCGGCTGACCACGGCGTTGATGATGAACGTCAACACGCCAAGCGCCAGCAAAACGCCGCCGGCAGTCGCCAGCAGATTCAGGCTGGCCCATCCCGCGAGGGCTGGATAGGTGTAAACCCGGCGCGGCATTCCCTTGAGTCCCAGCTGGTGCATTGGAAAGAACGCCAGGTTGAAACCGACGAACATCAGCCAGAAGTTGAGCTTGCCCATCTTCTCGCTGAGCAGGCGGCCGGTGAACTTTGGGAACCAGTAATAAAACGCCGCGAAGATGGGAAAGACGGCGCCGCCGATCAGCACGTAGTGGAAATGCGCGACCACGAAGTAAGTGTCATGAACCTGAAGGTCGAGTGGCACGCTCGCCTGCATCACGCCGGTCATCCCGCCGAGAATGAAGACAAAGAAGAAGCCGAGCGCGAACAGAAAAGGAGTTTTGAATATTGGTCGTCCCGCCCAGATCGTCGCAATCCAACAGAAAATCTGAATGCCGGAAGGAATTACCACCATCATCGTCGCGGCGGTGAAAAAGCTTTCGCCCATGCGCGGCAAGCCGGCGGCAAACATGTGATGGACCCACAAACCGAAGCCGATGAAGCCGGTTGAAATTAACGAAAGCACCAGGGCCGTGTAACCAAAAACGGGACGGCGCACAAACGTCGGGATAATCGAGGAAACAAATCCGGTAGCGGGAATGAAGATAATGTAAACCTCGGGATGACCAAAAAACCAGAAGAGGTGTTGCCAGAGAATTGGGTCGCCGCCTTCGGCCGGATTGAAGAAGTGCGT
>Ga0207650_10002639_pt1 | contig 12406 bp, 8 predicted proteins | sample KBSS63metaG_FD_184325 | JGI IMG/M metagenome (GOLD analysis project Ga0207650, IMG submission 184325) | Switchgrass rhizosphere microbial communities from Kellogg Biological Station, Michigan, USA - KBS S6-3 metaG (SPAdes) (version 2) | ecosystem: Host-associated > Plants > Roots > Rhizosphere >...
CTTTACCAGTTTATAAAAAAAATTTAAACCTATGGCGATACCGAATGAGAATCTTCCACGTCTGTCTGCCTGCGAGCCTGCAGGTGTGATCGTTGAACCCGGAAAGGTTTACTCCTGGTGTACATGCGGATTGAGTGTTAAGCAACCTTTTTGTGATAATGCTCATAGAGATATTGAAAGCACTCCATATCGCAGCATTAAAGTTCAATTTGATAAAGCTGAAGAAGTTTGGTTTTGTCAGTGCAAACAAACAAAAACTCCTCCTTTTTGTGATAATACTCACCTTACTTTAAAATAGAATTTTTTACAACACTTTGACTTTCAATAGTTGATTGCTTATTAATTTTACGTGTTTCTTTCACGCTTTTATTAGCGATAAAAACTTATTATTTTTTCAGACTCACAACTATGAAAAGCCAGCTGGTTTATATCAAATCCGGCAATGGATACATACATCTCATTGTAACCCTACTTTTTTCTATCCAGGTGATTTTCTGTTTTTCTCAAACCACCAATATCAGCGGTGTTGTAAATACTTACCATAGTGTGATAGAGGTCATACCTGCAAAGGCATGTTTAAGATTAAACAGCACGGCGGGATTGAGTTTGTATGATAAGGTTTTATTGATACAAATGAAAGGCGCATCCATTGTTACCAATAACAATTCGGGCTTTGGTGATACAACGGCATTGAACAATGCCGGCAATTATGAATTAGCAACCATCTGTAATATCATCGGTGATTCAGTTTTTATGTTTTATAATTTTCTGAACAGTTATACAGTAAGCGGCAAGGTTCAACTGGTGAAAATTGCGCAATATAATAATGCGTTGGTCACCGATACTTTAAAAGCGGCTGCCTGGAATAATTCAACAGGCAGAGGCGGAGTGATCGCATTATTTGTGCCGGGTAGTCTGACATTGAATGCTCCCATATTTGCCGATGGTACAGGATTTACGGGAGGGACTTTTGTAAAAAGTGGCGATGGATGTTTTAATTCACCATTTGATGCAACAGGTTATAAATACAATGCTTCAATAACCAATCCACAGGATGGTGCATATAAAGGTGAGAATATATATGAACTTGCATCAACTGAAACAGGAGGCAGAGGCGCTCCTGCAAATGGCGGTGGCGGTGGTAATAATCATAATAACGGCGGTGGCGGAGGCGCCAACTTAAGTACTGGTGGTATGGGTGGTGGGAATTCAAGCACGAATGGTTGTACCTCTAACCTTCGCGGGTTGGCCGGCAAAGCACTGAGTAGCTGGGGCGGTAAAAAGATATTTTTCGGTGGCGGTGGAGGTGCGGGTCATTCTAATGGCGGACTGGTTGTTGCTGATGCAGGTGACGGAGGAGGAATAATATTTATATGGACAACCAGTATTTTCGGCAATGGATATAAAATTTCTGCAAATGGAGGCACAGGAGGCGCAGCTATATCTGATGGTGCATGCGGAGGTGGTGCCGGTGGTACAATTATCATGACGGTAACAAACTATTCTGGTCTTGAGATCATACAAGCTAAAGGTGGCAATGGCGGTGGAACAAATGATAATGGAAATGCCGGGCGTTGTTATGGCGCTGGTGGTGGTGGAAGCGGCGGTGTTATTTATTTCAGTAATGCCTCTTCTGGCACTACATCAATAACGGGTGGTGCCGCTGGCATTGAATCGAGCCGCGATGTAGCTGGTTGTGCTGCGGCTGTGCCCCCTGGTTCAGGTTCTAATGGTACAGTGATCACGAATTATTCTTTTTCAAGGTCATTTACACCTGCAACATATTGTACAGGAGCTTTACCAATAACGATCGAAAACTTCGATGCACATATTGTACAGAAAAAAGTGCAATTGGATTGGCTCATACCGGATCCCGGCCAGATCGCTTATTTTGAAATAGAAAAGTTGAATCCAAATGATCAATGGGAATCGATAAAAACTATACCGGCAAGTACTCAAACTCAAAACTATTCAACGACGGATAATGATCCTGCCCCCGGAAAAAATACTTACCGTTTAAAGATCACTGAAGTAAATAACAAAATAACTTATTCTGCTATAAGGCAGGTTTATTTTGATCTGAATGCAAGTGATTTCAATATTTATCCCAATCCCGCAAAAAATAGAATAACGATAACCAGTGGTTTTAATACACCGGCGTTAATGCAGGTATTTGATCATGCCGGGAAGATAATTTACAAGCAGGGCTTATTGCAAAATCAATTGTCAATTGATCTTCCTTCCTTTTCGCCCGGCATTTATATAGTTCGTATAAATGATAAAGTAAAGAAACTGGTTATTCATTGATCCCAGTCACACCCGATCGGTGCACCGGGTGGAATAGCCCTGTGAATGGTTGGCTTCGCATCTTCAGGTTTGTTTATTCTTGCTAATGCAAATACTAAATGTCCTTTATACGTTTCATCAGTTGTAATTTTGACCTGGGCTTCTATGTAAGCCTTAAGATCTCTCAATGCATTTGCCAAAACTGACCTTACAGCAAATGAATTATTATTATCAATACTCGCTGACAACAGGTATGTAAGTAATACCTGTTCTGTTTGTAGTTGTATCAGCTTTTCTATGCCCGATAATTTTTTTGCCTTCCATGTTTTTAAAATTAACGTGTTGATCATTTCCTGCATGCCTAATCCATTATTGGCCGCTTCATATTGTACCATCCGGTTCAATCGTTGAGAATTAAATAAAAATGATAGAGGAAGATCGGCTGCCGTTTCTGCAGGTGACAAAGCATCAAATGCCAAGCCGGTTCTTTTATTAAATAACTCTCTTGTAAAATCGTAACCTGCTGGCCGTGGTGGAATTAATTGAACAATACGGTCTGGTAGCAATAAAAATTTTGGATCCAGGCAATCGATCACTGCGTTTAATGCCTTCAATTGCTCGTCTTTCGATAATACTTTGGTAACAATCTGTCCATCGCCACGCAAAGCATATGTATAGTACATACCACCTACCAGTTTGGTCGCAGCTTCTACCTGGTAGCGATGATAAAAATAAACAGGTACTAACACATCTTCCAGCATTGCCATCGGTGTACCGGGCCTGATATTATTTATACCAAAATCCGCCAATGCTTTTGAACGGATCTTCATTATATCTTTTAATTCACTCACAGCATCACTCCCATTATCCCATAAATGAGCTTGCGGATGCAGACCGCCGGCAGGCCTTGCATCCTGGTCAGATATAAACTGTAATCCTCTTTTTTCAGCATCTGATAAAATCTTATTCAGAGCAGAAGCTTCATTGGTACCCGCAGTAAAATCACTATAACCAAAACTGATCGCTACTTTATCCCATTCACCGATCTTATTATCATAAGCATTGCTTAGGTCAATCTCACCTGTCGCATTCAATTTTACAGTGGGATGCGGATAATCCATTACACTAGCCCTGTTACTTACGCTGGCTGCATAGTTGTGCATCAATCCTAAGGTATGTCCCACTTCATGCGCCGCCAATTGCCTCAATCTTGCCAATGCCATCTTTAGCATTTTATCATCAGCGGGTGTTCCGTTTTCCATGGGGGCTAATAAACCTGTTGCAATTAAATAATCCTGCCTTACTCTTAATGAACCTAATGTTACATGCCCTTTTATAATTTCTCCTGTACGTGGGTCAGTTACGGATGCACCATAGCTCCAGCCTCTCGTACTGCGATGAACCCAATTGATAATATTATATCTCACGTCCATCGGGTCTGCATCTTCAGGTAATAGTTTGACCTGGAAAGCATTTTTATATCCGGCAGCCTCAAATGCCTGGTTCCACCAGCTTGCTCCTTCCAATAATGCACTGCGAATTGGTTCTGGTGTTCCATTATCCAAATAATAAATGATCGGCTTCACAGCCTCACTCACTGCAGCATTTGGATCTTTTTTCTTTAAGCGATGACGAACGATGAAATATTTTTCAATAGGATCAGAAACAGGTGTGCTATAATCGAAATAAGAGATATTACCAAAACTGCTGCGCGGATCAAATATTCTTGGTTTGTAATCATTGTCAGGCAACTGAACAAATGAATGATGTATGCGCAACGTAATTGCTTCGGATGAAGGTGTAACTGAGTTTACATAGTTACCTGTATTACCATCGCTATTTACAAAGGTAAGTGTTGCTTCAAATTCTGTATTGAACGGAAAATTTTTTGTTCTTGGCAAATAAAAGGCAGAACGGGTTTTATCCAGTGAATAATTTCCCTGTTGACTTCCTCTTATCCTGTTTGCCACCTGCATTGCATCACGCAATAAAAAATCGGTAGCGTCAACAAGATAATGGTTTCCTGTTTCGGCTTCTTCTGTAAAACCCCACAATGTTGATTGAGCAAAGGATTGTTCGACAGCTCTTTTTTCTGCTGCATCATTCGTTATTGCTCTGTAACTGTAGTTAGGTTGAATTAAGAGAATTTTTCTTCCAACTTTTGAAAACTTTACAATGCGTTCGCCACCTAATAGGCCACGATCAAGGCCAATATCATTTGAGCCCAGACCGGCCGGCAATGAAGTATAATATAAAACTTCCGTATCCGGTTTATCGATCTCCAAAAATATCTTACCTGTATTTTCATCCCAATAGAAATTAAAAAAGCCTTCAAATTTTTTCAGGTCTTTGGTTTTGTCTTCTATTGATGAAAGCTTTTGAGCAAATACCAATACCGGGAATAAAAACAGTAAAAGAAAAATAGATTTCATAATAGCAGTTTAGCTGCTGAAGTTATGAAATGTAGAAGTGTAAAAACTAATTTGTATAAAGCTAATCAGTGTGGTTATGTTTTCTCCACCGGTAATAAATGTAACCGCCTAGTAAGAAAGGGGCAGCGGCGAGGTACAGAATACCAGAGTTCATTCCCTTAGCAGGTTTCTCGCCCAATTGTTGTGCTGTTTTCGTGCAGATGGAACATTGTGCCGAAGTATAATTAAAGGAAAAAAGCACAGAGGCAAAAATAAACACTACCACCAATCCGATCTTTTTCATTGCAAAAATTTCAACACAAAGATAAAAAATTAAAAGATAAAGCTGCTCACTATAAATGAACAGCTTTTTGATTTTTTTAAATTTTTGACCTTATAGTCTCGTCATATCTATTTTTCCACCATCGGAAGGACTATTATCATAACCCCATGTGCCGGTTAATTTTCCTGTAGCAGGATCAAAAGTGGCACTAACTGAGTATTTGCTGAACGGAGCCCATACAATAGTATAAGTTGCCGTAAAGTTGTTGCCATTCAACTGCCATGTTCCCTCGCCCACTACGGCGCCTGAGTTAACTCCTATTTCCTGGAATATACCACCGGCTTTGATGTTATATTTCTGGTCTGTGTCCGGAGTGTCATTATCAAGCCCATACTTTCCTGTATAGACACCTTCTATTGGTATCGATGGAGATGTGTCTTTATCTTTTTTGCAAGACGCAAAAGAAAATACGATCAATACACCAACCACCAGGTTTTTCATCAGCAGTTGAAAATTGTTTCTTAAAAGTTTCATTGTTTAAGGTTTAATAGTTTAATATTTAATTACCAAACGAAACTAGGCCTGGGGGCAAGCGAATAAAAAAGAGAATGATTGAATGGATTAATTGAACGAGAGATCAGTCGCTGATTATCTTTTGATCAGTGGCATGATAAAAGCAAGGATGTAAAGAAGCGAAGCTATTGTTATTCCGGTAGCCGGAACACGGAACCAATATTTGATTCCCAGGAAAAAATAAAATAAACTGGTACTTATTGTGAACAATTGCAACAGATAAGAATCTTTCAATACCCAGAAATAAGGAGCGGCCAATATAATATTTACCAGTGCAAAGAATATTACACCCAGGCTATGACTGGCATTAAAACCGATCCATGTTTTCCAAATGGTTGTCTTTTTAGAAATAACAGGCGAAACATTTTGCATGTCTTTTATTAACTTATCATCTCTTGGGAATAATTTTTTACCGGAGAAAGTATAAAGCAAATGAAGGCACCCTAGAATAAGATAAATTGCTGAAGCAGCTATCCATAAATATTTTTCGATCATATAACCTAATGTGACTTTAAAATTTAGAAAACAATTCAACAAACTCCTGTTTCCTGGTTCTTGAAATACTTACGGTAGAGCCATCGTCCATAATGACATAACCACCTTCACCGCGAACATATTTTTTAATATGACTAAGATTTACCAGGAATGAATTATGAATGCGGTAAAAATCAGGACCGGCCAGTGTATCATCCAGGTCTTTAAGTGGCTTGGAGACAAGAATTTTTTTTCCGTCTTTCAACATCACTTTAGTATAGTTACTGTCCGATTCACAAAAAATTATATCAGCCGTATTAACAAACAACAAACCTTCTGCAGTAGTTAATGCAATACGGGAAATTGTTTGCTTACCAGGATTTTGGAAATGATGTAACAGCATTTCCATTTGTTCTTTTAAGGGTGCAGTTTTTTTCTTTTCTACTCTTTCAATTGTTTGCACCAGGTCATCGGGATCAACAGGTTTTAGCAAATAATTTAAGGCACTATAGCGGAAAGCTTTGATGGCAAATTGATGATAGGCCGTAATAAATACTACATCAAAAAAAAGGTCATCAAATTTTTCCAGCATATCAAAACCATTCATATTCGGCATTTCAATATCCAGGAAAACCAGGTCGGGCCGAAATTGATTAATGGCTGTAATACCCTGTTCGGCACTATTGCAAACAGCCTCAATTTTTACCTGCGGGCAATAAGTTCTCATCAGCATTTCCATTACTTCGAGACTGTCTGCTTCATCGTCAATTAAAATACAACGTACCATATATTTTTATTTAGATTATATTGGGATTGTTAAAATAACTTTTGTACCGGCAGCTCTTCCGTCACTGGTTTCCAGGTCATCGATTTCGATACTTGCATTTAATGAAGCATATTGATTCAGCATGGTAATGCGCTCTTCAGTAAGTTTCATACCCAAAGATTTGTTGGCTGTAGCTGACTTGCTTTTCATTTCCTTTGCCCTGTTACGGCCCACACCATTGTCTTCTATAATGCATTGCAACATATTGTCAGTTGTCTTTTTTACTGTAATTGTAAGCCGTCCACCGGATTCTTTATGCAGCAATCCATGCCAGATTGCATTTTCTACATAAGGTTGAATAATCAAAGGCGGAACCTGGAGAGTATCTGTGCTTACGCTTTCATCAACAATAATTTCATACGAAAACTTATTTGTAAAGCGCAACGACTCCATTTCAATGTAAAGTTTCAGGGCTTCTAATTCGTGAGACAAAGGGACTTCTTTACTATTGGAGTTATCCAGTATCAGGCGTATCAGTTTTGCAAACCGTGTCAGGTAACGGGATGCATTCGTATGGTCACTCTTTAAAATATATTTATTAATTGAATTGAGTGAATTAAAAATAAAATGCGGATTCATCTGGGCCCGGAGCGCTTTCATTTCTGTTTCCGATATCTTTTTGTTGTAGATCGTCTTTAATCTTTCAGTATAACGGATCCGGTTTATTCTGAACTGTACAACGATCACTACGATTGCAAGCAATACTATAACTGATATTGCCACAAACCACCAGCGTTGCCAGAGCGGGGGTATAATCTGAATGTTTACTTTATTATCTGCCCCGATCCAGTTAATTTTATCAATGCTGGCTTTCACCCTAAAAGTATACTTACCGGACGGCAAAGAAGGATAACGGGCAAAATGAATATCAATTCCTTTCTGCCAGTCTTTATCAAATCCTTCCAGCATATATTCATAGGCAATATTCCTGGAACCGCTAAGGTTGATGGCTGTAAAATAAAACTGCACATTGCTTTTTGTATAGCTTGTTTTCAGAAATGGTGAATGGCTAAAACGAACTAATGAATCAGGCAGCAAAACCTGGTAGATATTAACACGAAGCTGCGCTGCATAATTCTTTATTTGTAAGGGATCAAAATAATTAATCCCGCGGTTGGTACCAAAGTACATACCGCCATCTTTTGTTTTACATACTGCATCAAAACGAAAACCATCGGTGCTGATGCCGGCATGTTCTTCAAAATATTCCAATTTATTATTAACCGGGGAATACCTGACCAGGCATTTATTATTTGTTATCCAGGTATAGCCATTATTGTCCGGTAAAATGGCTTCACAACGGGGATATCGCATTCCATTTGCTTTAGAGAAACTTTTAATCGTTCCGTCGGGAGCAATCACGCTGAATCCATTAAGATGAGCCGTATAAATATTTCCATATTGGTCGCTTGTCAATGAATTACCTGAATTATTAAGTAAGCCATTTGCAGTTGTATAATTATAAAGTTCTTTTTTTTGTTTGTCGTAACAAAAAATACCCAATCGTTGTGTTCCGATCCAGATCTTTTTACCGGCATCTTCAAATAATGAGATCACTATTTTTTCTGCAACATTCTTTAACAAGGGGTGATCCTGGTATGTTGTTATATGATAGCTGGTTGGGTCGATCGTATAAAGCCCTCCAAAACTGCATGCCCATATATTTCCTTCTGAATCTTCAATAATATCATTTACATAAGTGTTTTGTATGGGTTTCCCTAGCCCAGTATCTTTTGAAATCAATTGAAAAGTTCCGGTTTGTTTATTAAATAAAGTAACACCTGCTCCAATTGCTCCAATCCATATCCTGTTTTTTCTATCAATGCAAATTGTTCGCATTTCAAGATTACGGGGACCCAAAACCGGGTCATTAAAAAAATACTTATAAAACACGACGTTATTAGTTCTCTTGTCCCAGCAAATAAGCCGGTCTGATGCACAAAGCCACATAAGACCATCTTTATCTTCAGCCATATCGTTAATATGACCGTCAAAAATATCTCCGTTAACTCCTTTGAATATTTTCTTACATACAGAGCCTTTATTATTGATATTGCAAATGCTGACACCGGCATATAAAGCGCCTGTTATTAATTCACCATTGTTACCGGCAAGCACTCTATACAGCATAGTGCCCGAAATAGAAGCAGGATTCAAAGGGTCGTGTTTATAAATACCAATTTTTCCCGTGCTGTCTATCATTATAAGACCAGAAAGCAAAGTTGCTATAGCAAGACTGCCATCAGGAGTTTTTACCATTTCAGAGATACGGGGACTTGATTGTTTTCCATCCGTTTCATTATATACTTGATACGTTTTAAGTTGCCGTTGAGTGGTGATATCGATAATATGAACCTCCCCGTGGCGGGTAGCTACGGCGATTGTTCCATTATCATACGGACAAGCAGTTACTGCATGGGAGATACTCTTTTCATATATTTTTTTCCGAGCACGGTAGTCAAGTACTATTATATTTTGCTCGTAGATATATATTATTTTGTCACCTGTATATGGAACTGCCGTGTTAAGATCATTACCATTTATTGATTCAGGGATCCATTCAATTTTTTCTAACTCTCTCTTTTGCTCATTAAACAAGTAGTGGCCTTGCGATGTAAACAAAACAACTCCGTAACTCTCTATTTCAAATATGGCATATGAAATAAACCGTTCTTTCTTGCCAGGTAATTGAACAGGGTGAAACCTCTTTTCTTCATCGCTCCATGCTACATGACCGGGAGTTATGATCCAGATACGATTCCTGCTATCACAATATAATTGACGAATTGTATCTGATGGCAGGCCAGTTTGCGAAGATATGTTCCAATTAGTAACTGTATAGCCGTCATATACATTCAAGCCATCAGCGGTTCCGATCCATAAAAAACCGATTTTATCGATTGCCAGGCATTGAGTAAAATTATCTGATAATCCATTCGACGTATTTAAATGAGAAAAGGAAAGCGCCTGGCCAGATAGAAACGGAAGGCCATGTAAACAGGTGAAAATTATTATGGTACTGATTCTTTTCAAAATGATGATTTCCTGATTCTAATTTACTCAGATTCTCCGGGCTTTTCCTGGCAGCCTTTTAATATTACCGGCCCTAAACTATTTAGTTGCAATCATTCCTAAAAACGATAATGATCAATTGGCTTATTGAATGAGAGATTGGTAAGCAGGATGATTGATTCGCAAAATGTGTTTAAAACCCGGGTACGAAGGTTTTATTAAATAAAAGCCAGGATAGGGGCAGAATGTGAAATGGATATTACCATTTGCTCGAAATTGATAGCCTGTCGAAACCTTTCAAAATACTTTCACAGCGAAAAATTTTTAAAACATAAATTATTAAGTAATGAAAAATTTAATCATTAAATCGACCTTATTACTGCTTATAACAGCCGCATTTTTTTCCTGTAAAAAAGAAGATCAGGATGAACCAGCCACAGAACAAACGACAACACATGATCTTGGTAATGGAATTGTTGAAACTGTTCAACGCGGACCGAATGGAGTAAATGTTGTTTTCTCAAATTGGATCCAAAAAACGCAGCCAGACTGGATGATATGGGACGCGGGCTATAAATTCACAACAGATATGATCACTCCAAGTCTCACAGATGCTGTAAAAGATAAAGGAATCGTGCTTGTCTATTTTAACCTTAGTAATTATGTTGCCCAGTTACCTAATCAAAGCATTGGTGAACACCTGGTTTTAGATTATCATATTGAAACCGGGAAGATCATAGCAAGATATGTTTATGGAGGCGGTTCAGTTTATGGCAATGATTTTCTTACTGTCAAACTCAGATATGTATTGATTCCCAATTCTGCTTTTGGAAATACAGGTACCGGAAAAATGAGCAAACCTGTTGATTACAGTAACTACGACGAAGTTTGTGAATACTATAGTATTCCGAAATAATTAAAAAAAGAAGCTGCTTAATAAAAGCAGCTTCTTAAAAATCTTTATTGAGTGATTATTATACAGCTTCCGTACTCATTCGCTTACTTTGTTTCTTTCTCTCTTCTTCATCCAGGATCACTTTACGCATGCGAATAAAATTCGGAGTTACTTCAATACACTCATCCTGCTGGATATATTCCATGCATTCTTCCAATGTCATTAAAGTTTTAGGCGCTATTCGTGTTGCATCATCACTTCCGCTCGCACGGTGATTGGTTAATTTTTTCCCTTCTGTTGCATTTACTACAAGATCACCTGGCTTTATGTTTTCTGCAATTACCTGGCCTGCATACACATCCTCACCGGGATCAACAAAAAATGTTCCCCTGTCCTGTAATTTATCAATTGAATAACCGGTGGTCTTATCCTGGAATTTTGAAATGAGCACACCATTATTTCTTCCGGGTATGGAACCTTTCCAGGGTTTATATTCAGTAAAACGATGAGCCATCACAGCTTCACCCGCAGTGTTCGTCAGCATTTGTGAACGCAGCCCGATCAATCCTCTTGAAGGAATTTCAAATTCAAGATGCTGCATTTCGCCTTTTGTTTCCATCACATGCATTTCACCCTTACGTCTTGTTACAAGATCGATCACTTTGCTTGCATACTCCTGTGGCACATCCACTACTAAATTTTCATAAGGTTCGCATTTAGTACCGTTTAATTCTTTCACAATAACGGTCGGCTGGCCAATGGTTAATTCATATCCTTCCCTGCGCATCGTTTCGATCAATATTCCCAAATGCAAAATACCACGGCCATACACAAGAAAACTATCACCACTATCTGTATCCTCTACTTTCAATGCAAGATTCTTCTCTGTTTCTTTCATTAACCGGTCACGCAAATGGCGGCTGGTAACAAACTTTCCATCCTTGCCATAAAAAGGAGAATTGTTAATGCTGAACAGCATACTCATGGTTGGTTCATCAACACTGATCACCGGTAATGCTTCCGGATTTTCTGCATCAGCAATCGTATCACCGATATTAAAATCTTCAATACCAACAACAGCACAAAGGTCGCCTGCAACGACTTCCGTTACTTTTTTCTTCCCCATTCCTTCAAACACATACAGCTCTTTCACCTTTGATTTCTTAATAGAACCATCAGCCTGCATCAATGCCACTTGCTGATTTTCTTTGATCACACCACGACTTACTTTACCAATTGCAATACGGCCCAGGAAAGAAGAATAATCCAATGAGGTGATCTGCATTTGCAAATAACCTTCGTTTACTTTGGGTGGCGGTACATGTTTTAATATTCCATCCAATAATGGATCAATGCCTTCAATTTGAGTTAATGAATCATTAAACCATCCGTTTTTACCCGAACCATAATAAGTAGGAAAATTCAATTGCTCTTCCGTTGCATCCAGGCTAAAGAATAATTCAAACACAGCATCATGCACTTCATCCGGACGGCAATTGGGTTTATCAACTTTATTGATGACAACGATCGGGTGCAGATTTAACTGCAACGCCTTTTGTAAGACAAAACGTGTCTGCGGCATGGGTCCTTCAAAAGCATCCACCAGCAACAATACGCCATCGGCCATTTTCAAAACTCTTTCTACC
>Ga0207650_10002640_pt1 | contig 12402 bp, 9 predicted proteins | sample KBSS63metaG_FD_184325 | JGI IMG/M metagenome (GOLD analysis project Ga0207650, IMG submission 184325) | Switchgrass rhizosphere microbial communities from Kellogg Biological Station, Michigan, USA - KBS S6-3 metaG (SPAdes) (version 2) | ecosystem: Host-associated > Plants > Roots > Rhizosphere >...
CGTGCTGTCGGCCGGCGCAGTCGAACCGGGCATCCGGCCCGCGCTTGCAGCGTTCGAAAGAGAGAGCGGCCACACGGTGCGAATCGACTTCGCCGCCGCGCCGGCCCTGCGTGCTGCCCTGCGGACCGCGCCGGCGGCTGACGTGATCATCGTCCCGCAAGGCACCCTCGACGAGCTCGCCGCGACCGGCGCGGCCGTCTCCGGACCGCGCGCGCCGATCGGCCGGGTCGGCGTCGGCGTCGCCGTGCGCCCCGGCGTCGACCCGCCCGACATCGGCAGTGCCGACGCGCTGAAGGCGGCGCTGCTGTCCGCCGACACGGTCGTGTTCAATCGCGCGTCGACCGGAATCTACGTCGAGGCCATGTTGCAGCAGCTCGGTATCGCCGATGCCGTGCGCACCAAGTCGGAACGGGTTCTCGATGGCGCATCGGTGATGCGGCGCCTCCTGGCCGGCACGGCGCCGCGCGAGCTCGGATTCGGCGCGATGACGGAGATCTCGCTGTTCCGCGACCAGGGGCTGAAGCTCGTCGGGCCCTTGCCGGCGCCGTTGCAGAACTTCACGACCTACGTCGCGCTGCCGTGGCCCGGCGCTGCGACGACGGACCGTGCCGACGCCGTGGCGCGCCTGATCCGCCATCTGCAAAGCGCGGACGCGCGTTCGCTGTACGTCGCCGCCGGGATCGCCCCAGTGCCGTAAGCGACGGGGGTTTCCCCGCGTGAACGCCAGGGGGGCGGGGGGTGTAATGAATCGGTCCCGTTGACCGTCATTTGCCAAGAGCCGTTCCATGCCTTCTTCACACCGTGTCGCGCCACGTGTCTGCGTGTTCGCCTCGTCCTGCTTCCTCGCGCTCGCCGCGCATGCGCAAGGCGTCGCGCCAAGCCTCGTGAGCGATCTCAGCGTCCATTACGACTTCGAGCACCCGGTTGCCGGCAACGCCGCGCTCGAGGCGGACCAGGGCCTTTCCGGCACGCCCCTCATGCTGGTCAACGGCGGCGCCGCGATGCGCGTGGCCGACGGAGCCTGGGCTGGCAGCGCGACGTCGCTGCAGACGCAGCAACTGAACGGCACGGCCAACGACGACTGGAAGGCAGGCGTCTACGACCGGCCCGGCGTCGCCACGCTCAACGCGTTCAACGCCACGGCGGGAACGACGATCATGGGCTGGGTCAAGCCCACCGGCACCAATCCGAACCTCAACACCGGCACCGCCAATCCCAACGACTTCTACAACGCGGTCGGCCTGATGGGCATTCTCTCCGGCAACTCGAACGGCCATGATGTGCGCGCGCTGCTCGAGGTCATCGACGTCAGCGGGACGCTGAAGCTGGTCGCGCTCGGTCGACGCATCGACGGCGCCAGCTCGCTCACGTTCGCGGCCAGCCAGGATTGGCACGACATCCTGCCAACGAACCAGTGGACCCACATCGCCGCGACCTTCGACTTCGACAACGGCACGATGGCGCTGTATCGAAACGGCGCACCGCTCGCTGGCGCCTACACGTCGAGCGCCGACGCGTGGAACGTCATCGGCGGTCCCGAGCCCGACCTGACGTCTGCGACGAATCCGTCGGGCATCAAGATCGGCGGCAGCTATCCCCAGGACAGCCAGGAGTTCAACGCGTTCAACGGCCGCTTCGACGAGCTCATGTTCTTCGATCGGTCGCTGAGCCCCGACGAGGTGGCGCTGCAGTTCCAGGTGTTCGCCGTGCCCGAGCCCGAGACTTACGCCCTGATGCTCGCCGGGCTCGCCCTCGTCGGCGCGGTCGCGCGCCGTCGCAACGGCGAGCGCGACGCCGCCGGGCCCGCCCGGCTCTGAGCCGCGCGTCGAAGGGCGACATCGCTCGCCTTCCGCCACTCGACCCCGCCTCGTCGCGGGAATTCCCAGCCGCCGGCAGGGCCGGCATGTTGGAATGCGGGGCATGAACCAACCCCTGCCCATTTCCCACAGCGCGGCAAACGAGACGTTGGCCTACCTGCGCCATCCGACGCTGCACGGCGACCGCATCGTTTTCGTCGCCGACGACGACCTGTGGGCGGTCTCCGCCGCGGGCGGCATCGCGCGCCGACTCACCGCGGGTCTCTCGGAGCCGTCGACGCCCAGTTTGTCGCCCGATGGCCGGTGGCTCGCCTTCGTCGGCCGCGACGAGCATCACCCCGAAGTGCACGTGATGCCCGCCGAGGGCGGCCAGGCCAGGCGCCTGACCTGGCTCGGCACCGACACGCTGGTGCGCGGCTGGACGCCGGCCGGCGAAATCGCCTACGTGACGACGCAGGGGCAGCCGTTCTTCCGCAATCACCAGGCCTTCGCCGTCGCGCCGTCGGGCGGCCCGTCACGCGCGCTGGGCCTCGGCCAGGTCAACCACATCGCCTTCGGCGCCGGCGGCCGCGTCGCGATCGGCCGCAACACCGACGACCCGGCCCGCTGGAAGCGCTATCGCGGCGGCCGCGCCGGCGCGATCTGGGTCGACGCCGAGGGCGGCGGCACGTTCCGACGCCTCGCCCAGCTTGCCGGCAACGTGACGACGCCGATGTGGATCGGCGACCGCCTCTATTTCATCGGCGACGGCGAAGGCGTCGGCAACCTCTATTCATGTCGCGCCGACGGCGGCGACGTGCGCCGCCACACCGACCACGACGGCCGTTATGCGCGCCAGGCGCAGAGCGACGGCCACCGCATCGTCTACATGTGCGGCGCGAGCCTCTGGGTGTTCGATCCGGTGCAGGGCTCGACCCGCGAGCTGGAGATCGAGACGCCAGCGCATCGCACGCAGGCGGCGCGTCGCTTCGTCGCCAGCAGCGAGCACCTCGAGTGGTTCAAGCCGCACCCCGCGGGCCACTCGATCGCGATCGTCGCGCGCGGCCAGCTGTTCGCGATGCCGTTGTGGGAAGGCGCGCCGACGCGTCGCATCGACGACTCGGGCGCGGCCGGCCGCGACGCCGCCGCTACCGGAACTCAAAGCACGCCCGGCGCCGATGGCTTGGACGGTGCAGCCGGGCGCTTGCGCCGCGGCCAATGGCTCGCCGACGGCACGACGATGATCGCCGCGAGCGACGCGTCGGGCGAAGAGCGCCTGGTCGTCTTCGCCGCCGGCGCCGCGGCGCGCACGCTGCCGTGGGACACCGGCCACGTCAGCGCCCTCGTCGCCGCGCCGGTCGGCAGCCGGGTCGCATTCGCCAATCATCGCAACGAAGTCTGGATCGGCGACGTCGAGAGCGGCGCGCTGAGCGCTGTCGACACGAGCCAGCACGGCCGCAGCGACGACCTCGCCTGGTCGCCCGACGGGGCCTGGCTGGCCTACACGTTCGCGGCCGACACGCGCCACGTCGCGCTCAGGCTGTATTCGGTAGCGGCGCAGACGACGACCGCGCTCACCGAGCCCGAGTTCCGCGACTCGGCGCCGGCGTTCGATCCGGAAGGGCGTTATCTGTACTTCGTGTCGGTGCGCACCTTCGATCCGGTCTACGACAACGTCCGCTTCGACCTCAGCTTCCCGCGCGGCGCGCGGCCTTACCTGATCGCACTGCAGGCGGGCGGCCGACCGCCCTTCGATCCCGAGCCGCGCAGCGTCGGCACCGAGGCTGGTGGCAAGGATGCAGGTGCGAACGGCAGCGCCGAAAAGACGAAGGCCGTCGGCGCGACCTCGCCCGTCAAGATCGACCTCGACGGCATCGTTCACCGCGTCACCGCCTTTCCGGTCGCCGAAGGGCGCTATGGCCGCATCGCCGGCGTGACCGGCGCGAAGGTTGTCTGGAACGCGCAGAACATCGTCGGCGCGCACGGCCGCGGCGGCCACAAGGAAGCGGCCGGCAAGCTCGAGCGCTTCGACTTCGCAACCGGCCGCACCGAGACCCTGGCCGAGAAGATCGACGACTTCGCGCTCGCCAGCGACGGCATCTCGCTCGTCTACCGCGACGGCAAGGCGCTGCGTGCGATCGCCGCGGATCGCCGGCCCGAGGCCAAGCCCGACCCGGCCGACGCCGACGGCCCGCCGTCGCGCAAGAACGGCCGCATCGACCTCGACCGCATTCGCGTCGCCGTCGAGCCGCGGCGCGAATGGCGCCAGATGCTGCGCGAGGTCTGGCGCCTGCAGCGCGACCAGTTCTGGTCGGCCGACCTCTCCGGCGTCGACTGGGACGCGGTCTGGCATCTCTACGCGCCCTTGCTCGACCGCGTCGCGACACGGGCCGACTTCTCCGACCTCGTCTGGGAGATGCAGGGCGAGCTCGGCACGTCGCACGCGTACGAAATGGGCGGCGACTACCGCAAGCCGCCCGCGGTCGCGCTCGGCCATCTCGCCGCGGCGACGCGCTGGGACGATACCCGCGGCGGCTGGCAGATCACCGAGATCGCGCGCGGCGACCCGTGGGATGCAATCGCCGATTCGCCGCTCAACGCGATCGGCGTCGAGGCGAAGGTCGGCGAGCGCATCGTTGCCGTCGACGGCCAGCCGCTGGCGAAGTCGATTCCCCCGGAAGCGTTGCTCGTCCATCGCGCCGGCCAGAAGGTGCAGCTCGCCCTGGCCAGCGACACCACGCCAGGCGGCGAGCGGCGACGCGACGTCGTCGTCACGACGCTGGCCGACGACGTGCCGGTCTACTACCGCCAATGGGTCGAGAAGAACCGCGCCTGGGTGCACGAGCGCTCGGGCGGCCGCATCGGCTACTTCCACGTTCCCGACATGCAGGCCGCCGGCTTCGCCGAGTTCCATCGCTACTTCGGCAACGAATGCGAGCGCGACGCGCTGATCGTCGACGTCCGCTACAACCGCGGCGGCCACGTCTCGCAGCTGCTGCTCGAGAAGGTCGCGCGCCGGCGCATCGCCTTCGTCCACTCGCGCTGGATGAACGTCGGCACGTACCCCGAAGAAGCGGTCGCCGGCCCGGTCGTCACCCTCACCAACGAGCATGCCGGCTCCGACGGCGACATCTTTTCGCACAACGTCAAGCTGATGAAGATCGGCCCGCTGGTCGGCATGCGCACCTGGGGCGGCGTCGTGGGCATCTGGCCGCGCCATCGCCTCGTCGACGGCAGCGAGACGACGCAGCCGGAGTTCGCCTTCTGGTTCAGCGACGTCGGCTTCGACGTCGAGAACCACGGCACCAACCCCGACATCGAGATCGACAACGCGCCCCAGGACGCGGCCGCCGGACGCGACCGCCAGCTCGAGGTGGCGCTGCAGACGGCGCTCGAGTCGGCGGACAAGACGACGCCGAATCGCGCCCCGGTCGCCACCAGGCCGGTGCTCGCGAAGGGGAAGCTCCCACCCCGCTCATAGCCCGCGGCGCTTTGGAGCGCAAACTGCTGGGCTCGCTTTTTGCTCACACGTGGCAGCCATGGCGCCGTTCTTCTCCATCATCGTCCCCACGCTCAACTCCGAGGCGACGATCAGCGCGTGCCTTTCGAATGTTCTCGAGCAGACGTTCGGCGACATCGAAGTGGTGGTCACCGACGGGCTCTCGACCGACGCGACGGAGGAGATCGTCACCGAGCATGCGCGCGCCGACCCGCGAGTCCGCTGGGACTCGGCCCGGGACGAGGGCATCTACGACGCGATGAATCGCGGCATGAGCCTTGCGCGCGGGCAGTGGCTGTATTTCATGGGCAGTGACGACGTCCTCGCCGAGCCCGACACCCTGGCGCGGGTCGCCTCGCAAGCGCGCGCACACGATCGCGTGATGTACGGCAGCGTCAGGATGGAGGGCAATGCGCCCTGGGCGGCCGACGGCTCCATCTACGACGGCCGTTTCTCGGTACGCAAGCTCATGACCAAGAACATCTGCCATCAGGCGATGTTCTATCGGCGCGATTTCCTCGACAGCGAGGTCGGCGGCTATTCGATCGGCTACAAGACATGCGCCGACTGGGACCTCAATCTGCGCTGCCGTGCGAAGACGCCGTTTCACTATCTCCGAATGGTCGTCGCCGTCTTCCGGGCCGGCGGCCAGTCGACGACCTCGGCGTTCGACGCAGCGCTCGGCGATGGCTTCGTCGATCGCACATTGGGATACTTCCACATGTCGCCGTTCCATCCCATCGCGCTCGCCGCATTCAGGCATCGCAAGCGCGAGCTCGCGCGCCAATGCTGGCGCACGTTGACGCACAGACCGGGCCGCAGCGCAGGGGGTGCCAGCGGCCGCTGATAATTCCGACCTGCCACCGTCCGAACCCTCGATGTCGGAACCGTCGATCAGTGTCACCGTCCCGTCGTACAACCGATCGGCCAGCCTCGCGGAGTTGCTCGCGGCGATCATCGCTCAACTGCACGACGGCGACGAGCTGATCGTCGTCGACGACGCGTCACGCGACGACTCGGCTGAGCAGGCGCGTCGCTTCGAGCGCTGCAGAGTGATCGTGCATGAGACCAACCAAGGCATGGTCAAGGCATGGAACGCCTGCCTGCGAGCAGCCTCGCGCGACTGGATCTGCATCATTCACAACGACGACCGCATCGCTCCGGGGGCGCTCGCCGCAATCCGCCACGCCGCACGCCTCGCGCCACGCGCCGGTCTGATCGCACACAAGCACATGCCCGAGGGCATGGGTGGCTGGCGCGGGGAAGTGTGGGCTGCGGGCACCGACGCAGTTCTGAACTCGATGGTCATCCCGTCCGGCGCTTGCGTCAGCCGCTCGGCGCTGGCCGCTCTCGGCGACTTCGACGAAGCGTACGCGTATTCGACCGACATCGAGTATTTCGCCCGCGTCGCCGCGCGCTTCGACATGGTTCTTGTCCGCTCGCCGCAGGTCGTCGAGTACCGCCTGCACGAGGAGAACCATCAATACGACACCTGGCGCAAGGCCGACTTCTTCGAGCAGCTCGAAGCGATCGAAGACGCCGTGCTGCGCCATGCGGCCGTCAGCGGCGAGCTGCGCGAGTATTTGCGCAACGCTCGCTGGACCGCCTATCTCGTCTACATGTTCAAGAACGCGGCGCGGCTGAAGGACAAGGCCCTCCTGCGGATGCTGGGAGCCCGGCTCGCCGAGCGACGCGATGCCGGGCGCAGGTTGCAGCTGCTCGCGCGCCTTGCCCGGCATACCGGCTGGTGCCCGCCGGACCGATCGCTGCAGCTGTGACCGCAGGCCCGCGCCGTCAGGCGACGCGGCCGGGACGGGCGAGGAAGCCGCTGCCGCCGCGTCGGTGAGAGGTCGGCCGCGTGGCTACTTCGGCTGCTCGACCACCCGCAGGTAAGGCTTGATCGTCTTGTAGCCCTGCGGGTACTTCTTCTTCGCGTCGTCGTCGGAGACCGAGCCAGCGATGATCACGTCCTCGCCCTGCTTCCAGTTCACCGGCGTCGCGACCTGGTGCTTGGCAGTGAGTTGCATCGAGTCGAGGACGCGCAGGATCTCGTCGAAGTTGCGTCCCGTCGTCATCGGGTAGGTCAGCATCAGCTTGATCTTCTTGTCGGGGCCGATGACGAAGACCGAGCGCACGGTCGCGTTGTTGGCGGCGGTGCGGCCGTCGGAGCCGACCTCGTCGGCCGGCAGCATGTTGTAGAGCTTGGCGACCTTGAGCTCGCTGTCGCCGATCATCGGGTACTTGACCTCGGACCCCTGGGTCTCGCGGATGTCCTTGGCCCAGGCGTTGTGGCGGTCGACCGGGTCGGCGGAGAGGCCGATCAGCTTGGCGTTGCGCTTGGCGAACTCAGGCTCGATCTTGGCCATGTAGCCGAGCTCTGTGGTGCAGACGGGCGTGAAGTCCTTCGGGTGCGAGAACAGGATCGCCCAGCTGTCGCCGATCCAGTGGTGGAAGCTGATCTTCCCTTGCGTGGTCTCGGCTTCGAAGTCGGGCGCGATGTCGTTGATGCGCAGGGACATGCCGGTCTCCATTGTGATGTGTGCGGCGCGCCCGGCAGGACCGGCCTCGGCGCGGGGAAGAAAGTATGCGCGATCCGCGTGCTGCCCCCGGGAGCGCGCGCCCGATCGCGCCTCAGCGCGCCGCTGCGCCGGCCTTGTACCAGCGGCCCAGCGCGGCGCGTTCGGCGTCGGTCATCTGGGTGGCGTTGTTCATCGGCATCAGCTTGAGGACCACCGCCTGCTGATAGACCTCCTGGGCATGGGCGCGGATCTCGGCCGCGGAGTCGAGGCGGACGTTCTTGTTCGCCAGCGCCGCGTTGTGGCAGGCGCTGCAGCGCTGCGCGACGATCGCCTCGACCTCGGCGAAGGTCGGCGCCGGCGTCTGCGCAGTCGCCGCGGGCGGCGCCGGCAGCAGCACGGCGACCGTCGCGGCGACGAGGAGCGTGCCCGCGATCGCGTAGCGCCACGGCACCGGCCGCCGCTCGACCAGCGCCTTGTGGCGCAGCACGAACGAGACGCGCACCAGCGCGCCCGCCAGCATCAGGACGACGAGGACCAGCCAGTTGTGCTTCACGCCGAAGACGAAGCCGTAGTGGTTGCTGATCATCGTGAAGACGACCGGCAGCGTGAAGTAGGTGTTGTGGACGCTGCGCTGCTTGCCGCGCTGGCCATGGATCGGATCGACCGGCCGACCTTCGCGCAGCGCGGCGACGACCTTGCGCTGGCCCGGGATGATGACCATCGCCACGTTGGCCGTCATCGTCGTCGCCATCATCGCGCCGACGAGCAGGAAGGCGGCGCGGCCGGCGAACAGGCTGCACGACAACCACGAGGCGAAGACGATGAAGGCGAAGACGAGGACGCCGACGATCAGGTCGCCGTTCCTTCGCGGGCCGAAGACGCGGCAGATCGCGTCGTAGATCAGCCAGAAGGCAACGAAGAAGGCGAGCGCGGTCACGATCGCCGCTGTCGGCGACCAGTCGTGGACGTTCCTGTCGATCAGGAAGGTGCCGGCGTTGAAGAGATAGAGCACCGTGAAGAGCGCGAAGCCCGTCAGCCACGTCGAGTAGCTCTCCCACATCGACCAGTGGAGCTGCTGGGGCAGGCGCGCCGGCGCGACCGGGTACTTCTGCTGGTGATAGAACCCGCCGCCATGCACTGCCCAGAGCTCGCCGCCGATGCCCTTGTCGCGATCCTTGTCGTCGGCGGGCGGCGTCAGGCTCGAGTCGAGGCCGACGAAGTAGAACGAGGCGCCGATCCAGGCGATGCCGGTGATCACGTGCGCCGCCCTCAGGGCGAGGTTCAGCCAGTCGAGCAGGTACGCGTCCATCAGTCGTGCGGCGGCGGCGACGGGCCGGCGCTCAGCTGCCGCGGTAGGTCGAGTACGACCAGGGGCTGACGAGCAGCGGCACGTGATAGTGCTCGTCGGCCGCGGCGATGCCGAAGTCGAGCGGCACCTCGCCGAGGAACGGCGGGTCGGACAGCGTCGCACCGCGCGCGGCGAAGTAGGCCGAGACGGAGAAGACGAGGCGATAGCGGCCCGGCCGATGCTCGGCGCCCTCGAGCAGCGGCGCGTCGGCGCGGCCATCGGCGTCGAGGACGAACGTCTTCAGCTCGCGCGAGACGCCGTCGTCGATGCGGAAGAACGAGACGCGCATGCCGGCGGCGGGGCAGCCGTGGGCGGTGTCGAGGACGTGCGTCGTGAGCTTTCCCATCCGGCCTTTCCTGCCGCGCGGAGGTCCGCCGGCGCTGCACAAAAGTGTATCGTCGCCGGCACTCGATGAACGCATCCGCTTCCGTCTATCCGCGCGAGCTGCGCGGCCACGGCGCCGATCCGCCGCACGCGCGCTGGCCGGGCGGCGCGCGCATCGCCGTCCAGTTCGTCCTCAACTACGAGGAAGGCGGCGAGAACAACGTCCTGCACGGCGACGCGGTCTCGGAAACGTTCCTCTCCGAGCTGGTCACAGCGCAGGCGTACGAGAACCGCCACATGACGATGGAGTCGATGTACGAGTACGGCTCGCGCGTCGGCATCTGGCGGATCCTGCGCGAGTTCGATGCAAGGAAGCTCCCGCTCACGGTCTTCGGCGTCGCCATGGCACTCGAGCGCTATCCCGAGCTGGTCGGTGAGTTCATGCGCAGGGGTCACGAGATCGCCTGCCACGGCCTGCGCTGGATCCATTACCAGCACATGCCCGAAGCGGCCGAGCGGCGCCACCTCGACATCGCGACGCGCGTGCTGAAGGAGCTGAGCGGCGGCGCCTGGCCGCTCGGCTGGTACACCGGCCGCGACAGCCCGAACACGCGCCGCCTCGTCGTCGAGCACGGTGGCTACGAGTACGACAGCGACTACTACGGCGACGACCTCCCGTTCTGGGCCGAGGTCGAGAAGGGCGACGGCAGCAGGGCGCCGCACCTGATCGTCCCGTATTCCCTCGACACCAACGACATGCGCTTTGTCCAGGCGCAGGGGTTCAACACCGGCGAGCACTTCTTCACCTACCTGCGCGACGCCTTCGACGCCCTCTACGCGGAAGGCGATCCCGCCGGCCTCGACCGCCCGAAGATGATGTCGATCGGCATGCACTGCCGCCTGCTCGGCAAGCCCGGCCGGATCGGCGCGCTGCGCCGCTTTCTCGACCACGTGCAGTCGCACGAGCACGTCTGGATCGCCCGGCGCATCGACATCGCCCGCCATTGGCGCGCGGTGCACCCGTATGCGGCGTCGGCCGCAGGCGATGGCGCGAGAGTTGCGTGAGGCCGCATCCCTCCGCTGCCCTCCCCAAGGAACGACCATGACCCTCCGCCTCAGCCGCCGCAACTTTGTCCGCGCCGGTGCCGCCGGCGCCGCCACGCTCGCCTGGCCGGCCTGGGCCGCCTATCCCGACAAGACGATCCGCATCGTCGTCACCTTCGCCGCCGGCGGCGCGAGCGACATCGTCGCGCGGGTGATCGGCGAGCAGCTCGCCAAGAAGCTCGGCCAGTCGGTGATCGTCGACAACAAGCCGGGCGCCGGCGGCAGCGTCGGCGGCACGAACGTCGTCCAGTCGCCCGCCGACGGCTACACGCTGATGCTCTCCAACTCGACCCCGATCTCGATCGGTCCGTTCGTCCTCGAGAAGCAGCCCTACGACCCGGTCGCCGACTTCACCCACATCGCCTCGATCGGCTCGGCACCCTGCGTCGTGATGGCCAACCCCACGGTCGGCATCAACACGATCGTCGATCTCGAGAACGCGGCGAAGAAGGCCGGCGGCCTGCAGTTCGGCTCGGGCGGGCCGGCGTCGATCGGCCACATCTACGGCGAGATGATGAGCAAGGCGCTCGGCATCAAGATGACGCACGTGCCCTACCGCGGCGGCGCGCCGATGACGACCGACCTGATCTCGGGCGTGATCCCGGTCGGCATCGACGTCATCACCGCCTTCGTGCCGTTCTTCAAGTCCGGCCAGATCAAGCCGCTCGCGGTCACCTCCTCGCAGCGCTCGCCGTTGGCGCCCGACGTGCCGACGGTCGTCGAGAGCGGCCACGGCCGCCTCGTCCTCGACAACTTCTTCGGCCTCACCGGGCCGGCGAAGATGCCGGCCGACGTGGTCGCGCGCCTCAACGCCGCGACCAACGAGGTGCTGGCAATGCCCGACATCAAGAAGCGCCTGCTCGAGCTCGGCGTGACGACGACGCCGGGAACGCCGGCCGACTTCACCACGTTCGTCCGCAACCAGGTCGGCGCGCTGCAGCCGGTCGTGAAGACGGTCCGCGTCACCCTCTGAGCAGCGACCGGCGACGATGAGCGACGACGTCCTGACCCTGGCGCGGCTGAACGGCGCGCCGCACAAGGACTTCGTCGCCCTGCTCGCCGGCACCTACGAGCACTCGCCGTGGGTGAGCGAGCGCGCCTGGCCGCGCGGACCGTTCCTCACGCTGGCGCAGCTCAAGCGAACGCTGGTCGAGGTCGTCACCGAGGCCGAGCGCGACGAGCAGCTTGCCTTGCTGCGCTCCCACCCCGAGCTGGCCGGCAAGGCGATGGCCGCCGGGACGATGACGGCCGAGTCGAGCCACGAGCAGGGCCGCGTCGGCCTCACCGCGTGCACGCCGGCAGAGTTGGCGCAGATCGCCACGCTGAATGCCGTCTACCGCGACCGCTTCGGCTTCCCCTTCGTGCTCGCCGTGCGCGGCCCGCGCGGAACGGGGCTGACCAAGGCGCAGATCATCGCCACCTTCGAGCGCCGGCTCGAGAACCACCCGGACTTCGAGTTCGCCGAGGCGCTGCGCAACGTCCACCGCGTCGCCGAGCTGCGACTCGACGACCGTTTCGGCGTCCAGCCGATCCTTGGCGAGCAAGCGTGGGATTGCGCCGATCTGCTGGCGCGGCACTCCGATCCGGGCTACGCCGAGAACGGCCAGCTGACCGTCACCTACCTCACCGACGCGCACCGCGCCGCGGCGGCGCAGCTCGTCCGCTGGATGCGCGAGTGCGGCTTCGACAGCGTCAAGGTCGACGCGGTCGGCAACGTCGTCGGCATCTATCGCGCCACGAAGCCGGACGCGAAGGCGCTTCTGACGGGCTCGCATTACGACACCGTGAGAAACGGTGGCCGCTACGACGGCC
>Ga0207650_10002641_pt1 | contig 12400 bp, 11 predicted proteins | sample KBSS63metaG_FD_184325 | JGI IMG/M metagenome (GOLD analysis project Ga0207650, IMG submission 184325) | Switchgrass rhizosphere microbial communities from Kellogg Biological Station, Michigan, USA - KBS S6-3 metaG (SPAdes) (version 2) | ecosystem: Host-associated > Plants > Roots > Rhizosphere...
GCCATCGCCGAATTAGGCGAACCGCAACTACGCGTTGTAATATATTGTTTGGTTAACGCTTTCAAAACAAAGAAAAACCGCCCGCCGATTTCGCGCGGGCTTTTTTGTATTCATAAATCGCGCAAAACGCGACAGCCCGCAGCGCCCATGAAAGAAAGATCCTTTCGAATTCTTATATGAAGATCAATGAAATAGTTGAGGGACTGACGTTCGATGATGTTCTTCTCGTGCCTGCCTTTTCCGACGTTCTTCCGGCGGAGGTTGACACGCGTACCCGATTTTCACGCGGTATCGAGTTAAATATTCCGCTGTGTTCGTCGGCGATGGATACAGTTACCGAGGCCTCGCTCGCTATAGCACTCGCACAGCAAGGCGGCATCGGCGTCATCCACAAGAATTTTACGATCGCTGAGCAAGCTGAAGAGGTCGATAAGGTGAAACGCAGCGAATCGGGAATGATAGTCGATCCCGTAACCATTGATCATCGCGCCCTCGTTTCCGAAGCATTGAATATAATGGAACGCTACAAAATAAGCGGCGTTCCTGTTACAGATGCAAATGGCTTGTTGGTCGGGATCATCACAAATCGCGATCTACGTTTCGAAACTCGTTTCGATATTCCGGTTTCCGAGGTAATGACACCGCAGCCGCTGGTTACCGTTCCGGTGGGAACGACGCTTGACGAAGCGAAAATAAAGCTTCAGAAGCATCGTATCGAAAAGTTATTGGTAGTGGATGACGACGGACACCTCAAGGGCCTGATCACGGTCAAAGACATTCAGAAGGCGATCAAGTTTCCGCATGCGGCCAAGGACGACCTGGGGCGATTAAGGTGTGCGGCCGCTATCGGAGCAACGGGCGATTTTTTCGAGCGGTGCGAAGCGTTGGTCAAATCCCGCGCGGACGCGATCGTGATCGATACCGCACATGGCCACAGCGTTCGCGTTATCGATGCGATCAAAAAGATCAAATCCAAATTCCCGGAGGTACAGCTAGTTGCCGGTAATGTTGCGACATCGGAAGGCACGAAAGAACTGATCGCGGCCGGCGTTGATGCCGTAAAGATCGGCATTGGCCCGGGATCGATCTGTACGACGCGTGTGGTCACCGGCGCGGGCGTGCCCCAGATAATGGCGATACATGAGGCCGTGAACGCTGCAGAAGGCTCAGGAGTGCCCGTGATAGCTGACGGCGGCATCAAGTTCTCGGGGGATGTTTCTAAGGCGATTGCCGCAGGTGCCGACTGCATAATGGTCGGGTCGCTATTCGCGGGAACCGAAGAAGCTCCCGGCGAGGTCATCCTTTTTCAGGGCCGAAGCTTTAAGACATACCGCGGAATGGGTTCGATCGGTGCGATGAAAAAAGGTTCGAGCGATAGATATGCTCAGGAACTGACCAAGGCCGAATCGAAATTCGTTCCGGAAGGCATCGAGGGCCGCGTCGCTTATAAAGGTTCTGTTGCTGAAATGGTCACGCAGCTCGTTGGAGGATTGCGTGCGGGCATGGGCTATACGGGCTGTCGCAACATTAAAGAGCTTCAGCAAAACGCGAGATTCGTCCGCATTACGTCGGCCGGCCTGCGTGAATCGCATGTGCATGACGTGATCATCACAAAAGAGGCCCCGAATTATCGATTGGAATCTTAGGTCGCCTCGCAATTCGCATTACTGCTCTATATGCGATGTCAGTGTGTCCCATTCGGCGTACAGCAACTTTATCTTTGAGTCAGTTTCGGTCTGCCTTAACGTGACGGAGTTCAGTTTTTCGAAGTCGCCGGCGACCTTGGGATTCGACATTTCATTCGTCAATCTCGCAAGTTGCTTTTCGAGATCCGCGATCTCGCTCTCTATCTTCTTTATTCGGTTTTCGGTCTGCGAACGCTGATTTTTGCTCAGTGCCGGTAATTTCTCCGCAGCAATTTTCTTCGCCTGAGACGGTTCGCCATCACCCGGAGTGCTCGTTTCGATTTGGGGTTTCCGACTTTCCGCTGTCCCCTTTCCACTTTCCACTGCTCTCGCCTTCCAGTCGTGATACTGCGTGTAATTCCCCGGATATGCATCGACGGCGCCGTCGTCTTCGAACGCGAGCATCTGTGTCGCGATCTTGTCGAGAAAAAATCGGTCGTGGCTAACGGTAATGATCGTGCCGTCGTATTCGGCGAGCGCATCTTCGAGCGCTTCGCGTGCCGGAATGTCGAGATGGTTCGTCGGCTCGTCCAGGATCAAAACATTCTTACGCGAATAGATCAGCTTTGCGAGAGAAAGCCTTCCCTTTTCGCCACCCGAAAGATCGCCGACCGATTTGAAAACGTCTTCGCCAAAGAAAAGGAACCGCGCCAGGAACGAACGCAGCTCGCCGTTGTCGGCCATCGGAGCGACGCGCCGCAGTTCCATAACCACCTCGTTACGCGGTTCCAGATCGTGCAGGTTCTGCGAATAGTATCCGATGTCGACCTTCGTTCCCCAGTTGATGACGCCGTCTAGCTCGCGGATCTCACCAAGCAGCGTTTTCAGCAGCGTCGTTTTACCGGTGCCATTCGCACCCATTATGCCGAGCGTTTCACCGCGAAGGAGTGAAAGATTTATTTTCGATGCCAGGATCTTTTCGCCGTAACCCACGGCGAGGTCTTCGACATTTAAAACGTTGCCGCCGGTGCGTTCGACCCTTTTTAGTCCAAAGTTGCCGCCCGATTTTTCGCTTGCCACTGCCTCGACACGCTCCATCCGCTCAAGCATGTTGCGGCGCGATTTTGCCTGCTTTGTCTTTTGCCCTTCCAGATTTTTTCGTATGAACGCCTGTGTCTTATTAATCAGCGACTGCTGGTTTTCAAATTCACGCTGCTGCTGCTCGCGGCGGAGTTCACGTTCGATGACAAATTTCGAATAATTGCCCTTGTAATTGACCGCCTTGCCGTTCTCGATCTCGATGATGCGGTTGGTCGTACGATCGAGAAAATAACGGTCGTGGCTGATCACCACGTAAGCCTTGTCGTAGCCGAAGAGAAATTCTTCAAGCCACTCCACGGCGTGCACGTCGAGGTGGTTTGTCGGTTCGTCGAGCAGGAGCACGTCGGCGTTTGATAGCAAAAGCCGCGCCATTCCGAGCCGGTTCTTTTGTCCGCCGGAAAGGATCGCCGTATCGAGCGCCCAATCCTCTTTTTCAAAGCCGAGGCCGAGCAAGATAGCTTCCGCACGCGCCGAGTAAGTGAAACCCTCGGCTTGTTCGAAGGCGATCTGAAGGTCGGCGTAACGATGCAGTGTCTCCTCGGAATGGTCGGTCTCCATCCGTTTTTCCAAGAGACGCATCTCCGCTTCGATATCGTGAATTTCCTTGAATGCTGAAAGGGCCGCGGTGTGCACGGTCTCGCCGGCGCCAAAGTCGACGTGCTGGTCGAGCAAGCCGAGCTTGAGGCCGTTCATCGAGACCACGTCGCCGCTGTCGGCAGTTTCGCTGCCCGTGACAATGCGAAAAACCGTCGTCTTCCCCGCGCCATTTCGGCCGACCAACCCGACCTTTTCGCCCGGATTGACCTGAAAGGAAACGCCGCGAAGTATCTCATCGCCGCCGTAGGATTTTTTAACGTTTGAAAGTCTGAATAACATTGCGCAAAAAACCACCGGTTCGAAATGTCAGACATCCGGCCGATGGTTTTATTTTACTGAGAACGAATTCTATTTATTCGAGTTTCTCGTCGTATTTGCCGGGACCGCCGGTTTCGGTGTCATCGCTGCGGGCTTGTTTGTGCCCTGGTTTGGAGTGGTCACGCCCGTGTTCGACGTATTAGCAGTGCTATTTGTCGGCTTATTTGTATTCGACGTATTCGCAGCGTTCGAAACATTTGCCGAAGAATTGACATTTGAATTCGACGCCGCAGTCGTCGGCGAAACTGCCGGCCGTGCTCCGCTGAGTTCGTTCGGATTCGTCACCACTTTCTTGGCGAGGAAATTCTCGATCTTCGCTTCGTTCATCGCGATCGCCTGATAAGACGCAGCAAGAAGCTGCTTGCGCGAATTGCTGAGAAAGTCCGTGATCTCCTGCCGAACGCCCGGAGTTTCAAGTGTGCGGTCCTCGTCCGTTTCCTGCTTCCGCGTGAGCTTTATGATCAGATAACGGCTTTCGAACGGAATGAGCTGCGGGAACACCTGGCCGTTCTGCATCTTTGTCATGATGTAGTCCGAGACGCCCGGCGGAAACGCCTGCTTCATTTCCTCTTCCGTGAAATATCTCCAATCACCGCCTTTCATTTTCGAATCCGGGTCCTCGCTGGATTCACGAGCGACGGTTGCAAAATCAGTTCCAGGCTGCATTACTCGGCTGCCAACCTCTTTTGCCTTTGTCTGAGCTTCGAGTTCGTTCCTGGTCGTGTCGCCCTGTCCGTTATCACGCGGGTCAATGACAATTGCCGAAAGCTGCGCACCGCGTTTATTTTTGAACGCCTCAGGATTGTTATTGTAAAACTGGGCGATCTCAGCGTCCTTGGGAGCGTCGATCTTTCCGGTGATCTTTTCCTGAAGCTTCTGGATGGCAAGCCCTTTCTTGATGGTGAGCCGCGCCGAGGCTTCGGTCTCGCCGATCTCTTTCATCTTCGCGTCCCACTGCTCCTGCGATAGGCCACTGCCGGTTTTGCGTTTGTTGTACTCGCCGGTGACTTCCTCGTCGCTAGGCATCGCACCTTCTTTTTCGGCCTTTTGGAACATTACTTCCTGCTCGATAAGGCTCTGCAGGATCTGAAGCCGTGCCGCTGCGAGCTCAAGCGGTGAAAGGTGGGTTTCCTGCCCTTGGGCCTGCTGTTTGACGGCACGTTCGACCTCTTCCATTTTGATGGGCTTGCCGTTTACGGTTGCCGCTGTTTCGTTAGGGTCCGAGCCCGAGTCAGGACCGCCGGATGGCCCGCCGCAGCCTGCTAATCCTGCCGCAAATGTAAATACGGCTGCTGAAAAAAGAATAAGTTTGGTTGATCTTCGCACTCTGGATGTTGCTCCTTTAGCATTTAGCGTTCTAGCTGCTTACTTGACTAAGCACAACGCAATTTGGTATAAAATTCGTTTTGAGTTTTGAAACTCTAATAGTTTTCCTCTTCATATAAGAGGTGCAATATTATGGCTCAACGATGTGATGTATGCGGCAAAGGCCCGCAATTCGGCAATAACGTTTCGCACGCCAACAATAAGACCCGTAGGCGTTTCAATCCCAACCTGCAGCCCGTGCGTGTTCAACTTCCGGGCGGAGGTAATGGCCGTCAGAAGGTCTGCACCCGCTGTATCAAATCGGGAAAAGTTGTCAAAGCCGCGTAATTTCTTTTGAGTTACGCTTATCTCTTTTAGTTGCCAAATGCTGAAATATGAGCGTTTGGCATTCTTGTTTTGTACGACAGGCTAGAGGCCTGTTCTACGCCAGTGCGATACAATCGATCTCGACCTTCGCATCGCGCGGCAATCTTGCAGCCTGTACGGTCGCACGTGCTGGTTTATTCTCGGTAAAATACTTTGAATAGACCTCGTTCATCGCCGCAAAATCATTCATATCCGCCAGAAAAACCGTCGTCTTCACAACTTTGTCAAAACCACTTCCGCCGGCTTCCAGCACTGCGAACAAGTTTTTGAACACTTGATCGGTTTGCTCCGAAATATCGTCGGAAACGAAATTTCCGGTCGCCGGATCGATCGGTATCTGCCCGGAACAAAATATCATCCCGTTCGCCTTGATAGCCTGCGAATACGGGCCGATGGCTCCGGGCGCTTTTTCAGTTGTGACGACTTCGTTCATCTTTGTCGCGAATTAATGCACTAAAGCAAAAGGCTGATATTAGCAAAACGGGCAGGAAAAGGAAAGTTTGGAGGATGGAATTCAGGCATTAACTCTTTCGACTGACATCACGCCGGCAACATGTTCGACAGCGGATACGACACGGTCGAGATGCTTTTTGTCGAAGACCTCAACCGTCACTTCTATGAGACCGCGATCGTCACGCGAAACATTCGCGCTTGCGTCGCGAATACCGGTCTTGATATCAGCGATCGCATTCGTAATTCCGGCGAGCATTCCGTTGCGATTCTCAGTCGTGACTAACAACCGTACTGACTGTACCTCTTCTTTTTCGCTTTTTGCCCAATCGACCTCAACTATTCGATCGCGATTCACCATCAACTGCGAAACATTTTTACATCGTTTGTTATGAACTACGATTCCCTTTCCAAGCGAAATATATCCGATAATGTCTTCGCCCCGAATTGGATTGCAGCACCTTGCCCGAGTGGTCAGAAGATTGTCCACGCCCTTAACAACAATAGCATCCTCGCCAAGGCCGATCAGCTTCTTAACCGCCTTCACGCCGGTCGAGATACGCGTCTCCTTTCGATTCTCCGGATCGAGCTCGGCAAATTTTTCGGCACCAAGATGTTTCGAGATCACGTTGCGCGGCAGCGTTTTCCCGTAGCCGATCGACGCGAGCAGGTCCTCGGGCCGACCGAGGCCGTATTCGTTCGCAATACGTTTCATCTCGCCGTCATTATTGAGCAGCTTTTTCGGCGCGACGTTGAACCGGCTCGATTCTTTTTCCAGCAGCTTACGGCCAAGATCGATGGAATCGGCTCGCTGCTGTTCGCTGATGAAATGCCGGATCCGGTTCTTAGCTTTCGACGTGACAACATAATTTAGCCAATCGCGCGAAGGCTTTGAGTTGGAGGTCGTCATTATCTCGACTACATCGCCGTTCTGCAGTTCGGTTTTGATGGGCACCATTCGGCCGTTGATCTTCGCTCCGGTGCATGCGTCTCCAACCTCGGAATGGATCGCATACGCGAAGTCGATCGGTGTTGAGCCCCGGGGAAGCTGAATGACCTTCCCCATCGGAGTGAATGCGTAAACGTCCTTCGGAAAAAGATCGAGCTTGAGCGATTCGATAAAATCCTCGGAATCCTCGTTGACCTGATTGTCTTCGACCAGCGGCAGCAGCAGTTTTTCGACCGTCTTACGCAGCTCATCAAGGCTCTCGTCGTCTTCGCGCGTTCCGAGTTTGCTTTCTTTGTACTTCCAGTGTGCCGCGACACCCTCTTCTGCGATCTGGTGCATTTCCTGCGTTCTTATTTGAACCTCGAACGGTTGGCCGCCATCGCCGATCACGGACGTGTGCAGCGACCGGTAAAGATTGTCACGTGGGATAGCTATCCAGTCCTTAAAACGCTCGGGAACAGGTGTCCAGATGTCGTGGACCACACCAAGGGTCAAGTAGCAGTACGTCTTGTCATTTGGAGTGATGATTCGTGTCGCGATCAGGTCGTAAACCTGCTCGATCATGATCCGCTGCTTGCGAAGTTTTTTCCAAAGCGAATAGAGCCGCTTAACGCGTCCTTCGATCGCAACGAACGGAACCTCGTTCTCATGTAATCTCGCCGTGATCGTTGTTCGTATCTTTTCAAGGATCGCCTCGAGTTCCGGGCGGCGTGCATCGACTTCCTTCGCAAGCTTCTTATATTCGTCGGGAAATAGATTTTGGAATGATAGGTCTTCAAGCTCGCTTCGCATCTTACCCATTCCGAGTCGATGCGCGATGGGTGCATAAATATCGAGTGTTTCCTGCGAAATGCGAGCCCGCTTCTCGGGTTTGAGGTACTGCATCGTCCTCATATTGTGAAGACGGTCGGCAAGCTTGATCAGAACGACGCGAACGTCTGTGACCATTGCCAGCACCATTTTTCTGACGTTTTCGGCTTGTTGTTTTTCGCGGGAAAGGTTGCTGATCTGAGCGATCTTCGTGAGTCCGTCGACAAGCGTCGTTATCTCATCGCCAAAGTACGAACGGATCGTATCCAGATCGACAAGCGTATCTTCTACGACATCGTGAAGTAGGCCGGTCGACACACTGACCTCATCGAGACGCATTTCGGCCAGGATATTGGCAACTTCGATCGGATGAACAAGATAGGGTTCGCCAGACGCCCGTTTCTGGCCTTTGTGATGCAGAGCAGAGAAAAGATAAGCCCGCCGGATCAGATCGATATCTGCTCCGGGACGATTTTTTTCGAGAACTCCGATGACATCTTCGATTCTTATCATCAGGCCAAATCGTTTCTAATGAATTCTAACGAAATTTGTCCGTTAATCCACGCTTGTCCGATAGGCGAATTTTACCGGCAAATAAGAAAAATGGTGCCCGGTCAAACTGAACCGGGCACCAGGAACCAGTTGGCCGTCACTCCGAACTATTTCGGAGCTGCGGCATTCGCATTCGCCTTATTAGCGTTTACAGCTTCTTGTTCTGCAGCAAGCCGCGCTTCCTTCTCGGCGTCAAGGGCCTTTACGACCTTCTTGATCTCATCGGCAGCTGCACGTTTCGCGTCGGCATCAGCTTTCAGAGTTGCGTAGTCCGGGCTGCCTTCCATTTCCGCGAGCCGCGACGCCTGCACAGCGATACTCGCACGATAAGAGCGAGCAGAGTCAAAAGGCGAGATCGTCTCTTCAAAGATCTTCAGCTCGTCGTCATTCATCGTCTTGACGTTTGCAGAAGGAGCGTTCTTTACAAGATCAGGCTCGAGCGCAAGGGTCGGATTGAAATATTCCTGTCCCTTAGCAACGCATTCTTTAAGTTTCGCCAGATCTTCGGGATTCTCCGGCTTTACGAATTGAAAAACATCCTTGCCATCCTTTTTGACGGTCTTTTTCGTCTTTTCAGTGTCGGTGATGTCGTTGGCACAGGTGTTGTACTCTAAGCCCATCGAAACCAATGCGCGGGCGCGGGCCGTCTCCGGCAACTGAGTATTTGCCGCAACTTCCTTTTGGAAGTCGATAGCCTTTTCTTTATCACCAAGGTTATCAAGCAGGCTGGGGATCGCGCTGACCGTACTATTAACGCTAGATAGAGCAGAATAATATCGCTTCTGCTCTGCATTACCAGTCTTGTTCGCATTGTAGGCAGCCTTTGCTTCAGCATATTCGTGGCTTACCTGCGGGACGGCTTTCTTATACTCGTCAACCGCCTGCTGGGCTAACCCTTTATTCTCACGGCTTCCGATATACATCGAATGCAGTGTGCGTGCCAGGAAAAGCTGGGCAGTTCGGCCTTCGAGAGTTGCCCCTTCCGGGTCACGTGCGGCGGCCTTTCGAAAAAGCTGCTCGGCATCGGCAAACTTTCTGTCTTTATATGCAATGGAACCGTCCACAAGGTTCTTACGAGCCATAATACGGCTGTAGAACGAGCAGTTTGTTGTAAATAGAACGGCGCATACAAAAACAACAAGCACCGCAAAACGAGAAGACCTCATTTCTTCACTCCATTCGAATTAATAATCTCTTTTCGCGTAAAAATCACGCGGTCCGCTTCGCTAATCGGTAAGATCGTCGATCTGCAACCCTACGGGCTGAGCACCGGCCATCTTCACCGCGTCGATCACCCGAGCAACGTCGCCGTATTTGATCGAAGTAGGCGATTTGATGAAGATCGTCTTTTCGATCTCATTCGTTCCTTCGCGCCGGACGTCGTTTGCTTCGCGTTGCTGGAAGATGCTCCTCAAGTTATTGATCAATGCATCCGGCTCATCGACCGTGCCGGCAGGTTCGTTGTTCAAGCTCAATGCCCTGTTGTTCCGGTTGATCGAAACTACCAGAGTCAACGGGTTAGGCTTTACGTCGATCTGCTGCTGGTCTTTAGGCTCTGCGGGCACCTTCGCCTCGAACTTACTCGGCTTGACCGGTGTAATGACCATAAAGATGATCAGCAGCACAAGCAAAACGTCGATAAGCGGCGTTACGTTAATATGCGGGGTTGCCTCGTTTGCCGAGTTGCCCGTTCCTGACATTCCCATTATCTTCTACTTCCTTTAAAGATTTCGCGCCGTGCGCCTATTGCGGCGCCGCACCTGTCTTCTTCTTATCCGCTACAAGCCCGATCTTGTCGATCTCCTGCTTACGGATCGTGTCGATAGCCTGAACAACGGTACCGTAATCCACTTCGACGCCGCTTTTTATGTAGACGATCCGCTTGGCCGGCTCTTTGTCTTTCATCATCGACTTGATCTTCTCGCCCAGTTCGGCAAGCGGCTTTGGATCTTTTCCGATATAAAAATCGGTGTTATTCGGTATCGAGATCACGACGGACGTGTCCTTCGTGATCTCAGCATCTTCTTCCGGAGTATTCATGTCTCTCGGAATATTCACCGAAACACCTTGTTGGAGCAGTGGCGTCACGATCATGAAGATGATCAGCAACACAAGCATCACGTCCACCATCGGTGTTACGTTAATTTCCGAGTTATATTCGTCGGTTCCCCCGATCTTTGCGCCCATGGCAACTATTCTCCTTAAATGTACGACGGATTTACTGACCAGCCGTCAGAACAGGCCAAAATGGCCCGCTCTACAAGTAAAGCCGGAAATTAGCCTCGCAGGGCTTTGGTCCGCTGCTTAATAAAGTAATCAACCAATTCCGAAGCGGAGTTTTCCATTTCGACGCCAAAGCTCGTCACTTTGTTAGTAAAGTAGTTGAACATCCACACTGCAGGCACAGCAACGGCAATACCGAAAGCGGTCGCTACGAGAGCTTCAGCAATGGCCGCACCGACCGCACCGATACCGGCATTTTCGGCCTGCGCAAGAGCGACGAACGCGCCGATGATACCGACGACCGTTCCAAACAAGCCTACGAACGGGGCCGTCGAACCCACGGTTGCCAAACCGGCAAGGCCGCGTTTCAATTCGGCGGTCTTAACCGCGATCGCACGATCGAGTGCACGTTTGGAAGCTTCCATTTCATCAGCCGAAATGTCGGTGTTGCCCTGATGAGCGGCAAATTCCTTCAAGCCCGAAGAAACGACCATCGCGAGGTGAGAATCTTTGTGGCGGTCGCTGATGTTGATCGCTTCGTCGATGTTGCTGTTCTTGAGCGCCTGAGCAACTTTCGGTGCGTACTGGCGCGATTGCTGTTTTGCCTTGTTGTAGGTTAACCACCGTTCGATTCCGACAGCGATCAGATAAACAGCCTGAATAAGCAGGATGCTGATAACGATCCAGCCCGGAATCGTTAAGCTGCGTGCGATATCATAGATACCGAAAGAGATCTTCGCTCCGCCTTCCGCGAAGAACATATATAAGCCCAGAACATCAGTCCCTAACAGGCTTGCGAAAAAAGTCATGATTTTTCCTCCAAAAGAATCCGAAAATTCGTTTTAAAAATTGCGAAGATGAACTTTTTGGAGGCTCGTAACTCACGAGTTTCGAGCCTCCACATCTTGCTGCGGCCGCTTACGGAGCGACGAAATTATACGTTATGACACCCGAAACTTTCACTGGCTGGCCGGAAAGTTTCGTCGGGCTGAACCTTGCGCCTCGCGCCGCAGCTACAGCGGCTGCTCGAAGAAGCGGATGGCCGCTAACGGCCGAAGCGGAAACGACGCCTCCGTTCTCATCGATAAGAACCTGGACGCTGACGGAGCCCGCAGCACGCACGGCCTTAGCCGCGGCCGGATACGGCGGTTTTGGCAAGCTTATCGCCTTACCGTTCAGAACGCCGCCCGAGATCTGCTTTGGTACTTCCTTCTTTGGTGGTGGCGGATCGGATGCGACAACATCGTCGTCACCTCCGCCGCCCTTGTTTCCAGTATCGCTGCCCGTGCCGTTTACATTCACAGGGCCTTTGTAATCCGCACCCGGATTGTTCGCGGCGCTAAAGTTTGTGTCGCCCTTCACCGTATATTTATTCGGATCGCGCGGCGGGATATTATTCTTTTCTGTACTTACTTTATCGGGAACCTTCGGCGGTGTTTCGTCCATGCTGGCAAGGATCTCCTTGCGGACGTCAACGTTTGGATCTTTCTGTTTTTCCGGCTGTTTCTCCGGTTCTGGTTCCGGCGCTTCTTCTATAACCGGCGGCGCGACGAGCGTTTCAAGCGAAAGGTCGCTGCCACCCATTCCGTAGTCCTTGGCGAAAAGGCTGTACAAATACGCACTAACCAATATCGTCGAAAGAATGACGAAAGTAGTCAAAAGAAAGCTGCTTCGCCGTGTGTCCTCGGAAGCGTGGCTTTTGGATTCGACTAATTGATCTAACATGTCAATTTCCTCCCTTTCTTACGGTGCCAAACTTAAGTCAAGGGCTACGAAACCTTCCAAAATCTTAGATGTATCGCGGTTAACCCTAAGTTGTCGTTTTTTCTTCCGTTTGCGGTGGGCGCAAACCCGTTGAAACGACAATCGCTTTCATTCCAGGTCTCTATGCGAGGTGCGGTAATTTAGGCGTGGGCCGGCAATCGGACAAAACGCCCCACATTACCTGTTTCCGCACGGAACAGAAACAAGAGAAAGCAGATACAAAATATCTAATTGACCAGCAACGTTATGAAGTCTATGTTTTAACCTTTTGAATGTCAAGATTAGCCGTGGCAGTTTTAACCTATTTGTCAACGTTTTT
>Ga0207650_10002643_pt1 | contig 12393 bp, 10 predicted proteins | sample KBSS63metaG_FD_184325 | JGI IMG/M metagenome (GOLD analysis project Ga0207650, IMG submission 184325) | Switchgrass rhizosphere microbial communities from Kellogg Biological Station, Michigan, USA - KBS S6-3 metaG (SPAdes) (version 2) | ecosystem: Host-associated > Plants > Roots > Rhizosphere...
CCTGGAGGTGGAGGTCGCGCTCGGGATCCAGGGGATAGGTCACGAGCATCTCGGCCCCGAGCGTGCGGCCGTGCTCGAACGGGTCGTGCTTCCGGTAGTAGTTGGCCAGGCAGCGCTCGGCGATGAGCCGGTAGCCGGCGATGGTCTCGCCCGTCCGGACGATGTGGATGGTCTCGTTCCACTCGCGGTCCCAGGCCTCGCGGAAGTGCCCGTGCACCTCGGCCAGCGTCGGCTTGTAGCCGCCTTCGATGCACTGGTACAGGAACTCCAGCGCCTCGTGCACGCGCTTGCCGAGGTAGGCCTCGATGCTCTCGCGCGGCGGGATCGCCACCTGGTCGATGTAACGCAGGCGGTACTGCATGGGGCAGTTCTCGTAGGCGGAGAGACGCGAGTTCGAGTACGTCGGCATGGCATGCGAGTGTAGAACCCGCGAGGGACGACCACAAGCGCGCACCGATTTCACGCGGCCGGACGGGCCGCCTCTGCTAGCCTCGCGCGCGCCATGAAAGCCCACTGGATCGACCGTCTCACCCGTCTCGACCGGCGCTGGATCTTCCTCGCGGTCTTCCTGATCGTGCTGGCTCCCCTGGTGCGGCCGGTCAAGCTGCCGGTCGGGATCGGCGCGCCGGCGCGGCGCTTCCACCAGGCCATCGAGTCGCTCCCTGCAGGTTCCATCGTCGTCATGCCCTGCGACTACGATCCCGCCTTCACCGCCGAGGTCCATCCGATGGCGGTGGCGGTGATGCGCCGCCTGCTCGAGAAGAACGTGCGCATCATCACGGTCACGATGCAGCCGGCCGGCCCGCCGATGCCCGACCAGGCGTTCGCCCAGGTCGGCCCCCCGCTCGGCAAGAAGTACGGCGTCGACTTCGTCAACCTGGGCTACAAGAGCGGCAACGAGGCGATGGTGCTCGCGCTCGGCGCCAGCATGAAGCGCACGTTCCCGCTCGACTCGCACGGCACGCCGGTCGACTCGCTGCCGCTCATGCGCGACATCGAGCGGCTCGGCGAGGCGAAAATGCTGATCGAGATCGCCGCCACGGTCGCGGCCAACATCTGGGTGCAGCAGGCGCAGGGCCGCTACCACCTGCCGATGGTCGCGGGCGTGAGCGGCGTGATGGCGCCCGAGTTCTTCCCCTACCTCCAGTCCGGCCAGGTGCGCGGCCTGCTCGGGGGCATGGCGGGAGCGGCCGAGTACGAGGCGCTCGTCGGCACGGCCGGCACCGCGACGCGCGGCATGGACGCGCAGTCGCTCGCCCACCTCCTGATCATCTTCCTCATCCTGCTCGGCAACGTGCTCTGGTACCTCGGCAAGCGGCGCGCCCCGCCGGTCCACGCGCTCCTCGTGGTCGCGCTGGCGCTCGGACTCGGACTCGCCGGCTGCGGCAAGGGACCGGCGCGGACGCCCGAAGGCGCAAGCGCGGCGCGGCCCGACACGGTGCGCGAGGGCAAGGTGCTGGTCGCCACGTTCAAGGACGGGCCGGTCCGCGAGGTGCGCCTCCTGCGCGACACCTCGGGCGGCGTCGTCGTGTGGGGCCAGGCCGAATTTCCCGAGGGCACGCAACTGCGCGCCACGCTGCTCGCGGCCGGCTCCTCGGGCACCCAGCCCGACCGCATGCTCGCGGTGACGGGCGCACGGGTCGCGCTCGGCGAGTTCTCGGCGCCGCCGCTCGTGCCGGTCTCGGGGCCCGTGCCGCCGGGGCTCGTGCGCGTGCGCATCGAGGCGTCGTTCGGGCCCGGCGCGCAGACCGACTCGATCCTCGCCGTCACCGATCGCGGGCGGCGCCTGCGCGGGCAGGGCATGACGCCCGCGGGCGACCATGCCGACTACGCACTCACCCTGGAGGCACCCCTGTGATTTCGCGAAGCGACCGGCTGGTCCTGCGCACGATGCGGCCCGGCGAGGAGGAGATCCTCGCCGGCACCGGCTTCCGCTCCTTCCGTTCCGGCGAGCGCGAGCTGTGGCTGCGCAACGTCTACCAGGACAACCCGTACCTCAAGCCCGCCGACACGCTCGTCGTCACCATCGGCGGCAAGGTCGCCGGCCACGCCTCGGGCTATCGCCTGCGCATGAGCCTCGCCGGCGTCGACGTCCCGGTCCGCGGCATCGCGGCGGTCGCGGTCGTGCCCGAGTTCCGTCGCCGCGGCGTCGCCGACACGCTGATGCGCGGCCTTCATGCGCAGATGAAGCGGCGCGGCGAGGCGCTGTCGATGCTCTACGCCTTCCGCATGTCGTTCTACCGCAAGTTCGGCTACGGCGTCGTCGAGTGGGCCGACCACGTGCGCGTTTCGCCGCGGCGCCTGCCGGCCTCGCCCCTGCGGCGGAACGTGCGCGAGCTGCTGCGGCCCGAGGACGTGCCGGCGATCGAGCGGCTGTACGAGAGATCGCGCCCGCTCGGCACGGGCGCGTTCGTGCGCCAGGAGGCGTGGTGGCGGATCCGGGTGTGGGCGCGGGCGATGGAAGGCGTGGTCTACGTCGATCCCGCGACGAAGAAGCCGACCGGTTACGCGCTCTACGACGTCCCGGCCGAGCCCGCGTATCCGCGGCAGCACCTGTGGGTGAAGGAGCTGGTCGCGCTCACGCCCGAGGCGTTCCGCGGCCTGCTCGGCTACTTCGAGGCGCTCGGCGACCAGTACCGGATGGTCGAGCTCTCGCTGCCACCCGGCGAGGCGACCGGGCTCCTCGCGGACTACGAATACCTGGGCGCGCCCGAGTCGCTGCGGCTGTTCCAGACGGTCGGCGTCACGGGCGGCGGTGCGATGCTCCGCCTGGTCGACATCGCGCAGGCGTTCGCGCTCCACCCCTCCCCCGCGCGCAACGAGGCCCGCGGGCGCGTCGGCCTCGACCTCGAGGACCCGGTCTTCCCCGCGCACGCGCGCGGGCTGGACGTCTCGTTCGGGGCGAAGGGAGCGCGCGTCCTGCCCGGGCGCGCGGCACGCGACCGGATCCGCATGCCGGTGGCGAGCCTGGCCCAGGTCTACCTGGGTGGGGCGTCGGCGCGGGTGCTGCTGCGCCAGGGCCTGGCGACCGGCAGCGCGCGGGCGGCCGAGACGCTCGACCGCGCGTTCGAGGGACCAAAAGCGTTCCTCGGCATCCTCAACGGATTCTGACACCCGAAAACGAAACGCGCCGGACCCCGCTCGGGGATCCGGCGCCTGTTTCGAAATGCGTTTGCCGTGCTACCGGGGCGCGACGATGGCGGTCAGGCCGAGCGACACGTTGACGTAGTTGCGCTTGCCGGGCTCCGCGTTCATCTGCTTGTAGGAGGCGTAGGAACCGCGCAGGTCCCAGTGCGACGTCTCGGTGCCCTTCAGCCCGATCTGCAGCCCGGCCTGCCAGCCGAATTCGTCCTCACCGGGGCCGTTCTCGCGGCGCAGTTTGCCGTTCATGATGCCGACGAACGGCGCCAGGTGCAGCCCGCCCTTGTTGCGCACGAGGCGGCCGAGACCCAGGTTGATTCCGAAGGCCGTGACGTCCATCCCATCGACCGTGCCGAGGTACTGCTCGTCCGGCTTGCTCTCCGTACGATCGAGGAACGGCTCCAGACTGATCACCTTGCCGAAGGACATGGGGAAACGGATGCCCATGTTGATTCCGGCCTTGGAGTCCTTGCCCAGGTCCGTCACATCTCCCGTCGGCGTTCCCACGCCGCCGAACATGCCGATGCCGATGATGGACTCTGCCGAGGCGGTAGCCACGGTCAGCGCCAGCGCGAAGGGGACGACCAGCAACAACGCGTGTCGCATCCTGCTCCTCCTTGTCAGAACTTGCAGCGGTTCCTACATCTCCGTGTGCGGAACGCGGCTGCCGGGTCGGCCTTGGCCCCCGGACGGGGACAGATTCGCCGCGACGGCCGGAAATTGTCAAGGATTCCGAAGGGGGGCTTCGGGACCCAGCTCGCTGACGGTCACGGAATCCGCAAACCACGCGGGGTCCATGGCTTTCGCCGCTTCGACCTTTGCGCGATGACAGGTGAGCACGACCACCTGGTGACCGTCGCGCACGGCCTCCGTCAGCGTTTGAAACAACCTGCGCGTCCGCGCCTCGTCGCTCGTCGCGATCGGATCGTCGAGCACGAGCGGCAGCTTTTCACCCCCGCTCGCGAGGTACTCGCAGACCGCCAGCCGGAGCGCGAGCTCGAGCTGGTCCCTCGCCCCGGCCGAGAGTGCCTGGTCGAGCCGGGTCTGGGTGAGGCGCTCGCCGCCGAGCGCGAGCGAGAGCTCGAGCTTGTCCGAGATCCGGAAGCTCTGGTGCTGGAGCCCGAAGCGGGTCAGCAGCTCGTCGACCCGGCCGGACAGGCTCTCGGACCAGCGCGCATGGGTCTCGCGCGCGACCACCTGGAAGCGGTCGCGCGCGAGCTCGACCGCCTCCTTGAAGCGGCGCGCCTTGTCGAGCGCGGCGGCGAACGTGTCGCGCTCCCCGAGGAGCCGCGCGATCCGGTTCGAGGATTCGCGCTCGCGTCCGCCCACGCGTCCGACCAGGTCGAGGCGCTCGCGCCGGATGCCGGACAACTCCTTCTCGAGTGCTTCGGGATCCGTCGGCGCGCCCTCGGCTTCGGGGGCGTCGGCCGCGGCCTCGGCAAGCCGCGCGATCTCGGCGGCATGCGCGGCGCGGGCGGCGTCGGTCAGCGCGCGCGCCGCCAGCGCGGGTACGAGCTCGCGCTCGAGCGCCTCGAGCCGGGCGTGTTCCTTGAGGCGACCCTCGACGCGCGCCGCAAGCTCCGCCCCGTCCGTCGCGCCGCCGCCGTCGAGACCGAGCGCGCGCGCCACGGCGATCGACTCGGCCTGCGCGGCGTCGAGGCGCCGCTGCGCGTCGGCTTCCTGCTGGGCGATCCGGCGCTCCACCTGCTCGAGCTCGCGCGCGCGGGCCCGGGCCTCGAGCACGCCGCCCACGCCCAGGCGCAGGCGGGCGAGCGCCTCCTCGGGCGACAGCGTGTCGGCGAGCTTCGCCTTCGCCGCCCACGTGCGGACCTGCGCGTTCGCCTGTTCTTCGGCGATGCGGGAGCGCTCGCCGTCCTCCTCCAGCCAGCCCATGCGCTGGCTCTCGACGGTCAGGCGCAGGTGCTCGCCGTGCTCGCGCAGCAGGTTCGTCACGTCGGCGAACTCGAGCCGCGCCGCCAGCTGCTCGAGCATCTCCTCGCGCTCGCGCCGGCGCGCCTTGAGATCGTTGAGGCGGCGCTGCGCGTCGAGCATCTGGCGGAGCGACTCGCCGCGCTCGCTCGCGCGATGCGACGCGCTGCGGAGCAGGAGGACGATCGCCGCCGCGAGCGCGAGCAGCGTCCCGCCGAGGCCGACGAAGCTCTCGATCGAGCGGCCGCCGATCGCGAGCCACACCGAGACGCCGCCGGCGAGCAGCCCGACGAGGCCGGCTACGAGCCCGAAGTTGCGCCGCTTCGCCCGGCCTTCGCCGATCTGCTCGATCGTCGCCGCCGCGCCCGCGACCGCGCGCTGCGCGTTCTCGCCGTCGACCACGATCGCCTGCGTCTGGGCGGGATACTGCATGAGCAGCGTCCTGTCCTCGCCCGACAGACCGCCGAAGCGACGCACGAGCTCGGTCACGCGCTCGAACGAGACCCCGCGCGCTGCGAGTTCCTTCTCGAGCTCGGCTCGCTTCTGCGCCGCGGTCCGCACCTGCTCGCGCACGCGCGCCAGGTCCTTCTCGACGCCCGCGAGCTCCTCGATGCTGCCGGGCTCGGCCCAGGCGTACGCCGCATGCGTGGCAAGCGTGGTCTCGATCTCGAGACGCGGCGCACCGAGATCGTCCTCGCGGGCGACCGTGAGCTGGTCGAGCGTGCGCTGCGCGGCGGCGCGTTCGGCCTGCGCCTGCGTCAGCCGCTGGGCCGCGTCGCGCGGGAAGCCGCGGGCGGGTTCGAGTCGCGCGATCTCCTCGCGCCACTGCGCCAGCTGCTCCTTGTTGACGGCGTCGGCCGCGAGCGCGGATTCGAGCTCATTTCTGCGCCTCCGGGCGGCGACGCGCCGGGCGACTTCCAGCCGGCGCGCGCCGCTCGATTCGCGCTCCTCGAGGTCGGCCAGCCGCGCGAGCGACTCGGCGAGCTGCCCGCGGTCGTTCTCGGCCGCGGTGAGGTCCGAGGATGTCGTACCGAGCGCGACCGAAAGTTTCTTGATCTCGTTCGCCACCATGCCGGTCTGCGCCTGGCCCTTGTAGTTGCGCAGCGCCTCGTCGAGCAGCTTGATCGCGTGCGTCGAGGAGGCGTCGCCGGTCACGCTCGACGCCATGCCTTCGAGCAGCGTGGTCAGCGAGCTGTCGGGCCGCACCTCGTCGCCGCCCAGGCGCGACGGCCCCGGCTGCAGGCTGAGCGCCGTGCGCGCGAACTGCTCCGGGCCCGAGAGGCCGAGCAGCTCCTCGCCGACCTTGTACTCGCCGGAGCCGTGGCGGAACTCCTCGGTCGCGTCGCGGCCGTCCTCGAGCACGGTCAGCTTGTTGTTGCCGAAGTGGCGGTTGACCACGTAGCGCTTGCCGCGGGCGTCGAACTCGAGCTCGACCGCGTACGTCCGGCCGTTCCACGGGCGGTAATGGTCGAGCGGCGTCGACTTGCCGTCGCGGTAGGCGCGCTTGTCGCCATCGAGCCCGAACAGCGCCGCGGTGATCGCCGAGGCGAGCGTCGTCTTGCCGCGCTCGTTCTCGCCGCAGATGAGGTTGACGCGCGCGGGATCGAACCGCCATTCACCCTGCAGCGTGCCGAAGCCTTCGACGCGCAGGCGCCTGAGGATCATCGCTTCTCCTCGGGCTGCGCGGCCGGGCTGGCCGCCGCGGGCGAGAGTGGCGTGCCCTCGTAGCGCGGTGCGACGTCGCCGAGCTTGAGCGCGTCCAGGCCGTAGAAGAGCGCGGCCTCGAGCAGGCGCTTGCGCTCGGGATCCTTCTCGGCGTCCATCTCCTCGAGCAGCGAGCGCGCGAACCGCTCCTCGGTCGTGCGCGCCTCGCCGGAGCGGTAGATCGAGAGGTCGTACGCGGGACGGATCGCCGCGCTGTCGACCCGGACCCAGAAATGCTTCGGCGCCTCGTTGTCGAGCCCGGTGAGCAGGTCGACGCCCGGACGCGTGCGCCCCGAGAGCGTGACGATCGCCAGGTCGTCCTTGCCGACGATCGAAGTCTCGAGCGCGTCGTGGATCTTCGCGGAGAGCGCGTCCGGCGAGCCGAGACCGGTGACGTCGACCTCGATCCGGTGGAGGCGCCTGCGATCGAGCTCGAGCGGCTCGATCTCGACGCGGCGATGCAGCGAGTTGCGCTCGACGGTCACGACCTGGACGTGGCGCGGCCCGGTCTCGTCGACGGCGAGCGCGAGCGGCGAGCCCGCGTACGACGCGCGCACGACGCCCTCCTCGTCCGCGATCGACTGCGGCCGATGATAGTGGCCGAGCGCCGCGTAATCGGCGCCCCAGGCGAGGATCTCCTCGTCGTTGAAGGGTGCGGTCATGCGCTTGCCCGGCGGCAGGAACCCATCGCGCGATCCGTGCAGCATCATGACGTGCAGCATGGATTCGTCCAGCTCGGGCCGGTCGTCGGCCAGCACGCGCTCGCTCGAGTCGACGTTCTCGTGGACGCAGCGGCCCCACACGCGAACGTCGTCGCGACCGGGAACGCTCGCGCCCGCGAACTTCGGCGACTCGAAGATCGTCACGTGCCCGGGCCACGGCGCCTGGCCGGCGGCGGTGAGGCGGCGATTGTCGTAGTAGAACGTCGAGCGCGAGAAGCAGTCGTGGTTGCCGGGAGCGATGAACACCGGCGGGCAGCCGTCCTGCGACACGCACTCGATCGCGCGCGCGATCGTCTCGCGATCGGCGACCTCGCCGTCGAACAGGTCGCCGACGATCAGGATCGCGGCCAGCCTGCGGTCGATCGCGAGCTTGACCGCGCGCCACAGCAGGTCGCGCTGGTCTGCCCGCCGCCTCTCGGCGAGCGGCTCAGGCAACCACGTGAAAGGCCGCCCGAGATGGACGTCCGACAACTGGAGGAAGTTGAACGGGTTCATTGCGCGCAACCTACATGTTCGCAGGGACCATCACAACGGGAAGTTGCGGCGAGAACGAAGGTTAGCTCCTGTGGTAACCTTGTCGCCATGATCGATCCGTTCGGCAGGACCATCCGCTACGTGCGCATCTCGGTCACCGATCGCTGCAATCTCCGGTGCTCGTACTGCATGCCCGACGGCTACCTCGGCGGCGAGAGCGACATCCTCTCCTACGAGGAAATCGAGAACATCGCGCAGGCACTGGTCGGACTCGGCGTCCGCAAGTTCCGGCTCACGGGCGGCGAGCCGCTCGTGCGCCGCGACCTGCCCGCGCTGGTCGCCCGCCTTGCCGCGCTGCCGGGTGTCGAAGACCTCGCCCTCTCGACCAACGCGGTCCTGCTGCGCCCGCACGCCCGCGCCCTGAAGGACGCCGGGCTCAAGCGCGTCAACATCTCGCTCGATACGCTCGATCCCGACACCTTCCGCCGCATTTCGGTGAACGCCTCGCTCGAGCAGGTCATGGACGGCATCGCCGCCGCCGAGGAGGCGGGCCTTCTGCCCATCAAGCTCAACATGGTGGTGATGAAGGGCGTCAACGACATGGAGATCGAGTCCATGGCGCGGCTGACGTTCAAGAAGCCCTGGACGATCCGCTTCATCGAGGTCATGCCGATGCGCCAGAACCCCGGGGCGCAGGTCGGGCAGTACGTGCCGACTTCGGCGATCCGGGCGCGCCTGGAAGCGATCGCGCCCTGGACGCCGGTCGATACCGGCCCCCTCGCCGGCCCCGCCGCCGAGTTCCGCTACGCCGGCGCGGTCGGATCGGTCGGGTTCATCACGCCCCTGTCGCACACGTTCTGCGGCGCCTGCAACCGCGTGCGCCTGACGACCGCGGGCAAGCTGCGGCTGTGCCTCTTTGGCGAGTCGGGCTGCGACCTGCGCGGGCCGCTGCGCGCCGGGGCGACGATACCCGAGCTGCAGGCGATCATCCTGGAGGCATTGAAGATGAAGCCGGAGAGCCACCACCTGGCGCCCGGCTATTCGGGGCCCGAAGCACCCATCACGATGAGCTCCATCGGAGGTTGATCGCTTGCGACTGCTTGCTGTCCTGGCTCTTTTGGGAGCCGCGGCGCCCGCTTTCGCGCAGGGGCAGCCCGGCTGCGTCGCGCTCTGCGCCGTAGCGTGCATCAAGCCCATCTCGATCGCGGATCGCTGGGACGACACGACGCCGGTCGCGGGCTACACGGGCGGGATCGTGAACGGCAAGCGGATGCCGAACTGGCTCTCGAACGGTCATTGGGACAGCGAGCCGATCATCAACGACATCAACGCGAACGGGATCTATGACCCGGGCGACGGCTACGAGGACTCGAACGCGAACGGCACGTACGACGCGGAGGCCTACGACCCGCTCACGATCGGATACAACACCGGGAGCGACCTTGGCCTGGAGATCACGCTCCACGCCTCCAGCACCACGAGTCCGTCCGCGGGGCAGTACTACCCGATCGCGCTTCCGGCCGTAAACCGCGGGACGCCGATCCCCAGCCCAGACGTCTACCGGGACAATTGGTCGAGCTGCGGATCGGACCTGCTGGGAGCCGGCGATCGTTGCGCACTGTTCGCGGGCAGCCTGGTGAGCCCGACCAATTCCGCGATGCGCGACGTGATCGCGACCGACCCCGATGCGTACTGGGATCCCGTCACCCTGACGGTCAAGGGATCGCAGTTCACCCAGAGCCCCCGGATCATCTTCTTCCCCGTGCACGACCCGCGCGTGCCCGTTCTTTCCGGCGCCCCCCGGCTTCAGGTGACGAAGATCGTCGCGTTCTTCATGGAGCAGATGGAAGGCAACGCCGAGGTCCGCGGCCGCTTCCTGCGCGCGATCGGCGCCGGCGAGACGTGCCCGACCGCCGGCGACGGCTTCGTCGTCGAGTGCCCCACACCCGCCCGCTCGGCGACCTGGGGGCAGGTCAAGAACCTCTACCGCTGAGACTGGATGAAAACTCGCATGCCATGTGGCATGCGAGTTATTTCCCGCGGACGAAATCGGCATCGCGCATGACGTTCCCCGGCGCGTATCCTTGTCGCGCATCCCCTCGTTCGAAGTCCTCGAGGACAGAACCATGCGCAAACTTCTGCTGGGGCTGGCGACCGTCGGTGTCCTCGCAGTCGCCGGCGTGAGCCAGGCCGCCGTCGGCACCGTCGAGCTGTCCTGGGACGGCTGCACCGGCCCAGTCGACAAGTCCACGACGACGCCCGATTTCTATTCCATCTTCGTCACCGTGATCGGCCACGACCAGCCGCACCGGGCGTACGACGTGCGCGTGCTCTACGGCAACGCGTCCCAGGAGGTGCCCGACGCGTGGCGCTTCGACATCGATGGTTGCGAGACGAGCGCCGGAATCACCCAGGACGTCACCTCGAAGCTCTGCCCTGCGTTCGACCAGGACCCGGACTCTGCAGCGTTCACGATCAGGTACGTCCGTTTCTCGCCGGTTACCGATGCCTATCCGACGACGCTCATGCAGGTGCTGCTCGCTCATGTCTATCCATCCGTCACCACGGTGGACCCTTCGACTCGCTACTTTCTCGAGCGCATCCGGTTCGATCTGACTTACGCGGTTGCGGGGGCAGGCTCGGCCACGACCTGCGGTGGCTTCGAGCAGCTCATGTACTTCAAGCTCACCTATGCGACCTGGCTCGACACGAACGGCACCGAGATCCCCTTCAACCGTTCGAATCCTCCGCCCACGCTCACGTTCAATGGATCGACCCCGGTTCAGCCGACGACCTGGGGCTCGATCAAGAGCCAGTACCGCAACTAGTTCACGAGGGAGCGCCAAACGAAAACGGGCCCGGCCGAGAGATCTCGACCGGGCCCGATGCACGAAAAGCTAGTTCGCCGAAACGCGCGGCCCGCCGTGGGTATCCCAGTGGACGATGTCGCCCAGCGGCTTGCGCAGGGTGCGGTCGAACTCCTCGTCGGGAAAGCCGAGCGCGCACACCGCCGCGACGGCCCACTCCTCCGGAAGCCCGAACGTCCGCTGGATGCGTCCCTCGTCGAAGCCGCCCATCGGGCCGGTCGCGAGGCCTTCGCCCTGCGCCACGAGCATGAGCGCGGTGAGCGCCATCATCGTGTTGCGAAGCGCGAACTCGCGCGCGCCCTGCGGCGACGTGCCGCACAGGCGATCGAGCTCCTTGACCGCTTCCTCGAACTCGTCCTGGGTCATGCGTCCGGCTTCGACGCGGCCCTGGAACGTGGACTTGGCCTCGATCCACTCGTTGGTGTTGGCGCACGCGACGATCACCACCGGTGCCGACAGGATCGCCGGCGAACCCGTGGTGCAGCCGAAGATCTTCTCGCGCTGGTCGCGGCGGCGCAGGATGAGCCAGCGCCATGGCTGGACGCCCCACTCCGACGGCGAGCGCTGCGCGAGCGACAGGATCTTCAGCAGATGGGATTCGGGAACTTCGCGCGTCTCGAACGTTCGCACCGGGTGGTACGACAGCACTGCATCCTCGACCGTGCGCTCGACCGGTGGTTCGATCTCGGCACGCCGCCGTTCTTCTTCTTCCTTCGTGTACGGCACGGACCCCCCTGACTGCGGACCGGATACGCAAAACCCCGCTGGCGGTGGCGGGGTCATTCCCGCAGCGAGTCCTCCGCAAGACGCGCCACGAGTGCAGTCATCCTTGCCTAAGTCCGACTCCTCGCGGAAATCATACCACGCCCGCGCAAGGGGCTGCCAAAGGCGCGTCCCGCGCGGCGCGCATCGATTGTCCCATTTTGAGATGGCATCGTGGCGTGCTAGTGTGGCCCACCTCACGGAGGGCACCCAATGACCGCGCAGCGTCGCTCGAGCTTTGCAATTGCCGTGGCCGCGATCCTCGTGGCCGTCCCGGCCATCGCCCAGGAATCGCGCACGAACCTCTACAACAAGTTCGAGTTCTCTCCGTCGCTGACCTCGGTCATCCTCAACTCAAACATTCGCGTCGATTCCGAGGACGGCTCGGTCGGCACCGAAGTCGATGCCGAGGACGACCTCGGACTCGAGACCGTGAAGTGGGAACCGCGCTTCGCATTGCGCTGGCGCCCGGGCCGGCGGCACGAGATCGAGGCCGGCTACCAGTTCGCGCGGCGCGACGCTGAGAAGGTGATCGAGCGCGACATCAATTTCGCCGACACGACGTTCAATGCCGGCGTGGACCTGCACACCGCGCTCAAGACCGACCTCGCGTTCCTGAATTACCGGTTCGCGATCATCTCGAAGGATGGCGTGCAGGCCGGACTCGCGCTCGGCACGGGCGGGAGTGGCTTCGCCTGAAACTGTGGAATCACAGGCTCGCGCATCGGCTCCCCCGACGGCGTAGTCGAACCACCAGGCACCGTACCCGCGGGTTGCGTTGGCAATGGCGTCGC
>Ga0207650_10002645_pt1 | contig 12392 bp, 12 predicted proteins | sample KBSS63metaG_FD_184325 | JGI IMG/M metagenome (GOLD analysis project Ga0207650, IMG submission 184325) | Switchgrass rhizosphere microbial communities from Kellogg Biological Station, Michigan, USA - KBS S6-3 metaG (SPAdes) (version 2) | ecosystem: Host-associated > Plants > Roots > Rhizosphere...
GAGTCGATGCCGGGGCGCAAGGATCCTGACAAGCTACGTCAATTTTTTGCGGCGATTGATCAATGACACTTTCATTTGGACAACGCGATCCCGATTCGCGCGGCTACTACGGCGCCTATGGCGGACGATTCGTCCCGGAAACGCTCGTCGCGCCGGTCGCGGAGTTGGAGCGCGCGTATTTCTCGGCACGCGCCGACGCGAGCTTCCGGGCGACGCTCGAGAAGCTCCTCCGCGACTATGTCGGCCGCCCGACGCCCCTCTACGAGGCACGCCGGTTGTCGGACGCGCTCGGCGGCGCGCGGATCTTTTTCAAGCGCGAGGACCTCGCGCATACGGGCGCACACAAGATCAACAACGCCCTGGGACAGGCGCTGCTGGCCGAGCGCATGGGGAAGCGTCGAGTGATCGCCGAGACGGGCGCCGGTCAGCACGGCGTGGCAACCGCCACGGTGTGCGCGCTGCTCGGGCTCGAGTGCGACGTCTACATGGGCGCCGAGGATATGGAGCGCCAGGCGCTCAACGTCTTCAGGATGCAGCTTCTCGGCGCCACCGTCCGCCGCGTCGACGCCGGCGCGCGCACCCTCAAGGACGCGATCAACGAGGCCATGCGCGACTGGGTCACGAACGTCTCCGACAGTTACTACCTTCTCGGCTCCGTGCTCGGCCCGCATCCATATCCGCTGATGGTGCGCGAATTCCAGTCGGTGATCGGACAGGAAGCGCGGCGCCAGTGCCTCGACGCGATCGGCCGTTTGCCGGATGCCATCGTCGCCTGCGTCGGCGGCGGCAGCAACGCCATGGGCATCTTCGACGCCTTCATCGCCGACGACTCGGTTCGCCTGATCGGCGTGGAAGCCGGCGGACACGGCATCGTTCCCGGCCAGCACGCCGCACGTTTTGCCGGAGGCAGTTCCGGCGTGCTGCAGGGCACCCGGAGCTACGTATTGCAGGACGACGATGGGAACATCGAGCTCACACACTCGATTTCAGCCGGGCTCGATTACGCGGCGATCGGCCCCGAACACGCGTGGCTGCACGATTCGAACCGCGCGGAATACACCTGGATCGGCGATGCCGACGCGCTCGCGGCGTTTCAGCGGCTCGCCCGCGAAGAAGGGATCCTGCCGGCGCTCGAGTCGGCGCATGCGGTCGCGCACGCGTGCCGCATTGCGCCCGACATGCCTCGCGGAGAGGTGCTGCTCGTGAATCTGTCGGGCCGCGGCGACAAGGACGTCATCAGCATCCAGAAGGCGCTCGACACGAAAGCGAAGGCGGAGGCGCGCTGATGTCACGGATCCAGGCAGCATTCGAGCGGCTGCGCGAGCAGGGACGTGCCGGAATGGTGACCTACGTGACCGCCGGTGACCCGAATGCCGACACGTCCGCCAGGATCTTGATTGCGCTCGCCAACGCGGGGGCGGACATTCTCGAAGTCGGCGTTCCGTTCTCGGATCCGCTCGCCGATGGTCCGGTGATTCAGCGGGCAACCGAGCGTGCGCTCGCCGCCGGCATGACGCTGCGCGGCACGCTCGACGTCGTCCGTCAGGTCCGCCGCGTGGTGAACACGCCGATCGTGCTGTTCACCTACGCCAACCCTGTGGTGCGGATGGATTCGGGGGTGTTCGCCCGGAACGCGAAGGAGGCGGGCGTCGACGGCGTGTTGATTCTCGATTATCCGGTTGAGGAAGCGGAACCGCTGCGCGCGCCACTGATCGAGGCAGGACTCGATCCGATCTTCCTGATTAGTCCGACCACGACCGACGAACGGATTCGGCGGTCGGCGGAGCTCGGCCGCGGGTTCCTTTATCTGATTTCGCGGCTTGGCGTCACCGGCGTCCGCGACCGGCTGGGGGGCGACGTGTCCGCGCTCGTCCAGCGGGTCAGAGCGCAGTCGAGTCTGCCGGTGGCGCTCGGCTTCGGGATTTCCTCCCCCGAGCACGTCGCGCAGGCTTGCGCGTCGGCCGACGCCGCGGTCGTCGGCAGCGCGCTGGTGAACGTGATCGCACAACATGGCGCGTCCCCGGACGTCGCCGATCGGGCAGGCGAGTACGTGCGATGGCTGAAGAGCGCAGTGTAGGTAACCGCCTCGACGACCTGCGGCGCGAGATCGACGCGATCGACGAGCGGCTCGTGAAGCTGCTGAGCGAGCGCGCGGAGTGCGCGCTGCAGATCGGCCACGAGAAGAAACTCGCGGGTCTGGAGGTCTACCAGCCGTCGCGTGAGGCGGACGTGTTGAACCACGTCCAGCGGATCAACATGGGGCCGCTGGACGATGCGGCCATGAAGCGGTTGTTCGAGCGAATCATCGACGAAGCGAGACGCCTGGAGCGGATCGCCGACGAGGGTGGAGAAAACGGTCCAGTAGAATGAAAGGTTCAAAGGGGTTGATATGGTCGTTGTGATGCAGGAGCGCGCCACCGACGAGCAGGTGCAGCGCGTCATCTCTCAGCTGGTGGAAATGGGGTTCGACGTGCATCGATCAACCGGCGCGCTACGCACGGTGATTGGCGCGGTCGGCGGTAATCGCGCCGCCGATCCGCGGCTTCTCGAAGTGCTCGACGGCGTCCAGGAAGTGCTGCGGATCACCGAGCCGTACAAACTCGCGAGCCGCACGTTCAAACCTGAAAACAGCGTCATCACGATTGGCGACGTCCGAATAGGCGGCGACGAGGTCATCGTGATGGCGGGGCCGTGCTCGGCTGAAAACGAGGACCAGGTCGAAGCGGCCGCCTCCGCGGTCAAACGCGCGGGCGCGAAGGTGCTGCGCGGCGGCGCGTTCAAGCCGCGGAGCTCGCCGTACAGCTTCCAGGGGCTCGGTGAAGAAGGGCTGCGGCTGCTGCGGAGCGCCGCCGATCGTCACAACCTGAAGCTGGTATCCGAGGTCATGGACATCAGCCAGCTCGAGATGATGTCCAAGTACTCCGATATCCTCCAGGTCGGGGCGCGCAATATGCAGAACTTTACCCTGCTGCGCGAACTGGGACGCTCGCGGATGCCGATCCTGCTCAAACGCGGCATCTCGGCAACCATCGAAGAGTGGCTGCTGTCGGCGGAATATATTCTTGCCGGCGGCAACATGAACGTGATGCTCTGCGAGCGCGGGATTCGCACCTTCGAGAGCTACACGAGGAATACGCTCGACATCTCGGCGATTCCGGTGGTGCGCAAGCTCAGTCACCTGCCGATCCTCGTGGATCCGAGCCATGGCACCGGGCTGCGGGACAAGGTCGCGCCGATGGCGCGCGCCGCCGTCGCAGCGGGCGCCGACGGCCTATTGATCGAAGTGCACCACGACCCGGACCACGCGCTGAGCGACGGCGCACAGTCGCTGTTCCCGAGTCAATTCGATCGATTGATGGCCGAGCTCCGGATTATCGCGCCGGCGATCGGCCGCAGCATCTGTCTCGAGCCGGTCGCACGGAGAGGATGGGGTGTGTAAACCGGCGAGGGCGATGATCGTTCGGCCGAGGCAATGTCGTTGAAACGCCAGCGCCTGCGGCCCGAGCGAGGCGCGAAGCCGCCGAGCGAGAGCGCGCGGGGGTGGGGCCCCGCGCGCATTGAGAAATGCTGACCGAACGCCCCAATATGCCCCCACCATTCGAAAAAATCGCCATCGTAGGCTTCGGCCTGATCGGCGCCTCGATCGCGCTCGCGGCGCGCCGCGCGTGGCCGACGGCGCTGCTGATCGCCGTCGATCGCAAGGACATCATCGAAACCGCCATGCGCATGCACGCGGCAGACGTTGGCGGCGACGATCTCGTCCTGACCGCCGGCGCCGACCTGGTGGTCCTGTCGGCGCCGGTGCGCGCCAACATCGACATCCTCGGCCGGCTGACGCTGCACATCCCCGGCGACGCGACGGTCACGGATGTCGGCAGCACGAAGCGCGACGTGATGGCCGCGGCTGCGACGCTGCCGGACCGGCTGCGTTTCGTCGGTGGCCATCCGCTTGCCGGCGCCGCAACCGGGGGCCTGCAAGCCGCGCGGCCGGATTTGTTCCAGGGGCGCCCTTGGATCGTGACGAAAGCGGATGAGCGGCTGAACGCCTTTGTCGAAGCCCTCGGCGCCCAGGTCCACGTCATGACGGCGGACGAGCACGACGTGCTCGTCGCCTATCTCAGTCATCTTCCGCAGCTGGCCGTGAGCGCGCTGATGCATGTCGTCGGCGAGCGTGCCGGTAGCGACGGGCTCGGGCTTGCCGGTCGCGGTTTGAGCGATACGACCCGACTGGCGTCGAGCCCAGGCGACATCTGGCGCGACATCGCCGCCACGAATCCCGACAACCTGTCGCGCGCGATCGACGAGCTCGTCGACGTGCTGCAGCGTTTGAAGCCTGGCGCCGCCGGCAGCCGCGACGCGCTCGACCGGACGTTCGAGTCGGCCGCGCGCTGGAAGCAAGTGCTCGAAGGCCACAGGAACAGAGGATGACCGAACGTCACGTGATGGGGGCTCGCACCTATCTCGAGATGCGAGATCCGTCCCATCTGGTGGGGGCCCCGCTGCCGGACGCGGATTGGCGCATCGATCGCGTGCTCGACTGCCCGCCGGCTTTCTGGCGCTTTCTCTACACCGAAGTCGGACGCGATCATCTGTGGATCGATCGTCTGCCCTGGTCGCCCGAGGACATTCACGACTATCTCGTCGATCCCGACGTCACGTTGTGGCTGCTCAGCGCGTGGGGCGCCCCCGCCGGGTACTGCGAGCTGCGGCAGGATCGCGCCGCCGGCGTCGAGATTGTATATTTCGGACTGCTGAAACACTTCCAGGGCCGTGGTCTCGGTGGTCATTTCCTCACGGAAATGGTGCGGCGGGCGTGGGAATTCAACCCCCGGCGGGTCTGGGTACACACGAGCAGCTTCGACCACCGCGCGGCGCTGCCGAACTACCTGAAGCGCGGGTTCCGCGTCTACAAGACCGAGAACTATCTCGTCAGGGCCTAGCGTGATGGATCCGCTGTGGACCCCTTCCCAGGAACGCATCGCGCGTGCGCGGATGACCGGGTTCATGCGCGAGGCCAGCCAGGCAGCACCGGCACGGTTCCGCGATTACGAGGACGTGTACCGCTTCTCCATCGGAGAACCGACGGAGTTCTGGCGACTCGTCTGGCAGTTCTGCGGGATCCGCGGCGTCATGGGGGAACGCGTCGTCGTCGATCTGGACCGCATGCCGGGCGCCCGCTTCTTTCCCGACGCGCGCTTGAACTTTGCGGAAAACGTGTTGCGCCGGCGCGACGATGCGACCGCCATCGTCTTCAATGGCGAAGGGCGGCGGCGCCGCATCCTGACCCACGCGCAGTTGTTCGACGCCGTCGAGCGGTTCGCGGCAGCGCTGCGGCGGGTGGGGATTCGACCGGGCGATCGGATCGCCGGATACCTGCCTAACATGCCGGAGACGATCATCGCGGCGGTTGGCGCAGCGGCGATCGGCGCCGTGTGGTCGTCATGCTCACCGGACTTCGGCGTTCAAGGTGTCCTCGATCGCTTCGGACAAATCGAGCCGCGCGTGCTCGTCGGCGTCGATGGCTACTTCTACGCCGGTAAGACCCACGACATGCGGCCGCGGCTCGCCGAGGTCGCGCGCGCCTTGACGACCGTCGAGCACACGGTGGTCGTCCCGTACGTCGACGACGCGCCCGACCTTTCCGGCATCCGCGCCGCCGTGCGCTGGAAAGACTGGAGCGACGGTGATGCGACGCCGTTGTCGTTCGAGCAGCTGCCCTTCAATCACCCGCTCTACATCCTCTATTCCTCCGGCACCACCGGCGTGCCGAAATGCATCGTGCACGGCGCCGGCGGCACGCTGATTCAGCACCTGAAGGAACACCAGCTCCATTGCGACATCCAGCGCGGCGACCGGGTCTTCTACTTCACGACGTGCGGCTGGATGATGTGGAACTGGTTGGTGACGGCGCTCGCCTCCGAGGCGACGCTGCTGTTGTACGACGGCTCGCCGTTCTACCCGAACGGGAACGCACTGTTCGACTTCGCGGACGAAACCGGGATGACGCTCTTCGGCACGTCCGCAAAGTTCATCGACGCGGTGAACAAGGCTGGTCTGTCGCCGATCGACACCCATCGCCTGGAAACGGTCCGCACGATGACCTCCACGGGGTCGCCGCTCGCGCCGGAGAGCTTCTCGTTCGTGTACGACCGCATCAAGCGCGACATCCATCTGGCGTCGATCTCAGGCGGGACCGATATCGTCAGCTGCTTCGTCGGCGGTAATCCGATCGGCCCGGTGTGGCGCGGCGAGATTCAGGCGCGCGCGCTCGGCATGAGGGTCGACGTATTCGACGAGCAAGGGCAGTCGCTGCCGCTGGGGCACAAGGGGGAGCTGGTCTGCACGATGCCATTCCCTTCGATGCCCGTAGGGTTCTGGAACGATCCTGACGGCCGGAAGTACCACGCCGCATATTTCGACCGGTTCCCGGGCGTATGGCGGCACGGGGACTACATCGAGCTCACCGAACACGGCGGGGTCATCATCTACGGACGATCGGATGCGGTGCTCAACCCCGGGGGAGTCCGGATCGGCACGGCGGAAATCTACCGGCAAGTGGAACAGCTCGAGGAGATCGTCGAAAGTCTGGTTATCGGCCAGCAGTGGGACAACGACGAGCGCATCGTGTTGTTCGTGAGACTGCGTGACGGTCAGACACTCACCGCCGATCTCGAAGACCGCATTCGCCGCCGGATTCGCGAGAACAGCACTCCGCGGCACGTCCCGGCCCGAATCGTGCAAGTCACCGAGATCCCGCGGACGAAGAGCGGGAAGATCGTCGAGCTGGCGGTTCGCGACATCGTGCACGGCCGCGAGATCCAGAATCGCGAGGCGCTGGCGAACCCCGACGCACTGGAGCAGTTCCGCAATCGACCGGAACTTTCTTCTTAGGTTCTACGGGGTTCTGCAGGGTTCTACAGGGTTCTGGGTTCTACAGGTGCGCCGTAATATCGATGTGCGAAGAGCCCAGTGGCACTCGTAGCACCATGTAGTACGCAGAACCCTAGAACCTAGAACCCAGTGGAACCTTGTAGAACCCAGTAGAACCTTGTAGAACCCAATTTTATGGAAGCCGTTATCTTCAGCGCGTGTCGTACGCCGATCGGTTCATTCGGCGGCGTGTTCAAAGACGTGTCGGCCGTGGACCTCGGCGCCGTCGTGATCCGCGAAGCCATCGCGCGCGCGGGTGTGGACGCGAACGACATTGGCGACGTGATCATGGGCTGCGTGCTGCAGGCGGGGGCGGGCATGAACGTCGCCCGGCAGGCAGCGCTCAAAGCGGGGGTGCCGGTCGAGGTTCCGGCCGAGACGATCAATCGCGTCTGCGGTTCCGGTATGTCCGCCGTCGTCCACGCGGTCGAAGCGGTCAAGGCCGGCTTCATCGATCTGATGCTTGCGGGCGGTACGGAATCCATGAGCAAGGCGCCGTTTCTACTGACCGGCGCCCGCTGGGGCTACCGCATGGGCAACGCCGAAATCATCGACTCGATGCTCGCCGAAGGGCTGACCTGCTCGATTCGCGGCTGCCACATGGGGAACACCGCCGAGGAAATCGTGAAGCGCTACCGCATATCGCGCGCCGACCAGGACGCGTTTGCCGCCGAAAGCCAGCGCCGCGCCGAGCAGGCGATCAATTCGGGTGTATTCGATCGCGAAATCGTCGCCGTCGACGTGCCGCAGAAGAAGGGGGCGCCCATTCGCGTGACGAAGGACGAGTATCCGCGGGCGGGCACGACGGTCGAAACACTTGCCGCCCTGAAGCCGGCATTCGCGAAGGACGGCACGGTGACCGCAGGCAACGCGTCCGGGCTCAACGACGGTGCCTCGGCGCTCGTGATTGCGACGGAGAAGAAGGTCCGAGAGCTCGGGCGCAAGCCGCTCGCGCGCATCCTCGCGTACTGCACGACCGGCGTGGATCCGATGATCATGGGGATGGGGCCGGTCGAAGCGATCAGGAAGGCACTCAAACGCGCTGACCTGACCGTTGACGATCTCGAGCTCATCGAACTGAACGAAGCCTTCGCCGCTCAGTCGCTCGCCGTCGTCCGCGAGCTGAACCTCGATCCGGCCAAAGTAAACGTCCACGGCGGCGCCATCGCGCTGGGACATCCGATTGGCGCCAGCGGCGCCCGCGTGCTGACGACGCTCGTGCACGCCTTGCAGGCGCGCGGCGGCGGCCGCGGCATTGCGTCGCTGTGTATCGGCGGCGGCATGGGCACCGCGATGATTGTGGAGGCGTAGAGCGAATCCCCCGCCTCCGCCGCGAAGCGGCTACGGCGTGGCCTCGCCGTAGCCGGCCCCAATCTGCATGCCCGGCGTAGGCGGGCGACTCAATCGACAATCTCGAATCCAAGCTCCTCGAATCCGAGTCCGCTGACCAGCCCGTGGGCTCGCACGTCGGGCAGATCTGTTGCTAGCGACACAATCACGTAGAGGAACTCTTCGTAGTGCGCTTCAGCAAGATCCGTCGCGGAAGGGATGGCCGGAGATCTGGGGTGGGAGTGGTAGGCGCCGACGATTTCGCGCCCCTCGGTGCGGGCGCGTTTCAGCGCCGCAAAATGGTCGCGTGGGTCGATTAAGAATACGACCGGGCTTGCCTCGAGGTTTCGCGCGGGGATGGGCTCGTCGATGATGCCGTCGCGCGCGGCGAGCAGGCCGCAGCATTCGAGCGGGGCGTCACGTCGCGCGTGATCGATCATGGCGTCGATCACGCGCTGGCGGATTCTGACGCTCTCGCGCTTTGCGGTTCGCGGTTCGCGGTTCGCGGATTCCGGATTCCCGGCTTCCGGATTCAAGGATGAAGGATTCCCGATTCGGGATTCTCGAATTAAGGATTACGGATTAGCGATCGTAATAGCCCCCATCCCGGATGCCCGGGCGCACTTTGACGTCGGTCGAGCCGCGAGCGACCACCTTGTCCTTCTGCTTCAGGCGGAACTCGACGCGGTAGTCTCCCGCGATGTTGAACGTGTGGTCGGTCGCGAAGTGACGCTTGATCTCGCTCTTGCCGGCTTCGTACGGCTCGCAGTCGGTCTTCATCTCGGACTTGGTGTCGTCGCCCCAGTCCCATTCGATCGTGGGACAGTAGAACTCCTCGTAGTCGTCGGCGCCGCCTTTGAGATCAGCGGTCAGAACCATGCGCGCGGGAGAGAAGCCGACGAGCGGCGTCACTTTGACGACGATGGTGGGCTTGGGTTTCTTATCTGGGCCGGCGGCATGCAGTGACACCACCAGCGTCAATGCGCCGAGGATCGCCGGGAATACGCGGCCAATGAGAGAGTGCGGCATCGTGAACCTCCGCGGGGGTGTGCCGCCGGGGCGCCTTCGCAGCGTCGGCAGACTTGCGGTCGATCCTACCATGCACGGCAACTGATGGTCCCCGAAGTACTTGGAGCGGCCTGGAGCGGCGCGGCGCAAAAGGGTAATCACCTATAATCGATTGATGCCGTGGACCGTATCGATCCCAGCCATAGCGCTGAGTTTCGCAGCACCTTCCGAAATCGACACGGAGCTGATTGCCGTGCCGGTTTTCGAGGCCGACGAAGACGAAACCGACCTGCGGACGTTCGATGCGGGGAGCGGCGGCGTGCTGATGCGCGCCCGGGAATCTCGCGAGCTGCAAGGAAAACTTTACGAGACCGTTGTCACGCCTGCCGGGGACGGATGGCGCTCGTCCCGCATTGCCTTCATCGGCGCCGGGAAGCGCACGGAGTTCGATAGCGAACGGCTTCGCCGCGTCGCGGCGGCAGCGGCGCTGGCCGCGCGGCAGCGACGCGTCCAGCGATTCGCATGGGTCCACCGCGGCGACCTCCCGCTCGCCGCCTCGGTGCAGGCGGCGACGGAGGGCATCATCCTCTCGGCGTTCAGCGCCGATCGCTACAAGAGCGGCGAACGCGGCGCGCCGCCGCTCGAGGAAGTCCTGATCGCCGCCACGCCAACCGAGCAGGCGGCGCGGCTGGAGGCCGCGATCGAGCGCGGCCGCATTCTCGGCGAGTGTTCGAACCTCGCGCGCGAGCTGAGCAACGAACCTTCGAATGTGCTGACCCCGACCGTCTTTGCCGAGCGCGCCAGCGACATGTGCACGCCTGCCGGGCTGGGCGTCGACATTCTCGGCGAGCAGGAAATCGCGGAGCTCGGCATGGGCCTCCTGCTCGGGGTGGCCAGGGGGAGCGACGAACCTCCGCGCGTGATCGTCATCCGGCACACGCCCCAGGACGCGCCGCGTACGCCGGTGCTGGGACTGGTCGGCAAGGGCATCACCTTCGATACCGGCGGCATCTCCATCAAGCCGGCCGACGGCATGGAGCGTATGAAGGACGACATGGCGGGCGGGGCCGCCGTCGTCTGCGCCATGCGCGCCATCGCGCTCCTGAAGGCACCAATTCAGGTAATCGGTGTCGTACCTACCACGGAGAACATGCCCAGCGGACGGGCGGTCAAACCGGGTGACGTGCTGACCTCCGCGTCCGGCAAGACCGTGGAGGTGATCAACACCGACGCTGAAGGGCGGCTGATACTGGGCGACGGGCTGTGGTACGCCCAGAAAATGGGCGCCACACACCTGGTCGACGTCGCCACCCTGACCGGCGCTGCCGTAGTTGCCTTGGGGAAGGCGACCGCCGCGATCTTCGGTCAGCCGGACGGCTGGGTCCAGACGGTCCGCGAAACCGCATGTGCCGCCGGAGATCGCTGCTGGCCGATGCCCCTCTACGATGAATACGCGGAACAGCTCCGCAGCGAGATCGCGGACATAATGAACACGGGCGGGCGTCCTGCGGGCGCGTGTACCGCGGCGATGTTCCTGAAGGAGTTCGTCGGCACCACGCCGTGGGCGCATCTGGACGTCGCCGGCGTCGCGTGGCTGGACGAGGCGAAACCCTGGATGGCGAAGGGGGCGAGCGGGGTCGCGGTGCGCGCGCTCGCCGAACTGGCGTTTACGAGCGACGCCTGGAACGTATGATTCAGAATCCGATCGTCGTCCGCGTCGTCCAGCAGCCGGTCGAATCGACGACGGTCGCCGATGTCCTGGTCGGCGCGATCGGTCTCACCGGCGTGCTCGTGCTGGTCGCCGTGCTGCTTGGTGGGCTGTTCGGCGCCGTCTTGATTGGTGTGAAGCTGCTCCGACGGCGCCTCAACGTCGAGCCGCCGGAGTCGGACATCATTCACCTGCTCGGATCAGACCCCCACTAGCGCTGGCCCAGGCCGACGACGCCGCTCGCCCGCGGCTTCTTCAGCGAATGCTGGTACTTCACCACGGCATCCAGCAACGCCTCCGCGATCTGCTGACGATAGCCAGCGGTCTTCAGCAGCTGCCCCTCCTGCCGGTGCGTGACGAACGAGATCTCCGCGAGCACGCTGGGCATCGCGGCACCGATGAGCACGACGAACGGCGCCTGCTTCACCCCAAGATCCTTCAGCAGCTTGTTCCGCGCCCCGAGGCGGTTCACCATCGACTGCTGCACCATGTCCGCGAAATCGCGCGATTCATCGATCTTGTTGTTGAGCGCGATCGCTCTCACGATATCCGGCAGGCTGTGCATCGCGCGGCCTGACGCGGAGTTCTCGCGCGCGGCAACCGCTTCTGCGTCGGTGTTGGTGGCAAAATTGAGGAAGTAGGTTTCCACGCCGCGCGCGCGCGGACTACGGCTCGCGTTCGCGTGGATCGACAGGAAGAGATCCGCTCCCTCGCGGTTCGCGATGGCCGTGCGCTCCTCGAGCGGGATGAACACGTCGGTGTCCCGCGTCATCACGACCTCCATGCCCGGCTGCTTCTGCAGGAGCTTGCTCAGGCGCTGCGCCACATCCAGCGTCAGCTCCGCTTCACTGAGCCCGCTCGACTGGGCGCCAGGATCGTGGCCGCCGTGGCCCGCGTCGATGACGATCCGCGATACCCCCAAGCCGAGCTGACGCGCGATCGAGAACTTGCCGTCAGCGTTGGCCGCAGGCGGCGGCAGGGGAATTGGCGGCGCGATGATCTGACGCGTTTCGCCCTCCGCCGGCACCCGCGTTCGGGCCGGCTCCGGCGCGGCCTCGCCCAAGCCGCTTCGCGGCGAAGGCGGGCGGTTGCCGATTCGCGGTTCGTCGACGATCTTGATCGGCAGCGCGGTGGGCAGCGGCGTCGGCGTCGGGGGGAGCGTCGCGACCGGCGCGACGGGCGGCGCCGCAGGCGGAGCGCCGCTCGCGACGGTCTTGAAGTCGATCACGAGGCGGTACGGGCTGTACAGCGTGAACACGCTGTAGTTGTCGACCCCTTCCATGTCGAAGACCACGCGCGTCACCGTTTGCGGATGACGTCCGAGACGAATCTCGCGCACCACGGCATCGTTGAACTTGAGCGTCGCATCGAGCAGCGACGGCGCCGCGCGCGTCCCTTTCAGGTCGAAGAACACCCG
>Ga0207650_10002646_pt1 | contig 12391 bp, 9 predicted proteins | sample KBSS63metaG_FD_184325 | JGI IMG/M metagenome (GOLD analysis project Ga0207650, IMG submission 184325) | Switchgrass rhizosphere microbial communities from Kellogg Biological Station, Michigan, USA - KBS S6-3 metaG (SPAdes) (version 2) | ecosystem: Host-associated > Plants > Roots > Rhizosphere >...
GACTACGATTGCTGGCATCCGGATCACGATTCGGTAACGGTCGCCGATATCATCAAGAACCTGACAATGAACAGTGAGAGCGCACAAAAGATCATCCGGGCCGCCGTAAAACGCCTGCCGGTGGAACGAACCTGCAAATGCAGCAGTTCCCTTCAGCACGCCATACTGACCGATCTAAAAAAAGCTCCGCCAGAAACTCGAACGAAGCTCGAGCTCCTGCTGAGAAAGTATCTTTAGGGAATGTCGGTTTTCCTCAACTCCCGAGGTGACCTCAGAACGATATGGAAGTTCGCAGCGTTTATTTCGGTATGGATGCCGGTATGGATTGCCGTCAGCGTTGCGCTTCGTCTGGTTTTCAACGGGATCAACAGTTCCCCAGACGACCTTCATCGGCTCGCTCTGGACGTCGTCATCAATCTCATTCCGGCGGTTGTTGCAACGGTTTTCGCAGCACGGATCGTGGAAGATATGCCAGTTCAGGCGCTGGGATTGGGACTCCACGGGAACTGGAAGTTGAATCTGGTCGCCGGATTCAGCATTGGCGGATTCCTGCTGATCCTGGTCGTGGCAGGCGCAAAAATTATCGGTGAGTTTCAACTGGAGTGGGCGCCTTATACAAATCCGGGACGGATGGTGTTGACTCTCGGAATTCTCATCATCGCGGCCGCCTTTGAAGAGCTGATCTTTCGAGGCTATCCGTTGCAGGTGCTGATGAGAGGCATGGGCCCATGGCCTGCCATGCTCATCATGTCGACTCTCTTTGGATTGCTTCACGCGGGGAACCTGAACTCCTCCGTGCTCGGTGTGTTCAATACAAGCGTGGCGGGAATGATGCTGTCGTTGGCATACTTCAAGACGCGTTCGTTGTGGTTTCCATATGGACTGCACCTGGCCTGGAACATCGGCACAGGGATGGTGGTCGGATTTCCTTTGTCCGGAACGGGGTTCGCTTCGATTTGGATCGCACACGTAAATGGGCCTTCGTGGCTGCTGGGAGCGGACTACGGTCCAGAGGGCGGTTTGCTGGGAACAGTGGTCTTTTTCGCGGGCGCCGTGGTCGTGTGGAAGCTTCCAACCAAAGAAATGCAATATGACGATCGACTTTATAAAAACTCAAGCGCTCGGTAACGATTTTTTGTTGACCGAACGGGACGCAATTCCCGAGACCGAGCTATCCGGCCTGGCTCAGAGAATGTGTCATCGCAATTTCGGAATAGGCGCGGATGGACTCATCTACTGGAAGTTGTCCGGCGAGGTATTCGATCTCCGCATATTCAACTGCGACGGCAGCGAGCCGGAATGCTCCGGCAATGGCTTGAGGTGCACGGCGGCTTACCTGATCGAGTCCGGGAAGTGGCCTGAACCGAGAATCCAGCTTCGGACGGTATCCGGGATTTACACGCTGACAAGATTTGGCGAGGAGTATGCGGCCGACATGGGACTTCCCGGCCTGCGGCCTGAGGTTATCCCCTTCATTGCGAGTACGCCTGTGGATCGCGTCGTCAATTATCCATTGGACGTCGACGGCGAGTCGGTCCGGATCACGGCATGTTCAACGGGCAATCCGCACTGCTCACTATTTCCAACGGAACTTGACGAAGGTGCGCTTCACCGTCTGGGTCCGAAGCTTGAACGCCATCCCGCCTTTCCGAACCGAACCAACGTGGAATTCATACGCGTACTCAACGATCGGGAGCTCCAGGTGGAATTTTGGGAACGAGGTGTCGGTCCGACCTGGGCTTCGGGCACCGGATCCTGTGGAGCAACGGTGGCCGCTATACTGAATGGCCGGACGGGACGCGACGTGCTGGTTCATACGAGGGCCGGTAAACTTCGGGTGGAGTGGCCAGAAAATGGCCGATTGAAACTGACATCGACGGCAAAAGTCGTAGCAGAAGGAAGATATCTGGAAGCCTGAGGGAGAAAATTCTCGATTGCTTGGGAGCGGTCTATAACCGCCCAGGAATCTTCATCGTGAGACATCGCGGGCGGTGATAGACCGCCCTCCGGCTAATTCTTTTCGTACGCAGCAACCGCGTCTTCGTATTTATCGTGGAGCTTGAGACCGAAGTACTCCTCGACCTGTTCGGTGGGTACCATCTGGATGGCATCCCATGCCATGCGTTCGCAAACGTTCACGCAGATCTTGCAGCCGATGCATTCATCGAATCGGACCTGCACATTGGGAACAATCACATTGATGCCGTTCGACATATCGCGCGGGGTATGTTCAATGCAATCCACTGGACAGAAGGGCACACACGCTTCGCACCCCGTGCAGTTGTCCGGATTCACAACCGCAATTTCCTTCGGTTTCTTTTTCTTTCGTGTGATTTTTGCCGGGGCTTCGGGAATGATGAATGTGGGGTTCGCCTTTTTTGTGTCAAAACCTGCCATGGATTAATGCACTCCTAAAATATCTGCGGCATTTATTGTACCCCGGAAACCGGCGATACGTTCGATGGCTTCACCGATTTGGTTGTTCGGAGTTGAAGCCCCGGCTGTGATCCCAATGGTCGTGGTGGATTGCGGAAACCATCCGTTGCCGACGACTTCCTTCTTGCTGCCCACCGGCTTATGCCGAATCTGATCCGCGCTGATAATTGCTGCGGCATCCTCGATGTGAAATGCGCGAGTGAAATTCGATGCGATTCGGGCCAGATTATTCGTATTGCTGCTGTTGTATCCGCCAATCACGATCATCAGGTCCACGTGATCGGCGGCAAGACGTTGAACGGCATCCTGGCGATCCTGTGTCGCGCTGCAGATCGTGTCGAATGAATAAAAATGCTCGGCAAGGTTCTCGTTGCCATACCGGACAATCATTGCCACGCGCAGCATTTCGGCAATCTCGAGGGATTCGGAGCTGAGCATTGTTGTCTGATTGGCCAGGCCGATTCGCTGGAGATGCACATCCGGGTCGAATCCCGGTGATACGGAGGCACGGAACGCCTCCATGAAGGACCTGGCATCACCCCCGCTGGCTATGAACTCGCAAATCAGAGCCGCCTCTTTCTTGTCCCGGAGGACCAGGAAATGCGCATCCTTGTATAGCGTTGTTCGCGAAAACGTGGCTTGCGTTTCTTCGTGTTCAAATTTTCCGTGAATGACCGATGTCACACCGAGTCGCGCATAACGTTCGACATTCTTCCAGACATTCAATACAGAACCGCAGGTTGTATCGACAACGACACAACCCTTCTTGTTAAGAAGATCAATATCGGTAGCGGGAATTCCGAAAGCCGGAATAATGACGACATCGTCCTTTTCCACGAGACTGTATTTGTCGGAGCCGGATGGCATTGAAGGGAGAAATCGAATGCCCATATTCTGGAGCTTGTTATTAACGTGCGGATTGTGAATGATTTCGCCGGTCAGGAATATCCGTCGTCCAGGAAACTGGTGAACTGTCTCGTAGGCATACTCCACGGCGCGTTCGACGCCATAGCAAAATCCGAACTCCATCGCGAGGAGAAACGTCAGGTCACCAATGTTCAGCCGGAAACCATTGGCCCGCATCCGATCGACGATCTGGCTTCGGTAATTATCGTGCATTTGCGGCCGAATTTCGGATCCCAGCCCAAAGCCTTTTTGATAATAGGTTTGTTCCATAACGAAGCGCGATTGTATCACGTGGTGGAGTGTGCTAATTTCGGCGTTTTGGGCTTTCATTAAGGAATCATTTTTTGAATATACTTCGAGCAAAAATTACGGCGTCCTCTCACTATCTCCCTGAACGGAGAGTCACCAACCTGGAGCTGCAGCAAACCGTCGATACGTCAGACAGTTGGATCGTGGAGCGAACCGGAATCCGAGAGCGGCGTGTGGTCGCCAAGGGCCAGGCGACCAGCGATCTCGCGGCAGAAGCAACGAAATTGCTCCTCAAGAAACGTGGAATTGACGCGTCGGAAATTGACTTGATCATCGTCGCGACAGTGACACCGGACATGATGTTCCCGTCCACGGCATGTCTGGTTCAGCACAAGATTGGCGCGAAAAAAGCCTGGGGATTTGATCTCTCCGGTGCATGCTCCGGCTTTGTATACGCCCTGGCAACAGGCGCCCAGTTCATTTCGGCCGGAACGCACAATAAAGTGCTGGTGATCGGCGCGGACGTCATGACGTCCATTATCGATTTTAACGACCGAGCCACTTGCGTCCTCTTCGGAGACGGAGCAGGTGCCGTATTGCTGGAGCCTGCGGCTGAAGAGGAAGTCGGGGTCATGGACTTTCTGCTGCGATCGGATGGCTCGGGAGGCCAGTACCTGTATATGCCGGCCGGAGGAAGCCTGAACCCACCATCCGTGGAGACCGTTCAGAAGAAGATGCACTACGTCCACCAGGACGGGAAGAATGTGTTCAGGTACGCGGTTCGCGGAATGGCCGATATTTCGGCGGAAATCCTCGAAAAGAACAGCATCCCATCGAAGGACATCAAGTTGTTTATCCCCCATCAGGCCAACCTTCGAATTATCAAGGCGGCGGTCGACCGAATGAAATTGGACGATTCCCAGGTGGCAATCAACATTGACCGGTTTGCCAATACCACCGCCGGAACCATCCCCATCTGCCTCTCGGAAGCGGTTGAAAATAAGAAAATTCTTCGGGGAGATAAGGTCCTGATGGCCACATTCGGCGCCGGTTGGACCTGGGGAAGCCTGCTTCTTCGATGGGAATATTAAACTTCCTGTATTTTTGCCGGCCCTGGTCTCTCTATTAATCCACATAGGGAAAATAAGGCCGTCCCAGCTCATCGCTTCTTCCGCTACCGTCCCTGGCGAACAAGCAATTTTAAGCTGAGGCGGCTTTTCCCTTTCCCCTTCCACGAGAGGACCGCTAAAACAACATGTGGATCTCAGAACATTCTCGCGCTCAATGTTTCAACATCTTGGGGATTTCATCGAATTCGCAACGGCAGTTATGTTAAGTCCCGGACGTTAAGGCTAGTTCGCAACACAGGGATCCACGGGCCATACCCGGCTTGAGAACTTCAGTACGCGCCCACCGGTACGCTGGATGATTTGGCGTCCCCTCCATCGACACTTCCCACAATTCCATTTGAAGCCGATAAGCAGTGCGTTCCTGCGTCCCTTCTGCAAGCTTTCGAATTGGCATCAGGGCGACGCCGAGTTTTCGTTGTCCGACCCTTTCTATGAGGTCTTCCAATGATTCTGAACCGCTGAAAGATCCGGCGGGTAGCCCCCACACTCCCGGCAACTCGTCATCGTTATCCGCGCGGCGTACCGTCAGGATGAGATCGCCCTTTCGAATTAGAACGGCAACGGACCGTTTTTCAGGTTTCGACACGTTACTCCGGAAACGTCCTGAGCCAGTCTCCCAACTGCCAGATGTCGCGAAGCACTGTCCCCATCCGCGGACGATTATTTCCGTACGCCGTATGAAATCTCCACTCGAGGTAGTCGCGGGGCGGAAGAGGTAAGAACGGTGCGTGGCGATACCAGTTTGGGGGAGTGATGCGGACGTAGAAGCGCAACAGCGCCCAGGCGATTGCGAGTTGCTTCACATCGAGGATGTTAGCACGGCGACGATCGACTTATTGCGGATTAGAACGCTTCCCCCATCGACATACTCCATGTGAAATTGTCTTTTCCCCAGGCAAAGTCGGTTCGCAGGTTGACATGGAACTTTCTGCTCATCAGGAATCGAATGCCGGTGCCCCCGGCAGGGAGAAACTGTTTGGTTCGAAGCTGGTCTTTTCCGGGGATCACGCCGCCAAGACCACCAAAGCCCACCAGTCCAAAACGCCACGGCAGCACCAGCCGATATTCCATTTGCGTTGTCATCATGTATCGATCCAGGAACCGCCCGGCCGTATAGCCTCGCAATTGGTTGTCCGCGCCGTAAATGCAGTTCCCATAAAACGGAGGCTCGCCGCCAGTCACGCAGACGAAAGCGTTGTATGCCAACACCTGCTTTCCATCAAGACTCACGTACTTGCTGAACGTGATGTCGTAGGACTGAAATGAATACTTGCTGCCAAGATTCTTTGCGAAGAAGTTCGCCTTAAAATCAAGGTAACTCCCGCCAACCGGATAAAAGCGGTTTGGCCGCGAATCGCGCAGGATTTCCAGTCCTACAGCTCGAAGATTGGTCCTTAGCCCGATATCCTCCGGAATGGGAGGAGTGTTTCCGTTCGATGGCTTTACAGCGATTAGCGAATTTCCCGTCATGAATCGTCCTCCAGCAAAAATATCCCACTTCATGTTTCGCAGGAATTTCACCAGGAAGAAATGGCCATCCTGTTCCAGCGGAAGTTTTATGTTGGAATCACTTTCGTCATAGAGGTTGTAGGCCAGTTTGCCGAATACGTAGACCGAAGTGAATTCATAGCGGTTTTCCTTCATGAAGAGATCAGCCGCAACAGCAATCGCCCGACTTCCATTGTCTGTAATCAATCCCGCTGCGCCGATCACAGATGGCGGGGACTTCTTGTCTTTTACATGAAACGGGAAAATATAGGCCGCGACCGGAATGATCCCATTGCCGATTGCGGGGCTTACAATCGGCAGGGGGGCAACGACTAACGCTCCCCGAGATTGTGTTGCCTGGTTGCTTCCGCTGTCGGCTGAGGTTTGCAGGTCTTCGGATCTAGTCGGTTGCGTTGTCTCGACGGGGTTTTGCTCCGAAATGGGCGGTTCCTGTGCAGCCGCCGACTGAACGAGTGGGAATGGCGTCCCTCCGATCAGGCAAAGGCATAAGGGACCGAAAGCCAGAAATTCTCTTAGGCGACGCGATATGCCCACCGGGAAGCACCTCACTCCATATGTTTGGTTTCATGTTTCGGCCTGAGGACGCCAGATGCGAATCCTGCGAATTCAATTTCGCGCAGGAAGGAACGAAGCGAACCTGTAACAGATAACAGGTGATCGATTATTCGATTCTAGCGCTTGCGACGGATCATGTCGCCGTTCTAGACTGAGTCTGCCCTTCGCATTTTCCCCCACCACAAAACCATGCTTTTTAAAACTCGGAGCGCTGCCGTGTATGGCATCGAGGCGTATGTCGTCGATGTCGAAGTCAACATTTCCACCGGAACCAACGGAGGGTTCTTCATTTCCGGTCTTCCCGATGCTGCAGTACGAGAATCCCGAAGCCGCATCATTGCGTCGATTCGAAACAACGGATTCACGTTTCCTTATCAGGCCATCACCGTCAACCTCGCCCCCGCAGATGTAAAGAAGGAGGGTTCAGCTTTTGATCTTCCGCTGGCCGTCGGCATCCTCGGCGGCCACGGGTTACTCAATCGCCAGGATCTTTCGGAATATCTGCTGGTCGGCGAATTGTCGCTGGATGGAAAACTCCGTCCAGTACGCGGAGTACTTTCGATCGCCATGCTGGCGCGTGACCTGAAGATTCCATATGTGCTTGTCCCGAAGGGCAATGCCCGGGAAGCCGCCGTTGTCGACGGCATCTCGGTGTTTCCGATGGGAACGCTCACCGAGGTCGTCGACTTCATCAATGGAACGCGGCGTGTCGAACCGTTGCGCATCGATCCGGTGGTGATGGCTTCGGAATCCAATCACCGTCTGGAAGATTTCCGTGATGTGCGCGGTCAGTTCCACACCAAACGTGCGATTGAGGTCGCGATGGCAGGAGGACATAACATGCTGATGATTGGACCTCCTGGATCCGGCAAGACGATGTTGGCCAAACGTATCCCGTCTATCCTCCCGCCCATGAGTTTCGAAGAAGGATTGGAAACGACCCGGATTCATTCCGTCACAGGACTTTTGCCGTCGGAGACCGGAATCATCGATACACGGCCATTCCGCTCTCCGCATCACACGATCTCCGATGCAGGGCTCGTCGGTGGCGGCAGCGTTCCACGTCCGGGCGAAGTGAGCATGGCTCACAACGGCGTGTTGTTTCTCGATGAATTGCCGGAGTTCCCTCGGAACGTCCTCGAGGTGATGCGGCAGCCTTTGGAAGAACGGCGAGTCACCATTGCACGCGCTCAGATGACGCTGACATTCCCGGCGTCTTTTATCCTCGTTGCCGCTTCGAATCCTTGTCCCTGTGGTTTCGCGAATGACTTCCGGCGGGAATGTTTTTGTACGCCGCCGCAGATCCAGCGCTATATGTCGAAGATCTCCGGGCCTCTAATGGACCGCATCGATATCCAGATCGATGTGCCGGCTGTTCCGTACAAGGAACTTTCCAACACACGCGCTGCAGAATCTTCCGAAGTGATTCGAACGCGTGTGATTGCGGCGAGAAGTGTTCAGTTCCGGAGATTCTACGATGAGAAGATCTACACCAACGCCCAGATGGGGCCGCGACACATTCGCAAGTTCTGTGTGTTGACCGCCGAATGCGAAAAGATCATGGAAAACGCGGTGACCAAGCTCGGGTTCAGCGCGAGGGGATACGACAGGATTTTGAAAGTCTCACGCACCATAGCCGACCTGGCGGGCGACGACGAACTGGCACCGAAGCATCTTTCGGAGGCCGTACAGTATCGAACGCTGGATCGCAATCTATGGGTCTGATCACGCGGCGTGAATTCATCTCGTCAACCGGTTGGTCTATCTCAATATCCGCATGAGGCCGATTCCGCCCGAGCAGTCGCCAGCGATCCCGTAGATTAGCTATCGCTGTGGGAACTTATACGGTTTATCGAGCCACTCACGTTAGAACGATCGATAAATCCTTCGGTGTCCGTAGCACGTGGACTTCGCACTTGTCACTCTGTCAGTGGAAAATGAAAGTGTCCGGTTTCTGTAGCAAGTGATCTGTTTTGTCGTTTGAAGTTCATACTCGCCGGGCCTGTGAAAACTGTGCGAAGACCGAAGGGTTTTGCAAGCTGCCCTGGGACAATTGTTTTAGTTTTTCCAGCGCAGCGTCAGTTTTCATCAGAGGGCCTTCTTTCTTCTTTTTCGATTCTTTCTTGGATCTGTTTCAGATGTTGGGTCCGCACATTTCCTGCTCCAGGATCGTTAATGAGAAGCGATCGCGAAAGCGGAGATGTGAGGACAATGGCTGTTTTGGGCGATTTGCCCAATTCGAGCCGCGACGGTGAATTGGGGGTGTATTTTCTGCCGATCCAATCCGGGAGGTAGGCGTTGGCATCCTCGTGAGTTGTAATGTTTCTGACCGGAGTTCCTGGGGAGACGGCCTTTTCCAAACCTCGCTTGTATCGCACCCGGCCTGCGGAGTCCTGACCGCAATCATTTCGCTGCACATTTGGATGAACTGCCCGCTCAATCTTGGTATTTACACTCCGATCTGGAGATTCCGGCCTTGCTGCGTGTAGAAAAAGTGAATGCGGAACGGACTTCGAAAGCTCGTAGAATTAGCCATCCCATATTAACCACTGCCAATCCTCCAAAATTCCGCGGGATTCTCGCGAGAAGGTGAGATGCGAGTTGTTCGGATCTTCAAGAGGAACTGAACAACACGTTGCAAAGCGATGCCACAAAATCACTCTCGTCTTGGTGTTTTTTGGTAGGAGGATGCTCAAAGCAGAGGAAGCATCCGGCTCGGGTCGTGGGATTTCTACACAAAGACTGTCGGACAATTCGCCTTACGTGGGACGCCGCCGGCCACTATTACTCCCCGAGCGCCTTCTTCATTTTCGCCACATCCAGCGCGCCTTCCCACTTTGCAACCACAATAGTCGCGACGGCATTACCCACAAGATTCGTCATCGAGATCGCCTCGCCCATGAATCGATGAATGCCCAGGATCAGCGTGATGCTCGCGACGGGAATCGTGCCGAGCGACGACAGCGTGGCGGCCAACACAATGAACGCGGCACCTGCAACACCGGCCGCACCTTTGGACGTTATCAATAGCACACCAAGAATCCCGAGCTGCTGCATGATCGATAGTGGCGTGTCTGTCGCCTGGGCCAGGAAGACCGTCGCCATCACGAGATAGATGCAGGTACCATCGAGATTGAACGAATAGCCTGTTGGAATCACGAGACCGACGACAGATTCTTCGCATCCAAGATCGTTGAGCTTCGCCATCGTTCGCGGCAGCACGGGCTCCGAGGAAGATGTGCCCAGGACAACCAGGAGTTCCTCTTTGATGTACTTGATCAGCCTCCAGAGGCTGAAGCCCGCGAACCGGGCAACGCTCCACAGCACCACGAATACGAACAACAGACACGTTGTATAGAACGCGCCCATCAGTTTTGCCAGGGGCAGCAGTGAGACGACGCCATATCTGCCGATCGTGAATGCCATCGCTCCGAAAGCTCCGATCGGAGCCGCGCGCATCACGATATTCACCACACCGAAAAGCGCCTTCGATCCGAGCTGAATAAAGTCGACGAGCGGCTTGCCACGTTCGCCGAGTCGAAACAGGCCAATACCAAACAGGACTGAGAAGAACAGAACCTGAAGGATTTCGCCCTCTGCGAACGCTCCAACGACCGTTGTCGGAATGATGTGCGTCAGAAACTCGACCACCGTCTGCTGCCTGGCTTGCGTCGTGTACGTTTGGATTTGCGACCTATCGAGCGTCGTGGGATCCACGTTCATTCCAACACCGGGCTGCACCAGGTTGACTACAGCAAGCCCGATAAGCAACGCCAGTGTCGTCGCGGCTTCGAAGTAAATGATGGCTTTGAGGGCGACGCGCCCGGCTTTCCTCAGATCGGTCATGCTGGCGATGCCGTGAACGACAGTGCAGAAGATGATCGGAGCGATCATCATCCGGATCAGCCGGATGAAACCGTCACCCAGGGGCTGCATCTTTTGTGCGAACGCAGGATTGAATGCGCCAAGGAGAACGCCTATAAAGATAGCGGCGAGCACTTGCACGTACAGGTGCTGATAGATTTTTTTCTCCCCCTGTGTCTTTGTCGTTACACCCATACTGCAATCCCTTTCCCAGCGTCTTCGCGCTGATCCACTGCATTATTTGAATCCAAACCGGCACCATCCTATGGGCGATGCGACGAGCTTTCCCACACGAATGTTGTTGCAGGATGTTGCGGGTTCAATCTAGGCTCTCGCTGAATTCATCGCGTCTGCTATGGGCATTACTTCCAATTCAACCGAAGACCTTGCACGGGACCTGAACATCATCCGCCAGGGTTTCACTTCTCTGGAGACAATGGCGGCGGCTCTTCGAGCGCACGAAGGCTTTGAGGGACTGAATCGCGCCACGCTTTCACGATGGCTCGCCCGACCGTCGAAGCGGGCGAAGGCGGCGGTGGAAATCCTGCGGTCGCGGCGGCCGCCCGCCGTGATTCGGATTGCGGAGAACAAGACGCTTTCGGTGATTCCCTCATCAATGCTGCAGTGGGACATTGAGGAAGGAACTCCTCACGGTCTTCTTGCCTGCCGATACAATATGAAGCCCACGGCTCACGCCACACCGCACGGCAATGGCAGCTTCGACTTTCTTGCAGCCGATCATGCCGATGTTGCTGTGATTCCGGGAGACCTAGTCTCGCGACTACCGGACTTTTGCGCGCGCCTGTGTTTATTGTCGAAAGTCTATATTGCGGGGATCTCCACGAAACCGGTGGTTTCGCCCTTAGAACTGAATAACAAACGATTCGCGGTTCTGGCCGGAAGTTCCTTTGTCACTCGCCTGACATTCGAAAGCAGGAACTGGGGATTCGAACTGGTTCCTCCTCTGGTCCTGCCTTCGTTGACGGACTGCGTCAGGGCGTTGATCGAAGGAACCGCGCAATGTATTGCGGGGTGGGAGCCGTTTGTGACTCACGCCAGACGCGCCATCGAGAGAAGCAGACCCGTCCATAGAATTCCCCAGGGGCTTTTGGGCTGGTTTGAAATGCATGCGGCCGTGAATCTCCGCACAGCGCATCCCGCCGCTGTTCGCGCATACTTGTCGGGTCTTCAGGAGTCGGTGAGTTACACGAATGGACGGAAATCTGTAGGCGCCTTTCACACTGAAATCGGAAAGCGATATAGTCTCGAACCTTCCGAAGTGCGCAACATTCTAGCGAATGTCATCTTCTCCGCTTCAGACCTCGATGCCGCAACTGTGCTCCGTTTGTGGGAGCGCGAAGCGTTGCTTCATTCCCACGAACGCAACAGTCTGCAACAAGATTCCATTCCCGCGCGCTAATTCGACCAACGTAGGATCCCGCCAGAATTTGATGAAAGTGAGGTTCAAGAATCCCATGAAGAGAAGGTCACTTTTTTTTCTGGCACTGCTCGCGCTGGCCGCCCCGCAATTAATTCCCCGCGCCGCGCAGCAAGCTCCCGCATTCGGAACAATCCAGGTAACGGTTGTTCGCGAAGGCACAAACGAGCCCATCCCCGACGTGCAATTCAATCTGACTGGGGCGAGCGGCATGACCGCACAACAAGGGCAATCGCTTCTGAACGCCGTGAGTCGGGGAAACGCAAACGTTCCGCCGGAGGTGCTGCAGAACGCGCAGGAGGCC
>Ga0207650_10002656_pt1 | contig 12377 bp, 6 predicted proteins | sample KBSS63metaG_FD_184325 | JGI IMG/M metagenome (GOLD analysis project Ga0207650, IMG submission 184325) | Switchgrass rhizosphere microbial communities from Kellogg Biological Station, Michigan, USA - KBS S6-3 metaG (SPAdes) (version 2) | ecosystem: Host-associated > Plants > Roots > Rhizosphere >...
GTGGCTGATGTTGGCGGTGTGGCTCGTGCTGTTGGTGGGTTGGCTCTCACTTCACTGGCTGATTCTGCCGCACATCGAAGAGTGGCGTCCGACCATCGAAGCGCGCGCCAGCGCCATGCTCGGCGCGCCGATCCGTATCGGCGCCATCAGCGTGCAGTCGAGCGGCTGGGTGCCGGCGATCGAGCTGCGCGACGTGCGCGTCCTCGACGCCGAGCAGCGCGTTGCGCTCACCTTGCCGCGCGTCTTCGCCGCCTTGTCGCCGCGCTCGCTGCTCGCGCTCGAGCCCCGTTTCGCGCAGCTCCTGATCGACGGCGCGAGTCTCGACGTGCGGCGTGACAAGAGCGGCCGCATCCGCGTTGCCGGCCTCGACTTCGCGAGCGCGCAAGGCGCTGCCGACGACGACGCGGCCGCCGACTGGTTCTTCAGGCAGCACGAGTTCGTGATCCGCGCCGGCACGGTGCGCTGGATCGACGAGGCGCGCACCGCCGAGCCGCTCGCGCTCGCCGACGTCGAGCTGGTCGTCCGCAACGGCCTGCGCGACCATGATGTCCGTCTCGATGCGACGCCGCCGCCGGGCTGGGGCGACCGCTTCAGCGTGCGCGGCCGCTTCGACCAGCCGCTGTTTTCGCGCGTCGGCGACTGGCGGCGCTGGAGCGGCCAGGTCTACGCCGACCTGCCGCGTGCCGAGCTGAGCGAGCTGCGTCGCCACGTCACCTTGCCGTTCGAGCTAAGCGAAGGCGACGGCGCGCTGCGCGTCTGGCTCGATCTGAAGGACGGCATGCCGACCAACGCCAGCGTCGACCTCGCCCTGCGCGCGGTCGCGCTGCGCCTCGACAAGGCGGTCGAGCCGCTCCACTTCGAGCAGGTCGCCGGCCGCATCGATGCCGAGAAGAGCGACGACCGGACCAGCATCGCCGTCCGCCAGCTCGGCTTTCGCACCGGCGACGGCCTGAGCTGGCCGCAGAGCGACTTGCGCGTCGCCTGGCGCCAGGACGAAGCCGGCGCCGTGACCGGCGGCGAGTTCGACGCCGAGCGCCTCGACGTCGGCGTGATGGCGGAGATCGCGACGCGCGTGCCGATCGGCGCCGCGCTGCGCGAGCTGCTCGCCGACCTTCACCCGCGCGGCGTGATCACGCAGCTTCGAACGCGCTGGGACGGGCCGCTCGATGCGCCGTTGCGCTATCGGGTCAAGGGCCAGCTGAGCGATCTTTCGCTCGCTGCCCATCCTGCGCCCGACGCCGACTCCATCGGCCGCCCTGGCCTCAGCAACGCCTCCCTGCAGCTCGAGGCGACCGAGACCGGCGGCCAGGCGCGCATCGACATCCAGTCCGGCCGGCTCGACCTGCCCGGCGTGTTCGAGGAGCGCGAGGTGCCGCTGCACCGGCTCGACGCCAAGCTCAGCTGGAAGATCGAAGCCAGCGAAAACGGCGCGGCACCGAAGGTGAGCGTCAAGGTCGCGTCGGCGAACTTCGCCAACGCTGATGCCAAAGGCGACCTGACCGCGACCTGGCGCTCCGGCCCCGGCAACGGCGTCGGCCGCGGCGGCCGCTATCCGGGCCAGCTCGAGCTCGACGGCAAGCTCATCGACGGTGTCGCCGCGCACACGGCGCGCTACCTGCCGCTCGGCCTGCCGCAAGGCGTGCGCACCTACCTCGCCGGCGCGGTGCGCGAAGGAACGATCGCGAGCGCGACCTTCCGCGTCCGCGGCGATCTCTGGGACTTCCCGTTCCACGACCCGAAGGTGGCGCGCGACGGCGACTTCCGCATCGCCGCCAAGGTCGAGGGCGTGACCTTCGCCTACGTGCCGCCCGAGCCGGTGTCGGCCGCGGCAGCAACGACGGCAACGACGCCGGCGCGCGAGTCGTGGCCGCCGTTCACCTCGGCGTCGGGCGAGATCGTCGTCGATCGCTCGTCGCTCGACATCCGCGCCGCGCGGGCGCAGATCGGCGACCTCGAATGGAGCGGCGTCCAGGGCCGCATCGCCGAGCTGGGCAGTCGCTCGCGCCTCGACATCGAGGGTACGGCACGCGGCCCGCTCGCCGACATGTTGCGCTTCGTCGATGTCACGCCGGTCGGCCGCTGGACCGGCAAGGTGCTCGCCGGGGTGACGGCGACAGGCGCCGCCGAGTTGAAGCTCGGGCTCAACGTGCCGCTGTCACGGCCTGCGGACACCGTCGTCAAGGGCAGCCTCGCCCTCGCCGGCAACGACGTCCGCATGACCGTCGACGCGCCGCTCCTGGCGGCGGCCAAGGGCCGGGTCGACTTCTCGCAGCGCGGCTTCGTCGTCAGCGGCGCGAGCGCACGGGCGCTGGGTGGCGAGATCGCCTTCGAGGGCGGCTCGAGCGCGGGACTGAACGGCGGCGACACGCAGCGCTTCAGCGGCCGCGGCACGGTCACCGCCGAGGCGTTGCGCCAGGCGCCGGAGCTCGGCACGCTCGCGCGCCTGGCCCAGGCCGCGTCGGGGCAGACGAGTTACCGGGCGACGCTCGGGTTCGTTGCCGGCCGGCCGCAAATCAACGTCGCCAGCAACCTCGTCGGCCTGACGATCGACTTGCCGGCGCCGTTCGCCAAAGCCGCGGCGACGCCGCTGCCGCTGCGCGTACGAACCGGCCTGGACGACGGCGCCGTGGTGCCGGCCGACGGCGCGGCCACATTTCGCGAAGCGCTGCAGGTCGATCTCGGCGGCGCCTTGCAGGCGCATTTCCTGCGCGAGGTGAGCGGCGACTCGGCGCGCGTCGTCCGCGGCGCGATCCGGGTCGCAGAGGTGAGGGCGAGCAGCGACCGCACCGTCGAGCCGACGCCGCTCGACCCGATCGAGGCCTTGCCGTTGCCGGCGACCGGCGTCGCCGCGAGCGTGAACCTGAAGCGGCTCGACGTCGAAGCGTGGCAGGCGGCGCTCGTCCGCGTCCAGGGCGACGGCGCGCGCGCGGGCGCCGGCACGGGCGCTGCGCCCGGGGCTGTCGCCGCCACCGCCCCGCCACCGCTGGTGTTCGACACCACCGGCGGCGCCGGCTACGTCCCCGACGCGATCGCGCTGCGCGTCGGCGAGCTCCTCGTCAACTCGCGTCGCCTCACCAACGTCACCGCCGGCCTCTCGCAGCAGGCCGAGCTCTGGCGCGCCAACGTCGGCGCCGACGAGCTCGAGGGCTACCTCGAATACCGGCCGGCGCGTCGCGGCGCCGCCGGCGTGGGCGCCGGGCGCGTGTTCGCTCGCATGACTCGCATGAGCCTGCCCAAGGGCGAGGTCGAGCGCGTCGAAAACCTGCTCGATGCGCAGCCGGCGACGATTCCCGCGCTCGACATCGTCGTCGACGATTTCGAGCTGCGCGGCCGCCGCCTCGGCCGCCTCGAGATCGAGGCGACGAATCGCGCCGCCAGCAATCGCGACGGCGCCCGCGAATGGCAGCTCGCCAAGCTCAACCTGACGATGCCGGAAGCGCAGCTCGCCGCCACCGGCACCTGGGGCGACGCGGGTGCCGGCGCCGGCGCGCCGCGGCGTGCGGCGATCACCTTCAAGCTGACACTCGGCGACAGTGGGGCCTTGCTCGAGCGGCTCGGCATGGGCCGCGTCGTTCGTGGCGGCAAGGGATCGCTGACCGGCGACGTCGTTTGGCCAGGTTCGCCGTTCTCGCCCGACTACGCGAAGATGACCGGCCAGGTGAAGGTGGCGATCGAGTCGGGCCAGTTCCTGAAGGCGGGGCCGGGTGCCGCGCGCCTGCTCAGCGTCCTGAGCCTGCAGTCGCTGCCGCGCCGGCTGTCGCTCGACTTCCGCGACCTGTTCGCCGAGGGCTTTGCCTTCGACAGCGTCGACGGCGACGTCAAGATCGGCCAGGGCATGGCAGCGACCAACAATCTGCGCATGCGCGGCGCTGCCGCGGTCGTGCTGATGGAAGGCAGCGCCGACCTCGAGCGCCAGACCGAGGACGTGCGCGTGGTGGTCATCCCCGAGATCAATGCCGGCACCGCTTCGCTCGCCGTGGCGGTGATCAACCCGGCGATCGGCCTGGGCACGTTCCTGGCGCAGTACTTCCTCAGGAAGCCGCTCATGACGGCGAGCACGCGCGAGTTCCGCATCACCGGGCCCTGGGACGATCCGAAGGTCGAGCGGGTCGAGCGCAGCTCGCTCGGCGAGACCGCCGCCGACTCGACCGCGGAGCCCGCGCCCGCGGTGCCGCGCTGAGGAGCATTCGAGCCATGAAGATCGCCGCCGTCCAGATGGTCTCGACGCCGAGCGTCGAACGGAACCTCGAAACCGCGCGCCGCCTCGTCGCGCGAGCCGCCGCCGACGGCGCGACGCTGGTTGTCCTGCCCGAATACTTCTGCTTCATGGGCAAGGCCGATCGCGACAAGCTGGCGGTCGCCGAGGCGCCCGGCGAGGGGCCGATCCAGCGCATGCTCGCGGAGAGCGCGCGCGAGCATGGCGTCTGGCTGATCGGCGGCACGCTGCCGCTTACCGCCGCCGCTGCCGCACGCGAGAGCGCCGGCGCCGTCGACCGCGTGATGAACGCGAACCTGGTCTTCTCGCCGCGCGGCGAGCTGGCCGCGCGCTACGACAAGATGCACTTGTTCGCGTACGACAACGGCCGCGAGCGCTACGACGAGTCGCGCACGCTGCAGGCCGGCCGCACGCCGGTCGCCTTCGACGCCGACGGCCTGCGCGTCGGCCTGAGCGTCTGCTACGACCTGCGCTTTCCCGAGCTCTATCGCGTCCTCGCCAGGCCGCCGTGCGACCTCATCTCGGTGCCCTCGGCGTTCACCTACACGACCGGTGCGGCGCACTGGGAAGTGCTGCTGCGTACGCGTGCGATCGAGAACCAGTGCTACGTCGTCGCCGCCGCGCAAGGCGGCACGCACGAGAACGGTCGGCGCACCTTCGGCCACAGCCTGGTGATCGACCCCTGGGGCGAAGTCGTCGCCTGCCGCAGCGAGGAGGGCGAAGGCGTCGTCATCGCCGAGGTCAGCGCGGAGAGAATCGCCGGCGTGCGGCGGCAGCTGCCTGCCCTCGAGCATCGGCTCGAGTTCTGATGCTGCGCGCGGTCGCCGCGGCGATCGCGCTGACGTTCGCCTTCTCCGCCGTCGCCGCCGAGACGGGCACCGGGACGCCGGGATCGTCGAGCGGCAGCGCCTCGTGTCGCGGGCCGGCGGCGCTGGTCGACTTCGGCAGCGACGGCCGCATCGGCGCGAAGTGGAATGCGGCGACGAAGACGATCGCCTACGGCCGGCCGCACAAGGATGGCCACTACCAGGCCTTCATCGCCGCCGCCGACGGCGCAAATGAACGACGCGTGGCGTTCGCCGCGTGGCGCGACGATCGCCATCAGTTCCCTGCGCATGGCATCCCGCCGGCGATCTGCTGGCGATGCTGGTCGAGCAGAACGAGCACGAGCGCAGCTCGGTCGATGCGATCCCCGGCTATGGCGCCTACACCGACTACTGGATCGTGACGCGCGACGGCAGCCGGGCCTGGAAGATCTACGCCCTTTCCGACGGCTACGACCACGCCATAACGCATGCCGCGTTCTCGCCCGACGGCAGCAAGTTCGCCTGGACCGAGCGCGTCAAGGCGCCGCGTCTGTGGGACTTCAACCTGTTCGCCGGCAGCTATGTCTTCAAGGTCGCCGACTTCGTGCTGCGCCCCGAGCCGCACCTGGAGAACGTGCGAACGATCCAGCCGGGCAACGTCGACCAGGACGGCGAGATCGAATCGATCGCCGCCGACAACCGGACGATCGCCTTCTACAGCACCTACGTCTCGAAGAACCTGTTCGCGTCGCGCATCTACACGATGGACATCGAGAGCGGCGTCATCAAGGAGCTGACGACCGAGAGCTTCGCGCAGGCACCGACGTTCACGCCCGACGGCAAGAGCATCGTCTACATGACCGGCGCCGGTGCCGACATCGTTCCGTGGCAGCTGCAGGGCGCCGACTGGTGGATCATGAACGTCGACGGCAGCGACAAGCGTCGGCTCACGTTCATGAACGTGCGCGGCCATGCGCAGTCGGTGGACCGGTTCCGGCTCGCCGGCTCGCTCTCGTTCATCAGCGACACGACGTTCTTCGGCGACGTGATGACGCAGTCGCTCGGCCTCGTCGGCAAGATCGTCCGCGTCGACTGCGGCTGATCGCGGCCCGGCTCGCCAGGCGCTACCGCGCGGCGCGCGTGCGGCAACTTGCCACGCCGATGCGTCGTCTCCCCCGTTGGCCGGCCCGCGGCGCAGACACCCGCTGCTAGAGTGCGCCGCACTTCGGGCAACGAGAGGGCGACATGATCCTGCTGTTGATCGCGATCGTCTTGGGAGCGCTGGTCGGCGCTTCGGTCGGCGGCGAGGCGGGCGCGCTCGCCGGTGCGCTGTTCGGCTGGCTGATCCTGCGCTCGCACCGCCAGCAACGCGAGATCGTGGACCTGCGCAAGCGTGTCGACGCGCCGGCGCTCGCGGCGACGCGGCTCGATGCGCGAGCCGAGGACGCGTCGACCGAGCAGGGCACAGAAGGGGCAATGGCGTCACCGGCCACGCTGGGTGCGGCAGCCGCGATGGATCCGACCCGCGTTGTCGTGCCGATGCCGAGTGCGGCAAGCGCCGCGGCGCTGCCGGCCGCGGTCATCGCGATCGGAAGGACAGTCGCTGACATCACGCCGTCTCCAGTGCCGCTTCCCGCCGCGACCTCGCCGAAGATCGCCGGCGACGGCAATCGCGCCGCCCCACCGCGCGACTTCCTCGCACCGATCCGCCGCTGGCTGTTCGGCGGCAACACGATCGTCAAGGCCGGCATCGGCATCCTCTTCGTGGGCCTCGCCTTTCTCGCCAAGTACGCGAGCGAGCACGCCCACCTGCCGATCGAATACCGCCTGGCCGCGATCGGCGCTGCCGCCATCGTCCTGCTCGGCTTCGGCTGGCGCTTGCGGCTGTCGAGGCCCGACTACGCGCAGGTGCTGCAGGGCGGGGCCGTTGCCGTCCTCTATCTGACCCTGTTTGCCGCCTTCCGCTTCTACAACGTGATCGGCGCGATGCCGGCGTTCGTGATGATGGTCGCCGTCGCTGCCCTGGCCGCGGCGCTGGCAGTGCTGCAGGACGCGCGCTCGCTTGCCGTCATCGGCGCGCTCGGCGGCTTCGCGACGCCGCTCATCGTCTCGACCGGCTCCGACAACTACGTCGCCCTCTTCACCTACTACTTTGTGCTCGACCTCGGCATCGCCGCGGTCGCGTGGTCGAAGACCTGGCGGCCGCTGAACCTGATCGGCTTCGCCGCCACCTTCATCGTCGCGACGGCGTGGGGCGTGCTCAGGTACGGTCCCGAGGATTTCGCCACCAGCCAGGCGTTCCTGATCGCCTTCTTCCTGCTCTTCGTCGTCATCCTGGTCCTTCCCGCGCGCCGGCTCGGCCGCGCTTCCGCCGTCACCGGGGTCGCCGCGCCTCACCGCGACGCGTGGGTCAACAGCAGCCTCCTGTTCGGGTTGCCGACGGTGACCTTCGCGCTCGAGTACGGGCTGGTGCGCGCGATGCCGTATGGCGCCGCGCTGGCGGCGCTCGCGCTCGCCGGGTTCTACGTGATGCTCGCGACCTGGATGAAACGGCGCCCCGAGCTCGGCATCACCTTCGATGCGACATTGGCGATCGCGACGATCTTTCTCACTCTCGTCATCCCGTTCGCGCTCGACGAGCGCAGCACCGCTGGCGCCTGGACGCTCGAAGGCGCCGGCCTGATCTGGATCGGCTTTCGCCAGCAACGCGGCCTGCCGCGCCTGTTCGGCTACGTGCTGCTCGGGCTGGCGGGCCTGGCGATGCTGTTCGGCCACCAACGCCACGGCGTGCCGACGGGGGTCTTCAACGCCTACCTCTTCAACGGGCTGATGGCAGCCGCGGCGTCGCTCGCGGGCGCCTTCTTCGTCCATCGCGCCGGCCGCGCAGGCGTCCTCAAGCACGGCGAGGAACCGTGCGAGACGCTGTTGATCGCGTCGGCCACGGTCTGGTTCGTGGTGACTGCGACCATCGAAATCGATGCGTTCGTGCCGATGCGGTTCATGCTCGCCGTCGCGCTCGCCGCCGCAAGCGCGGTCGCGCTGCTGTATGCGGGGCTCGGCCGCCGCTTCGACTGGCCCGACATCGCCTGGACGGCGCTGGCGCACGCGCCGATCGTCTTCGTCGCCGCCGCGATCGACGCGGCACTGCTCGCCAATCCGTTCGCAGACGGTGGCTGGTGGGCGTGGCCTGTCGCCTTCACCGTGCACGCCGCCGTCCTGCGGTTGGCCGCGCCGTTCTGGCCGAAGCTCCCGGCACACGCGATGCACGCGCTCGGCGCGATCACGCTCGCGCTCGTCGGTGCGCTGCTCGGTCGCGCCGCGACGGCGCAATGGGGCGACTTCGCGAGCGCCTGGCCGTGGCTCGGCCGGCTCGCCGTGCCGGCGGCGATGCTGCTGCTCCTGCCGCGGCCGGCGACCGCGCGCGTTTGGCCGGTGCGATTGCTGCCCGAGGCGTACCAGACCAGCGCGGCCGCGGTGCTCGCCGCCGGCCTCTGGGTCTGGACCCTTGTCGCCAACGTCGCTTCCGATGGTTCGGCGGCGCCGCTGCCCTACCTGCCGTTCCTCAATCCGCTCGACATCGGCATCTGCATCGCCCTCGCCGCGACGCTGCTGTGGCTGAAGCATGTCGACCGCGTCGCGCCCCGGTCGCTGGCGATGGCGGCCGGCGCCGGCTTTGTCTGGCTCAATGCCATCCTCGTGCGCAGCTTCCATCACTACGCGGGCGTGCCGTATCACTTCGACGCCTGGCTCGGCTCGCTCGCGGTGCAGACCGGCATCACGCTGCTCTGGACGGCGATCGCGCTGGCGACGATGTGGCTGGCATCGACGCGCTCGCTGCGCGAGCCCTGGTTCGCCGGCGCGGCCTTGCTCGCGGCGGTCGTGCTGAAGCTCGTCCTCGTCGACCTCTCCGGCAGCCTGACGCGAATCGTCTCGTTCATCGGCGTCGGTGTGCTCATGCTCGTCATCGCGTACGTCGCGCCGTTGCCGACGAAGGAGATTCGTCATGTCGCGACCTGAAGGCGCGCGCTTCGTGCGCGGGCCGATGCTTCTCGCCGGCGCGATGCTCGCCGCCGCCGTCGCGCACGCCGAACCGGCGCCGTACCGCTACCAGGCGCCGATCGCGATCGACGCGCCGGCACCGTTCGTGAAGATGGCCTTGCCCGTCGCCGCCTATGGCCACGTCGATCAGGACGACCTGCGCGACCTGCGCATCGTCGATGCCAAGGGCGAGCGCGTGCCCTTCGCCGTCCTGCCGCCGCTGGCGACGGTGCAGCTGAGCGAGCAGGTGCGCGAGGCGAGCCTCTATCCGCTGCCGGCGCGGCCGACGGCGGACGCGGTCTGGCCGTCGCCGGTCGAGGTCGTCGTCGAAGGCGATCGCATCCGCGTGCGTCGCCGCGGCGGCCCCGACAGCACCGTCGCTGCCGCGCCGCGCGAATCGGGCGGCTGGCTGATCGACAGCGGCGAGACGCGTCGCGGCGATCCGTTGCCGAGGAGTCTGACCTTGCAATGGTCCGGGCCAGCCGAGTTCTCGGTCGCTTACCGCATCGAGACCAGCGACGACCTCCGCCAATGGCGGCCCGCCGGCAGCGGCCAAGTCATGGCGTTGCAATCGGCGCGTGGCACGCTGACGCAGCCCGTCGTCGGCCTGCCCGAGTCGCCCGGCCGCTTCGTTCGCCTGGTCTGGGCCGAGCCGGGCGCGGCACCGGCGCTGAGCGGCGCGAGCGTGCTCGTCGCCGAGCGTCAGCGCGTCGCCGTCGATTCGACGCGCGAGCTCACGGTCACGCCGAGTCCCGAGCCCGCGGGCAAGGCCGCGCCGGACGCGGCGTCGCAACGTGCGCTGCACTTCGATCTGGGCGGCGTCGTGCCGCTCGTCGACGTCGACCTGCGCTTCGACGCCGGCACCCACGTCGCGCCGGTGCGCCTGCAAGGCCGGGCGCGGGCCGATCAACCGTGGCGCGAGGTCGGCAGCGGCGTTTTCTATCGCCTCGAACGCGGCGGCGAGGTCGGTAGCTCGCCGGCGCTCGCCGTGCCGGCCGTCGTCCGCTACCTGCGCCTGGTGTCTGACGAGCGCGCGGCGTCGCTCGATGGCGTCGCCGCGCGGCTCGTCGTCCATGCGTCGCTCGCGTCGCTCGTCTTCGCCGCGCAAGGCGAGCCGCCGTATCGTCTTCTCGCAGGCTCGCGCGATGCAGCGGCCGGCGCGTTGCCGATCAGCGCCGTCGTGCCGCAGCTCGACAGCGAGCGTGCGCGCTTCGGTCGTGCGACGCTGGGCGCGTTCGCGGTCGACGAAGCGGCGGCGCACGCCGCCGAACAGACAGCCCAGCAGGCGCGGCTGCGACCCTGGCTGCTCTGGGGCGTGCTGATCGTCGGCGTCACCGGGCTCGGCGCGCTCGTCTGGCGCTTGGCGCGATCAGGCTCGGCCACGGAACCGGCGCAGAACCCGCCGACCTAGGCCGCGGCCGCTGCGCCGACAGCGCAAGCGCTCAGCAGCGCTCAGGCGCCGAGGAATTCGCCGACCGGCTTCAGCTCGTCGACGCGGTCGCAGACCGCCTTCACGACCATCAGGATCGGCGTGCCGAGGATCAGGCCGATCGCGCCCCACAGCCAGCCAAACGTCAGCACGCCGACGAACACCGCGAACGGGCTCATCCGGCTGGCGCGACCGGTCCACCACGGCGTCAGCAGGTTGCCGACCACGGCGTGGATCGCGAACGAGCTGGCGCCGATGAGCAACGCCTTGTCGATGCTGTCGAACTGGATGAAGCCGACGACCGCCGAGCCGACGCCGACGATGACCGCACCGACGTAGGGAACGAGGTTGGTGATGCCGGCGGCGACGCCCCAGGTCGCCGCGTTGTTGAGGCCCAGGGCGTAGAACGCGAGACCGGTGGCGACGCCGACGACGACGCTGGTCGCGAGTTGCACCAGCAGGTAGCGCTGGATCTGGACGCTCACCTCGTCGAGCGCCTGCACGGTGATCTTCTTCTGGCTCAGGCGCGGGCCGGCGAGCTTGACCATCTTGCGCCGGAACGTCGTTCCCGAGGCGAGCAGGAACAGCGTGACGAAGAGGACGACGAGCGTCTGGCCGAGGAAGGAGAAAAGGCCGAGCGTTCCACTCCAGAGATAGTCGCGCACGTTGAAGGCGGCGCGCTCGACCACCACGCGCGTCACGCCGGGCGGTGTCGGCGGCGCCGTCGGCGTGGTGGTGGTGGTGGTGGTGGTCGTCGTGCCGGGCGGTCGCCGGGCCGGCTTCGAGGCGCCCGCCGCCACTGCCGACGCATCGGAGGCGGCCTGCTGCGCCGCTTGCTCGAGCTCGTTGGCGGCCTGCTGGACTTTCTCGATCGGCGATGCCGTCGGCTGCCCGGCCTTGTTCTCGACGGCGTGGCGCAGCTTCTGGGCCACCTGGGGCAAGGTCTCGATCAGCGCAGTCGCGTCGTCGGACAGCCTCCATCCGCCCCAGCCGATGACGACGACGATCGTGCTCAGGACGACGGTGGCGCCGATGGCGCGCGGCACATGCCAGCGTTCCAGCGTGTCGACGACCGGCGTCAGCGCGTAGCTGAACATCACGCCGAGCAGGATGGGAACCAGGATCGCCTGGGCCCAGTGCAGTGCGTAGATCGAGGCGAGCACGGTGAGGACGATCAGCGCCAGGCTGCGCACGTCGACCGGCATGTGGAGCAGGACGCGCGGCGGCTCGTCCGGAGCGGGCTCGGCGTGATGCGCCTCTTCGTCTGCGGGTAATGCTTCGTCGGTCATGGCGTCTGTTCTTGCTGCGCCCCAGCAAGCGCCGATCCCGAATGGTGTGCCCTCGTCACCTCGCCGTGTCGGCAGGCAGCGTGATGTAGTGCCGCGCCAGCTCGGGCGGTGCCGGCGAGTCGAGCAGCCCGCAGGTCAGGCGCAGCGCATCGGCGGAGAGGTCGCCGAGGCGCAGTCCCCGGCTGCGGCTGATCGCCGACGTCACCCAGTTGCTGACGATCACCGGCCGCTGCCGCCACGACAAGGTCTGCATCCTGGCAAGCGCCTCGACCATTGCCGCGGCCTTCGGCGGCTGCCACTCGGGGATCTCGGCGAACGGCAGCCAGGTCGCATGACGAGGTCGTACCAGGCGCGGCCGTCGGGACTGTCGACCGTTTGGCCCGGAACCATGCGCGACAGGAACGCGGTGCAGGCGGCGACGCACAGCACGGCGGATTCGAGCCACTCGGGCGCCTCGTCGGACGGTTCCGCCCGCGCCGCCAGCGGACCGGCCTCGCCGAGGCCGCGCCGCATCGTCAGCCAGTGCAAGCGGTCGATCGGCCGGGCGACACCGCGCGCGCCCATGAAAGCGACGGGTCGCCTGCAGCAGCTCTTGACGG
>Ga0207650_10002658_pt1 | contig 12372 bp, 11 predicted proteins | sample KBSS63metaG_FD_184325 | JGI IMG/M metagenome (GOLD analysis project Ga0207650, IMG submission 184325) | Switchgrass rhizosphere microbial communities from Kellogg Biological Station, Michigan, USA - KBS S6-3 metaG (SPAdes) (version 2) | ecosystem: Host-associated > Plants > Roots > Rhizosphere...
AGACCGGATCCCGCTGCATTGCCGCCCTTCACGGCACCAGGTCGCACGGGTGCAAGGTATCGTCGGCCCAGACCGCGGTCCGTTTCGACCTTGTCGAGTCTCGTTTGTCAGGTCCAGTCTCGATCAGGACATCTACTGCGGCACGGTGATCCGACAGGGACCGTCGTCACTGTGCTCGGTGCTTCGTGAATTACGAAAGAGCTCAATGTCCTGAGGCAAGCAGAACGGTTCCGTGGCTTCATGCAAACCGGTAACAAGGTGACGTTCAGGCCGCTTGGCCATCGTCCTGCCGCGCCAATCCACACGGTTCATTCTTCATTTTTCAGTCGATCCAAGCGAATCCTTCAACCTCGCCGCTGTGTGCTGGTTGCGAAGAGACTGCACCCCCTCCTCGCGGAGGCTCATCGTTCCCTCGATGCGCTCGGCCTCTGTGTAGCGGGCCCGCGCTTCTTCAGCAGTGCAAGCAACCGCCGTGCGACAAATGCGTCCGGTCTCGGTATCCCGATAGCGCCACCGCCAATACTCAACCTGCTTCAATTGGCAGCCACTTCAACGCTTGGTCCCACTGGAGTGTGTGCCTCCTCAGATGAACTCCAAATCCCGCGTTCGAGTGGTGATCATGGAGAGACGTGCTTGCCGCGGGAACTCCTTCACCGTTCCACCGTTCGACCGTCCGTTCCGGGAGATGCTCTCAAGTCAATCAGGCTCGACAGGAACTTCCCAAGCGCAAGGCCGTGTTCCAGCGCAGCGTCTGACGTTGGGAACTCCCCGAGCGTTTGGGGCTTCTCTACCGGCTTGGTCACGTCGAGGTCTGACCACTCGCTATCGACCTCGCGCGGGAAGACAGCGACCTCACACTGGAAACATTCGGGGAAAGCAGAATCGCGGGCCACGATAACGCGGACCCAGAAGCGATCTGCTTCGACCACCTCGAGTTCGTATGAGTCGGAGAGTCGCCTAACCATCGCTGCAGGTTGACACGAGTCGAAGCGGATGTCTTTCTCAAATTGCAACCGTGACAGCTAAGACTGCGCCTGCCCATATGCACCAGAGAACATAAGTTAGCTCGTGGTTTCTCGATACCGAGGGGACTGCGCGACTCTTCTGGCTCAGCTCTGACTGAATTGCACGCTCCCCAGTGATGCCACAAGGCAACGATGCCCGAGTCAGGCGCAGAATCGTGGCCCCCAAGGAACCACCGGAGACCGCCATGAGCGCCAAGTTCGTAATCAGCAAGTCGAAGAATGACAAGTTCCTCTTCAACCTGAAGGCCGGCAACGGCGAGGTCATCTTGAGCAGCGAGATGTACGACGCAAAATCCAGCGCAATGGGCGGCATCGATTCCGTGAAAGCCAACGCGTCGCTCGACGACCGCTACGAGCGTAAGGCGTCCGCGAAGGATCAGCCGTTCTTCAACCTCAAGGCAGCCAACGGTCAAATCGTCGGCCGCAGTGAGATGTACTCCTCGCCCTCGGCGATGGAAGGCGGAATCGCGTCGGTCAAGAAGAACGCTCCTACAGCCACGATCGACGATCAGAGCTGACGCTGCACGAGGTAGGCGACAACGCCTGAGCGAATCGCAAGCGCGCCCTCAAGGCGACACAACGTGACCCTGGAGAACGTCAGGCCCTCTTCTCGCCATCAAAATGCAGGAACCAACTCTAGATCTCGATCAGGTCGCCTGGTCTCATCAGAAGGAGATCGTGCGGGTCTTCTACAAGGAAATGTGGGACCACGCGAACACCGCTCTCGTACCGCAAATTTTCCATCCGGACTTCACATTTCGCGGTTCACTGGGCCCACAGTTGGTCGGCCACGAGCAGTTCGTCGGCTACGTGAAGTTCGTTACCGATGCGCTCGACCACTACACGTCCGATATCCTTGCTCTCGGCGAAGAGGGGAATCAAGTCTTTGGAAAGCTTCGCTTCCACGGCTACCACCGGCGGGAGCTATTTGAGGTCCAGCCGACGGGGCGCCACGTTTGGTGGTATGGCACCCCAATCTTCACGTTCGACGGCGGTTTGGTCAGAGATCTCTGGGTCCTGGGGGACATCCATGGCCTCATCGGCCGTCTCAAAGGGATAGAGGAGCAAGAGGCCTAGCATCGAGCGGACGTTCCCACTCTCACCCCTCCCCTACCCATTCGGGGTTGCCGGCCGCTGAAGTGTTAGAGCCTGTTCCCGACGTCAATCCCCCCAGGGGCGCTCAGAGGTCGAGCTTCGTCACCTTGGTGCCGTCAATGGTCACCCCGGCCATGAGCCCCGCATTGGTGAGCGCGAAGGCACTCACGGGAGCAGTGGCACTCGCGAGGTCGATGGTGCCTTGTGCACCGGTCTTGATGACCGCCACGCTGGCGTCGGCGCCGGCCGTCCAGCCGTTACTGGCGCGGAATTTGTCCAGCGCTTCCTGCGTCATGAACATCATGATCAACGCCTTGGATTGGGCGCCGGCCTGGAAGCCCCACGTCAACGAGCTCGTCCTGTAGTAGCCGACCGAGAAGCCGTCGACCTTCAACGCACCTTCGCCGTACTCGCCGCCGAAGCCCAGACCGGCCGCGTAGATTTTCGGGAACACCAGGATGCCGCGCGACTTGGCGGCTAGTTCCTTGGATCCGGAAACCTGGGAATACAGAGTTGCCAGCGTGGCGTCGACACTGGTGTCGATCTCGGCCCTCTTCTGTGGGGCCGTCTCGCTGGTACCTTTGCTCGTGGTGCAACCCGACAACAAGGTCAGGCTCGTTGCCGCGGCGGCCATCATGACTGTTCTGCGTTCCATGTTCTTCTCCGATTTCGCTCAGCGTTGACAGGTTCAAGGGCCGCCCGAGGGTACCAGAACGGCCGCCGTTGCAATGACGATGAGGATCGCGCGCATCGGCGAACGCGGTTTCTTGCGGCCGGTGCTCGACAACCGCTTCGGGCCGCGCGATGAAGGGGTACCCGACGATTGGAGGCCAACTCGCAGGGTCCGCAGAGGCAAACGCTTCTTGGTCTGCGCGGCCCGGCCTCCTGGCAAAGTGGCGGCTACTCGTCCTACAAGCAACGGCCGGCGCAGCGCCTAGGTTTAAAGGCACTCAATAAAGAGGATCAGCCCAATGAATGACCAAGTTGAGCGTCGAGTCGCCGACAAGGATCCCGCCGATGTCATAACACCCGAGGTGTTCTCACTGCTCAAACTGTGCGGGGGCCTGCGTTCGACCGACGTCCAAGGGGCCAGCCCGTACAGTCAGCGTCGTGCGGGTCCACCTGAGCGGCGTCGGGGGGACAGGCGTCGGGACGAAACACAGCAGCGAGCATCAGTTGGCTCTCATGATTTGTCGTGAGCCTTCCAAGGAGACAGCGAATGCCCGACAACAGGCAGGAGACCGGCTCGCCGGACCGCGATCGAATCAACGTCAACGAGGACTACGAGTTGCGGGACTGGGCCACGAGGTTTGGCGTCGGTACCGATGAGGTGAAGGCTGCCGTGAAGGCCGTGGGCGACAACGCCAGGAAGGTCGAGGAGTACTTGGGCGCACACCAAACGTAGCAAGCACCGGAGTGACACCGCCTTCACCGCTTGGCCGGCCCGACAACCTCAGCTGGGCGGTGAGTTTTCGCACGCGACGGCTCGGGTGTTCTGAGCACGCGGATCGGATCCAACAACTGCCCTTGGGACAGAGCTCATCGGAATTTGCATTGCAGGTGGAGGGTGGGGGCGGCAAGAACGAAGAACTTGGTCCGCCGTCCTTCCCCGGTCAGCACTGATTGATATCGGTATCTAACTTTTTCAATTCTGCTACCCCTCCCCCACCAGTGAGTCTCTTCAGGTGGGAAAAGTGGGTTTTCCTTCAGGGGGTGGTAAGCATGAACACCGCTGGCGAACGATGTACTGCCTTTCGTTGCGGCGCCTGCCCCTCACGCATTTCCCCACCTTCTCCACCTCGATCGAAGACAAGGTGCGATCCGCCGTGTTGTAGGGCAGCGACTCTTCGATCGGCGGCGTGCTCACATGCTGGCCGAAGTGCCCTTCAGATAAGGGCGCAGGGCCGCGAACCACGCCAGTGCCATGCGCGACTGCCCGCGCGGATTCGGATGGATCCAATCGTAGGTGTCGGACTCCGCACGCCGGGGGTCCGCGACCCAATCCTCGAAGTGTTTGACGGCGACGACGGGTGAATCGGGCGCGTTTAGACGATCGACCATCCGATTCACGCGGAAGCGCCGCCACGGTGCCTTCCAGTCGTGCAACGCGAGCTGCCCGACGAGCACGACGAGGTGCGGATTGCGTGCGCGCAGCAGACCGATGATGTCTTCGAGGGGCGCGATCAGGTCGCTGCTGTCACGGTCATTGGTGCCGAGATGGACGAGCGCGATGTCCGGGGCCGCAAAGCCACCGAGGTGCACGCGCAGCTGGTCGCGCACATAGCCGGTGTTCGCCCCGTAGTACGCCTCGTGATGCGGGTCGAAGCCGAGCGGCCAGCGCGCCTCGCGGTGCAGACCTTCCTCGCGCGTGCCGACATAGTCGACGGCGACGCCGGTCACGTTGATCAGCGCCTGCAGCGGCACCCGATAGGTCGATTCGTCGCGGTCGCGATTCCCGCCGACGGTGATCGAGTCGCCGACGAACAGGATCTTCAGCGGCTCGGCGCGAGCGGCCTGCTGAAGCCCGAAGGCGACCACCGCGCCGAACAAGCCTCGGCCGATCCACCGGAGCCACAGACACATTTGCAGAATCACCTTCCTTCGCACGCGTGGACATCCCAACGAGGCTGAGCCGTCGCGCGGCAACGGCTCTTCGAGTCAAGCGCCTGGCAAAACGGATGCCCATGCGGCCCCGCCGCCTCGTCTCGACCGATTCGCTCACCGACGAGGCGCCCTCTCAAGGCCGCTGGTGGCCTGTCCCGTAATTCGCCCACTCGGTCAGATCGGTGAGCTGTGATCGCTCCACCCGTTCAGATGCGGCGGCCCTCAGCGCGTGGGCTGAGCGTCAGTCCCCCTTGGAGCACCGCACCTGCCTATGAAGACGACGAGCGTCGCCGAGCGGTGAGCGCCAGCAATCCGACGCTCATCAGCAGCCAAGTCTCCGGCTCAGGAATCGCCAGCGCGTTGATGGCGATGGAGCCGCTGTAGTCGGTCGGGATGTCGGCGCCTGGCGTTGGGGGAAAGACCGCCACACCGACCGTCACATGCTGAGGCCCCGCAACGATGGGAACCGGACCGATGGTGACGTCGTCGGATCGCAAGTTCGAGTCGAATATGACCACCGGGTTTGCGTTGACCTGGTACCCAAAGAAGTACGTACCCAACCCAGCAATGAAGGTGGAGTCCAGCGTGACCGTCAAGAACCCGTCGATCGGCGACACGAACTCGAACATGTCAGCGAAGGCATCGGACCGGTCATGAGGTACCTCGAAGGCTACGGAGTATTTGCCTTCTCCGACCTGTATTGGAACGATGGTGATGGCTTCTGCGGAGAGATAAGCCAGTGCAGCAGCAGCCAAGACCACGCCGCGAATCAATTGCCTCATCGCTGTTCCTTCATTTTCATGGATTGGACATGCGGTACCGGACCGAATGAATGGTTCTGGTCTTCTCTGTCAGGCCGCTCAACTAGGTCTGCTGACGTTGGCATGGCAACTCTCAGCAAATATCAGACTCGTGTGCGACGACAAGCCACGAACCCAACTCCCAAGCCAGCCAGAATCAGCGCGTATGCTCCGGGCTCCGGAATCGCCGTTGCGAAGTGGACCGAACCACCGCCGTTGTCGACCATGAAGCCGTTGGCGGTGGGAGTGACCGTTCCTTCAGCGTTGATGAAGGACGAGAGTGCGACGCTGTAAAAGTTGGTTGCCGAGGGCGCTGCGAAGAACGGGCTGTTTGACGCATTGAAGGCGACTGTCGCGCCTGCGCCAGGCAGGCCGTTGATCGTCCCGGTCCCACCCGAGACGAGGCTGCCAGAAGCCAGCTGCATCGGGGCCACCGCGCCTAAGATCGCACCGCCGGGGCCGAAGGTTGGCACCGAGTTCGCCCCGAAGAGCTCGTAAGTCAACGCCGAGATTGGTCCGTTGACGACGCCGTCACTGGTGAAGTGGAAGTACAGACTGTAGGTGCTGTTCAACCCACCAGCGACGATGTCCTTGCCATCCAACTGGAAGCTCGAGACCGCCAGGTAGCCGTCCTCATGGAATGTGCTGCCTGGAGTAAACGTCACCGTCGCGAAATCGGAGACGATGATGTTGTCCGCCGTGAATGACGTTCCATTGAGTCCGACGGCAGTGGGATTCCAAGTGAACTCGGGCAGCGTTGTCAGCGCTGAGGCGTTCGAGCAGGCAACCGCAATCGCAACTGCGAAGGCCGTTCTACTGAATGTGGGTGACGGGAAGAATTGGTAATTCATGTTTTGGAAATCGGAGGAAGGCGTTTGATCGCCGGACATTGACTCACTGGGAAAGTAGTCCCACTGGTACGAGTTGTCAAACGTGCGTGACAACTTCGTTCGCGCAACAGGGGCTTCGGACTTGATCTCGCTGCTGGGTTTTGGCGCTCACTCTTTGGGATTGCTGTCCAAGACGGTGCGAAGTTGATCGTTGTGGTGTCCGCACCGGGCCTTCCTCTGGCCAGATGCTCGCCCCGAGAGCCAGCACTTTCGCATGTACTCGCGCCCCCATACGCCCGGACACGTTGGCCAAACCCTCTGCGTAGACCGCGAGGTCCACTGAGGCCTGTGCAAGTCGAGTGTCTCGCTCATCATCTGAGCCAGTGTTGTGTCGGAACGCGACAGGAAGATCTCTTCGCGCACGAACCGTGCCTGGCAAAACGCACTGTATTGGGACGTGGGGCCATGACGTTTAGGCGCTCAGCAGCCAACGGTCAAGTCCGTCGGCCACAGCGAGCTGTACTTCTCGGCCTCGGCGATGGAAGGCGGCATCGCATCGGTCAAGAAGAACAGAACGCCCCTACAGGCACGATCGACGACGAGACTGGCCGAGCTCGAGTTTGTCGACCAGTAGTCGCGAACGAGGTGGTCCGCGTGTTGGATGGGCTCACCGAGGGCTCAAGGTCGGCCTTGTCAGGGGAGGCAATTGGACATTGAGCAATTCATGCGTGGCTACAAGTCCGCTTGGGAGCAACGAGATGAGGCTATGTTCGCGGCCCTCTTTGCTGCCGATGACGAGTATCACAACACTCCGTTCGCCATTCAACGCGGTCACTTGCAGCTCGCAGAATACTGGCCCCGCGTGAAGCTTCAGGACGAGGTGCGTGTCTCCTCCGCGGTCCTTGCCGCCACCGCCGAGAGCGGGATCGCCCAGTGGCATGTCACCTATCAAGTCGCCTCCGAAGAGCTGTTCCAAATCTGGGCTGAATCGGCAGGAACTAATCTGGTCGCAAGAAAGTCCGGCGACCCGTTGCCGCGAATGATTCTTGACGGAGTACTGCTGGCGGAGTTCGAGGGCAACTGCTGCAAGAAGTGCCAAATCTGGTGGCAGCATGCCGCAGACGTCCTGAGCATTTCGGCTTTCCCGCGACCGCCCTCGCCCACCGACCATCGTGGTTCGGAATGAGCTCGGTCGAGCGTCCGGCTCGGTACGCACCAATGCAGTGATCCTTGGCTTCAAACGCCAAACATTAAATCGAAACGGCCGGGACAGACCGTGTCACGGTCCTGAGCCGTCATAACTTGGCAGCCAATGTCAGGGTCTCACTCGAATCTTACCCAGTGTCGCCATTGGACCAAAGGGCTATACCTCACCGGAATGAGCCGAGCTACGGTGATTTATCGAAGTACGACCTCCGAGAAATTGCGCTCGATGAAGACGAAACTCGGAGTGGGCTACTGCTTGACCGTGGCGCTGCTCGCCAGTGGTTGCCTCTTCTCACAGGTGGTGCGCGCGCAGAGTGAAGCGCCGAAGGCTTCGTCCGAAGACCCGACGGCCGCGCCCGAGGAGTCAAAAAAAGCTCCCTCGCCCTGGCTATTGCTGCCAACGTTCGCGAACAACCCGAAGCTCGGCACATCGGTCGGCGCGCTCGCCGGCTATGTCCGCAAGTTCGATGCGCAGTCGCAGGTGTCGATTTTCGGAATCAGCGCGCAGTACACCTCGACCGACTCCGCCACCGCAGTGCTGTTTGGCCGAACCTCGTTCGACGGCGACCAGCATCGGCTCAACGTGATCGCCATCGGTGGCCAAATAAAGAACGATTACGACGACTTCCTCGGGACGGGCATGCCGCTGAAGTCGGAAGATCACATCCGAGCCTTCGGGGCGCGCTACCTGTATCGGGTGAAAGACGACTGGTTCATCGGCGCGCAGGTGCTGGCCACGAACTACCAGATCGTCGGGCAAACAGCGATGGACGACGATCTAGTCTCGTTCCTTGGCTTTACAGGCTTCGAGGCGAGCGGCATCGGCCTCGTCGGCCAACATGACTCCCGCGACCGCGCGGACTCGCCGACGCAAGGCTGGCTCCTGAACTTCAACAACATCGCCTATCGGCCAAAAGCCGAGGGCAGCGACAACTTCTCCGTCTATCGGCTCGACTACCGGCAGTTCTGGAGCCATGGAGGCGGCCACGTGCTGGCCGTTCGCCAGAGCAACCAGTGGACGCAGGATGCGCCGCTGGGAGCCAACGCGCCGGTGCAACTGCGCGGCTACACGACGGGGGAGTATCTCGGCAAGAACATGTCTTCCATCGAGGTCGAGGAGCGACATCGGTTGGCGGAACGCTGGACCGCGACGGCCTTTGGCGGCGTGGCATGCCTGTACGGCGGCGATCGCAGCGGCTGCTCGACGTCGGACCTCTTCCCGAGCGTGGGGGCCGGCGTGCAGTACGTCCTCAAGCCGGAACAGGGCATCGTCGCCAACCTGGAGTTCGCGGTGGGAAAGGATGGCAACAGGGCACTTCTGTTCAAGCTTGGGTACGCCTGGTAGGAACTTTTCGTCTGAGCGCCGCAACAGCTCGGCCCTCGGTCGGTCGCCTTTGCACCAAGCCGTTGATTTTGTTCGGCTTTCCCGCGACCGCTCTCGCCCACCGACCATCGTGGTTCGGAATGAGTTCGGTCGAACGTCCGGCTTCTCGCGCGCCCACGAAAACGCCTTGCAAATCTTCGGCTTACGAGCACCCGCCGCTCGGTGTGCCCTGTACTGTTAATCCGTAGGTCCCTGGTTCGACCCCAGGTCGAGGAGCCAGGAATTTCAAGCGCTTAGGTCGTAGATCTAGGCGCTTTTTTCTTGGGCGGCGGGTCGGTATACATCGGTATCAGGCGTCACTGTCCTTACTGTGATGACAGCCCTCGTCGCTCACGGGCGCGGTCTGCGTGGCTGACGGAGTGCTTTCCTTATCAGTCCCCTGCTTCACGGTCTTGGCCGTGGCGTCCTGCGGCGCGGCGGCGGGTGTGCGTCTCTCAGGCGCAGCAACAAGAGGTTGGGGTTGGCCCGTTCACGGCTGCTTGGGTATGCGGCGACTTGACCTTGCAGGGCCACAAGGCGGTGAAACCGGTGCAGCCGGTGATCCTTGGTTCGACGTCGCGTGTCACGGTCGATGTTTTGTCGTTCTCTGAGGCAGAGCCCCTTTACTGTAATCAGCAGCGAAAGGAGTTCGGCATGCAGATACACACTGGACCGCCTGTTCATCACCACCGTCTACTAGGCAAGTGGTACTTCGATCGACATCTGCGCTGTCTCGTCGGGTGACGCTGGGGAACGTACGAACGCGGAGCGCTTTGCTCTTCCGCGAGGCGCCTTCCGAACCTTCAGATGAGTCAGGCTGCGATGCCCTGGGCCGCCGTCCGATCAGCGTCGAACTGTTGGGCGCGTCGCAACATCGCTCGGGTCATCCTGCGGAATATGAACAGGTGTGCGGGTGCAAGCGCGTACCAGTAGAGCAAGCCCCAGACCCCTTGCGGATGCCAGTAGGCGGTGATTGTTAGCCGAGTTCGACCCTCGGAAGAAGGGGTAGGTTCTGGATCGATCTCGAATTCCAGAACACCTGCGCCTGGCGCGCGCATGCCGAAATGCAGCGTCAGCCGACGCGCTGGCTCCAGCGCGAGAACGGTCCAGTAGTCGATGCGGTCGCCGATCCGCAACTCGGTCGGGTGACGTCGGCCGCGGGTCAGGCCAGGACCGAAGACGAGCCAGTCCATGACGCCCCGTATCCACCACAGCCAACCCATGGTGTAGTAACCGTTGTCGCCGCCGATGGTCGCAACAACGCGCCACACCGCCGAGGGTGATGCGCAGCCGACGGCGGTGCCGCTGGCGCGCTTGGCATAGAACGCGTTGTCGAGCTTGAATCCGCGGAACATCAGCAGTCCTTCGCTCCAGCGCGCGGCCACGGTGTGCGACCGTTCCGTCTGCAACGCCGCAGCCACCGACTCGCGAAAGCTCATGAGCCTTTGTGGTACCAGTCGGCGCAGTTCGGCGTCGTCAGCCGGGAGGTCATGTTTGAGGCCGCCGATCAGGGCGCGCCCAATGTTGGCCGGCACCGCCGTGATCAGACTCAGCCAGAGAGCCGACAGCTCCGGCGTCAGCACGGGAACGCGAATGATGAGGGGCCGCTTGCCGACCACTTCACCATACTGGCGCATCACGTCCTCGTAGCTGATGTAGTCGGGCCCGGCCGCGTCGAGAACTCTGCCAGCGGCCTCGTCCAGGCAGGCTAGCCGGACCAGATACTCAAGCAGATTATCGAGCGCAATCGGCGACGACTTCGAACGCACCCACCGCGGGGTCAGCATCACGGGCAAGTGGTTCACAAGGTCGCGGACCACTTCGTAGGCCGCAGAACCAGGACCGACGATGATGCCGGCCCGGACCTCGGTGACTGGAACTCTGCCCGAGCGGAGTCGATTCCCGGTCTCGCGCCGCGACACCAGGTGCTCGGAATCGGCGTTGGCAGGAATGAGACCTCCCAGATAGACGATGCGACGCACACCTGCCCGGTCAGCGGCCGTGGCAAAGTTCTCGGCAGCCTGCAAGTCCAGACGCCCGAAGTTCTGTCCGGCCGCCATCGAGTGGACGAGGTAGTAGGCGATGTCCACTCCTGCCAGCGCACCTTGCAGCGAATCGGGCATCAGCGCGTCGGCCTCGACCAATTCGACTCGCGGCCATTCGCGTGCCTCGAGCACCTTGCGATTTCGTCCGCTTGCCCGCACCGCACAACCCTCGCGTAGCAGACGCAGAACCAAATGCGAACCGATGTAGCCAGTGGCCCCGAATACCAACACCACCCCGCGCTGATCGAGGCGTGGCGGGTTGGTGGACAGGGCAGAGTTGAAGAGTGAACTCGGCATCACGACATGAAGGGCTGTGGCCAAGGAAACGCTGATCAAGTCCTCCCATCGTAGCGGTCCGTGTTTGAAGATGCGAGCGGGCGATGAGACGTGGCGATAAGTCGTTGACGACGGACAGTTACTCGACGTCCCATCCACCCAACGTTGCAGAGCCTTCGCGTGCTGCATCGATCCGGGCACAACATAGATGCCCAACCTGCGTCTTGGTCCGCCCAGTGCTGCGGATGCTAAGTGCTTCCGTCATCAAGGGACTGCCAAGAAACTTACTGTAAATGGCTGGAATCCAGCGGACTGCGGACACCGACACCCGCCTTGGCCATCACGTGCGTATAGATCGCGGTCGTCGTCACGTCCCTGACCGAGCAGCGCCTAGACGTTCCTGATATCAGTTCTGGATTCGAGCAAATGCGTCGCAAGTGAGTGCCGGTACGTGTGCGGGCTCACCGGGTCGGGATGCGCGCATTTCTTGCCGATTTCGCGAACGGCACGCTGGAGCGCCCTCGGATGCAGGTGAAAGCGCACACACGGGCCCGTAGAAGGACTCTGCCAAAGCGGTGCTTGATGGAGCGGTGCTTGAGGGAGACAGGAACCGCCTGGCCTACTCCAAACCTGCGCGGAAGTATTTACGCTCCAGCATGAACGGTAGCGGCACCCTCCCGTGGCCGGCTAGAAGGTCGCGCTCACGGAGCGCCCGGACGTGCGAGCTGAAGCTTGAGAGCGGTCGCGATGCGGTCACGCAGCACCGTCACCCGGCTGCGGCAACCCTTTCCGTCTCGAACGATGATCTGGCGCCGTTCGAAGCTGTCATCAGCGCAGACCTTCTCCGTGCGAAACTTTAGGCCCTTTAAAGCCTATAACCGCTCGCCTCCCTGTTTGTGAACAAGCCGGCTTCCAGAATGTTCCAAGTTCAGGCGCACACGCGGCTGTCGCGCATCGAAGCTGTTGCTGCGGCAAGGACTGCTCTTTCTATCGCGGGCGCCTCGGTGACTGACATAAGGCACTACTCGAACAAATCGTCCGTCTTTCAGGTCCTGCTTCCGTCCGCAGCGTGGGATGACATGGTTCGGATACTCAAGGAAGCCCTGCTGACGATCGATTCATTGTCTC
>Ga0207650_10002659_pt1 | contig 12370 bp, 11 predicted proteins | sample KBSS63metaG_FD_184325 | JGI IMG/M metagenome (GOLD analysis project Ga0207650, IMG submission 184325) | Switchgrass rhizosphere microbial communities from Kellogg Biological Station, Michigan, USA - KBS S6-3 metaG (SPAdes) (version 2) | ecosystem: Host-associated > Plants > Roots > Rhizosphere...
GTTGGCTTGGCTCTTGGTAGTCGTCTTCGCAGTTCTGACGATCGAGTTTTTGTCGTTATCGGAGACGGCGAGACGAATGAAGGTCAAATTTGGGAGGCCGCAAGATGCGCGGTCAGGTTGAAGTTGTCCAATCTGATTGTCCTGCTCGACGACAACCAAATGCAGCAGGATGGACCTACACCTGAAATCATGCCGGTGCCGGACGTTTCAACCTGTTGGCACGAAATGGGCTGGCGTGTCCTGGAATGTGATGGGCACGACTGCGCGGCTATCTCAACTTCCCTTTCTGAATTACTCGAAGATCAGGCAGCAGCGCCCAAACTGTTACACCTGCACTCCATAAAAGGACGCGGAATTCCCTTCCTCGAGGGCCGCACCGAAAGTCATTTTCCCCCGCCTCTCTCAAACGAAGATTTCTTATTAGTCAAATATATGCTGGATCAGGGAGTTTAGAGTTGACTGAGAACTCGCCCGAATATGAGTTCATCCTGCGTGACTTGGGCCACGCTAATCCGGCAGTAATCGTTATCGATGCCGGTTTAGCCACCTCGATGAAGACGCATTTGTTTGCGAAAGCGTTTCCCGAACGTTACTTCAATCTCGGGATCGCCGAACAGAACGCAGTCAGTGTCGCCTCCGGCCTGGCCCGTCGCGAGTTAGTTCCCCTAGTCCACACTTTTTCAAACTTTATCGCCCGCCGCGCACACGATCAGGTTGCGCTATCAGTAGCCTGGCCACGCTGCAACGTAAAGCTCATTGGCGGTTCCTGCGGGGTCTTTGACGGCAGAAATGGACCATCGCACATGGCCATCGATGATTTAGCGACGATGTTTGCATTGCCTGGAATGCTAATCGTGGAACCCGGCGATCGAAGACAAACACGCGAGCTGCTGCACGCGGTTGTTTCTCATGCTGGTCCTGCATACCTGAGACTGCGGCGCCACGGCGCCCCGGAAGATCTCCTACCGGATCTTCCGGTTGACCGTGGCGTCGTGGTAGCTGCACGGCAGGAAAATTCACGCGCCACGTTAGTCGCGGCCGGTTCGATGTTGGGCGAGGCTTTGCAGGCAACTCGTTTACTCAACGAAAGCGGCGTGCCGATCGACCTGATCCACGTATCAATACTCCGGCCACTTCACGCGCAACCAATTCTCGAATCCGCCCAACGCACCGGACTAGTCATCACTCTCGAGAATCATGTTGCGAGCGGCGCATTCGGAGATGCCGTCAGCCGACACATCGCGCCTCATGGCTTGCGCCATATTCGCTTCGCGCTTCCGGATGAATTCATTCCGACCGGCGACCCGCGCTGGCAACTCGCTTATTGCGGGCTGGACGCCGTCGCTATTGCCGATCGCGTTACTCAACTCATAGCGGAAGGGACAAATGTATAAATACTCGTCGGTTTGCGATGCTGAACACCGAGCATCTCTGCCCGAAAAGTGCCGCCCGCTGATTCGTTACCGGCCGGAAAACTTCGGCTACCTTGCGGCGTTTCCAAATGGAAAGGTCGCAATGTTCGAGGCTACGGTTGAACCACTGCTGGCCGCCGGAGTCTCTTTCGAACATTGCCGCTCCCACCTCGTGCGTCACCTCGACGTCCCGACTGACTTCCATTTTTCCGCCCCGTTGATGGGGTGGATCGAGATCACTCGTAAATGCAATCTGCGTTGCCCTCATTGTTTCGTCGAAGGCGGAGTGAAACGCAATTCTGAAATCACTACCGAACGCATTTTGCGACTGCTTGAAGAGTGGGCCGAGATGGGAGTGTTTTCGGTGGTGATCACCGGCGGCGAGCCGACCATTCATCCCGACTTTCTGAAGATCACGCTCCGCGCTTACGCACTCGGCTTCGCCGTCAGCATCGCGACCAATGGCACAGCTTTGACGGAGAGTGTGCTGGGGCGCCTGCCTCAGGATGACGTGATCATCAGTATGAGTATCGACGAGGCGCACAACCAGGGACGCAATGGAGAAAGCGACTTCGACTTCGTTACCCGCCGTCTGCTGCAAGTAAGAGACCTCGGATTCAACACCAGCGTGATGACCACCACCACTCACGACAACGTGGGCAGTCTCCACAAAATCATCAACTGGGCGATCGACAACGACATCAGTCTCCGCAGTGTGCCGTTTGTTCCCATGGGTCGCGGTGCTTTGTATCGAGAGATGTTGAATACAACCGCCGATGTCGAATTGGCCGCGCGCTTCTGGTTGGCCGAAGAAGCATGGGAACGGGTCAGAGACCAGAAACTCGGACTATGCACCGGCAAGATATTCAATTTTCTCCTGACCATGGTTTATGCAAGCCGCCGTTGCATGAGTGGCCGCGGTCTTTGCTACGTCGATTCCTCCGGAGACGTTTATCCGTGCACGACGTGTTCGGGCGGGCGAGTGTTGTGCGGCGGCAATATCCAGATGGATTCATTCGAAAGGATCTGGAACGGTGACTGGGCCATCCGCAAGATAACCTGGAAGAACTTTGAAAAGGCGTGCGAGGGTTGTCCAATCAACGAAGACCACTATTTCTGCACCGGCCGCTGCCCAGGAAGCTCCAGCATTCATAACCAGACCCTCGATGGCTGCGGCATGACCGCATTCCAGATTCAGAGCGTGCTGCGACGTGAAGAACTGTTTCGCGCCACCATCCGCCAAGACCCGAGAGTAGAAGTAATGCCGGCGCTGAAACTGGAGGAAGCAATCGACGAAACTCCTTTGTTGGCAAATGAGCCTCACTTGATTCAGTTAACCCGAAACTGAGGAACAAAATCATGAATGTCAGTCTTTCCACCAGCCTGCATCTCGATCATGGAACAATTTCCCTCGACCAACGCCCCGGAGATCAGCCTCCGATGCAGAGTTTCGTACCGATCGGTCTTCTTTCACTGAAAGCCGCGGTAGATCAGGCGAACGTCAATGCTCGCGTGCGCGTGATCGAACTCAACGGTCTTGTTAATAACCAAACCATAAAGAACGACGATCACCTACACGACCATATTGTCGATACCATCCTCGAGGCTGACGACGACTTCGTCGGACTGATGACCGACGCGGATTCGCTGCTCCATACGATTCTGATTGCGGCGGAAGTCAAAAGGCGTTCCGCCAAAACCAAGGTTTGCCTTGGAGGACCCGCCTCGTCACCCATCAGCAGTCTCTTGTTGGAAAGATTTCCCTTCATCGATTTCGTCGCGCGTGGCGAGGCGGAGCTGACGTTTGTCGAACTGCTCCAACAACTGGATCTAAAACGAAAACCGGCTGATGTCGCCGGCCTCACGTGGCGTGATGGAAGCGACGTAGTTTTCAACAAGGAGCGGGGAGTTATCGAGGACGTCAACGACCTCCCGATTCCGGCTTTCGACGCTTATGACATGTCAGAGGGTGCACCTCTTTACCTGGATGTTGGTCGAGGTTGTCCCTTCAAGTGTCGCTTCTGCGCGACTGCTCCCTTCTGGGAACGGCGGTATCGGATGAAAAGCACCGACCGAATTGTCCAGGAGATGAAGCTCATGCGCGACACGTACAACCGCACGCATCTGAATTTCTCTCACGACATTTTTACGTGCGATCAAAAGTGGACCCTCGCTTTCTGCGAACGTCTCATCTCTGACAAGCTCGGGATGACCTGGACCTGTAGTACGCGCACCGACATCATAACCCCGCACCTTTTGGAAAAAATGGCGCAGGCTGGTTGCGTCGAAATCTATTACGGTATTGAGAGTGGCTCGGCGCACACTCAGGAAGTTATAGACAAGGGTTTGGATCTGTCATGGTCGCGCGAAATAGTACGCAGCACTGCGGCTGCCGGTATCCGCCCCGTCACAGGGTTCATCGTAGGTCATCCCACCGAAACGCTTCAGACGCTGAAGGACACGATCGAGACGTTTTTCGATTTTCTTCAAGTGGGTAATTTCCGCGCTCATCTCTTCACGTTATGTCCTTTTCACGAAGCACCGATGTTCAAGCAATTCGAGTCGACAATCTCCCGGCCTGCGGAATACGCAGAGATTGCCATGACCCAACCGGTGTTGGAGAAGTTCGAAAATCTCAAGAAGCGCCATCGCGATGTATTCGCCAGCACCTATCGCTTCTCGACGCCCGGAGTACCCGAGAAGTTGATTGATGCCAGCGAAGGGTTGTCATGCCATCTCGTGGTCCTTAAATCTATTTGGCCACTGCTGCTGCCTGAATACGATTCTGCGTTGGATTGGTATGCGCGCTGGACCGATTGGATCTATAGGCGCAATCAGCAACTGCGTCCGCGAATACGACTCGCGCATCAGGGTAACGCCTACGATCTCCTGGATTTCATCGACGAGGAGTTAATCCGGCTCGGACTCGAGGACGGCGACGTCGCCGATTTGGCACGTTACGAAAGAATCAAGCTTGACGCACAGCAGCTCGATCCACCGGCGCTGCCGTTTAGTTCGCCATTCGCGCTGGATCAGAACGTGGTGCTGGCGCGCCGTTGCGAATATCTGTCAAGCAACTTTCGTCACGATCTGAAGAGTCTGCTTTCCGGCGAGCGCGCAAATGTTCTCGACGAGGAGTCGTGTGTCATTTTCGCGAAAACAAGCACGAGTTATGTCGACACGCTGGTGACCCAGCGCACCACTACTGAACTCCTCGAACTTGCTCGCCGGCCGCGAACTGTTTCACAGCTCCTGGCCCGTCTTAATTCGAGCACAGCAGCCGAAGATCAACGCGGCGTTCGGCTGATTCAGCAACTGTGTGAACGAGGGCTACTCTGCGAGGTCGCATCATGAAACTGATTCCTCCCGCAGTTATCGAATCCGGTCTGTCCGCGGAGTCTCCCACTTATGTTTACGATTTGTCGCGCCTGCGAGAAAAATGTACCCGGCTGAATCAGCTTCCCATCACGCGCAAGCGCGTGTTCTTCGCGACCATGGCGAACGATCATCCCGCCATTCTGAGTTGCGTGCGTGCCTGTGGTCTCGGCGTTTTTGTCAACTCGATGATCCACCTTAGTTTGGTCCTCAAACTCGGGTTCCAGCCACGGCAAGTGGTCTATGCAGCCAGCAACATGGCGCCCGACGAGATGGATTTCTGTGTGCAGCAAGGCGTGAACCTGGTGCTCGATTCATTCGGGCAGATACAAACGTTAAGCAAAATAGTGAACGGCGACCTGGAGATCGGCCTTCGTTTGAACGTTGGCAGCGCACTGGATCGCGGCGAGATTAAACCGGATCCGGCTTATCGTTTCGGCTTGTTGCCCCATGAGTTGCCGGACGTTGTCAGCTTTGCCCAACATCACGGACTGAAAATCACCGGCGCACATTCTTATTTCGGCACCGGTTTAATGAAGCCTTCGGTGCTGCTGGACGGAATGCAGCGGTTGGGTCTCGCCGCCGGCGAGTTGCCCGATCTGCGTTATCTCGACGTCGGCGGAGGCTTGGGTATTCCGGATGATCTCGATGATCCCGAGTTTGATATTGCTGAATACAGCCGGGGCGCCGAAAAGATCATACGGGGTCACGAACAACGTCTCGGCCGCGAACTCGAGCTTTACATCGAGCCCGGCCGGTACCTCGTGGCCGATAGTGGTTACTTTTTCGTTAAAGTTATTGACTGCAAGCTGCGCGAGGATCGGGCCTTCATCGGGACCAATGGTTCAGTTTCAATCTTTCCCCGCCCGTTGCTCTATCCAGAAACTGCGCATCATCCTTGCCAGGTGATCACCGGGAATGGTCAAAGACCGCTCCATCGAAAGCCGGTCTATGTTTGCGGCAACTCCACTTACTCGCAGGATTTCCTCGCGCGGAATATCACTCTCAGCCTTCCTCAACCTGGAGACACACTCGTTTTTCATCACGCCGGAGCTTATGGCCGATCGATGATCACTCAGTTTTTGGGCAAAGAACGGCCGCAAGAAATTGTGATCGAATCCGCGATTGAAAACGCCGTGTCCTCCGCTATAGGACTATGAACGGCTCGAGCTTCATTGGACGGGTAGGCTTTTTCGAAAGGAGCCGGGGCTGCTTTGTCACGCTGAAAAAAAATCCGCGGCAACGGCTGTCCGTTTTTGAATGTGAGAACGAGTGTGGGCGTCTTCTGAATGAGAACGGTGAAAGGTATCTGTTTAGTGGACCACCGCCGCCCAGCTGGAACTTCTGCCTGGACGCTCCAGTGGCTGAAACGCAGGCCGCAAACGTCCAGGACGCTCTTGTTAATCTGGCCCAATCGTGGAACCAAATTACTCTTCACTATTCCTCCGTGGTCACTAACCGCGTGCGGGTCAATAACGGTTATCACGCCCACACAGATACTTTGCCGCGATGGGCAGTGATCGGATCAATCATCACCAGCCGGCGAGGTCACTCATTCAATATCGCGTGGAGCGGGAGAGGCAATGGTCTTAAATTCCTGAACACAAGAGCTACGGAGTTGGAAGAATTAGTGACCGCTTTCGATCGCGCCAACCGGATCGATGAAGGCACACCCGAAGTTGTCCTGCGACCCACTGCCGCTGCTGTCCTGCTTCATGAAGCGGTGGGCCACTCCGTCGAAGCAAGCCTTGATGTGAAGCGAAATGTACTTGATAACGGCCGCTATCGCGTCGCGAGTGAATGCCTCACACTCTGCGATAATCCAATGGCTGAAGATGGACCAGCGCACTACGAGGTTGACGACGAGAATGTGCGCAGCCTGGGAGCGATGGTCGTGGTGAATCAGGGACTACTAATGGCGAGACTCCATTCCCGAGCGACGGCTGCGGCTGCGGGCACGTTACCAACTGGAAACGGCCGCGCGGCTTCGGCGTTCAATGAAGTATTACCGAGGATATCCAACCTAATCTGCGAGCAGGGTGAATCGTCGGAAGACGAGATGATCGATCGCGTCAGGCAGGGACTCCTGATTCATCGCTTAGCAGACGGCGTAAACAATGGTGGCGCAGTCAGTGCAAAGGTCATTCTTGCGGAACGAATAGAGGCGGGCAAAAGGAGCGGCAAGTTTGTCACGGGCGGTCGCATATCGGAAGGACTGGATATACTTCTCGGAGCGGTCGAGGCCGGGAACAATCCAACTTTCAATTCGAATGCACTCTGCGGCAAAGCCGGACAACTTCTTTTCGACGTAGGCACCTGTGCCCCGTCAATCCGAATGGCCAGCCTGAGGATAGTGGTATGAACCCGCAGTGGTTCAATCATCATGTTGCGAGTGTTCGATATCAAGGGAATGGGCCACCGACGATTACAAACATCGCACTCGAGGCGGATGTCCACGACGAGTCAATCCTGGCCCGTCTCGGCGACCCGGGTCCAGTGGACACGTCAGAACTCAAGTCGGTTGCGGAAACAATGCACGAGACGCTGCTGCGCAACGTGCCTGAACCTCACCGCTCTGAATTCGTCGTCGAAGCCGGTCAAGTCAAGCAATGTGTATTGATTGACACCGCGGCGCCGGTAACGATCGAGCGTACATATCGGCTGACTGCCTGCCGCGGAGAAGTATTCGCGTTGCTGGAGAAGCCCTTCACGAAACGGCTTCCGTTTCCCTGGGTGGGAGTGGCGCCAACCATGAAGGAAGATCTACCGGTAATTTTGGGAGCATCCGCCGTTCTAGCTATGATCGAACAGGTGTTGGAATTTGTTTCTACGAATAACGCCCACACCGGAACAACGATCAGTAACCATCTTTCGGTTTTTGAAAGCGTGATTTCGCCTTACGCGCCACATAGTTCACCGCTGGCTGCACTGGGCGAAGAATGGTCCAACCGTCGCACCTTGATCGATCAGGGCGTCTTCAAAAAATTCGCTGTTCGCGGCCCTGACTCTCAACTCTTTTTGCGCCCGGAACGCTGGTCTCATCCTTTCGGGGCCTTGTCGACAGACTCCCTGGGTAGTCTGTCTGTCACTTGCGACCGAACGGCAGCGTTACCAAAACGAGCATTGTTTGCGGAGGCGCTTACTCCTCTCTCGAGTGGATTTGGACTCATTCTTTGGGAAGGTCTGTTCTCAGTGATGACGGGAAAAAACAAGCGGCTGGTTGATGATGCGCCCATCAAAGTGAGGCTTGATGCGTGGCAGGTGCTCTCGCAAATCAACGGCGCCGTTGAAGCGCCACGTCCTGCGTTAGCGAGCGATCCAATTGCCGGGGATCGCTACGGCATTGCTCCGTCGCTGCTCACCGGCATCCGTACTGGCGAAATCTATAGCTAGTTCTTGCAACCTTCCTTTAGTGATTCGTGCGTTACTTTCTGATCGATCTAAGCAGCTTACATAACGCAGCCGGAGCAACTTTTGACTTTGAGCGAAACCATGGCGGAGTAAATGCCTGGGGAAACTCTTTCCCGGCTGAAGAAATACCTTTTGGACAAACGCTGACAGTCGCAGACATTCCTTTCCGGCTTCCAGTCAAAGACGGCAAATTCGATCACCTCGAAGCCTTGGGCCAAACGATCGAGCTCGCACAAACGTCTCCGGCAATCGGTCTTGCGTTGCTGTGTTTCGGAGAAATGGGCGACCAGGAGATAGAGCTCACTGTAGTTTTTAGCGATGGCCACGAAAAGCATTTGCAGGTGCGCGCGAATGTCTGGTTGGCTGACAATTCTCAGGCGGCCGAGGTAACCGGCTTTACTTGTTCTCACTTGCATTACCCCGGCGATTACGAACTCTCATATCTCAGACCAACGCTTTGGTGTCATCGTGTTGATTGGACACCCGCGGCGATTGTGGTGCGCATGCACCTGGGGATGAATCCGCTATTTCATATTTTTGCGGCTACCTCTCTGCACGAGGGGAGTGACCAGTAAATGCCCGCGCAAACACGCACTGTCAGCAGCATCTTCTTCAACATGGAAAAGTTGCTCCTGCGCCAAACACCACGTCTGGCCCAGGCTCTGCTCGGCATCCGCTGGTCCTTTGCATGGCCAAAGCCGTCCATCAGACGGGAATTAATCGAGTACAGTTTTCCGCTTGGACCGGTCCCGTTCGAGGATGATCTGCTCTCGCAAACGGGAGTCAGACTTATATCGCACAACGAAGACAAAGACAGTGTCAGGCGTCATCTCGCTCTCGGTCGAGACACAATCATCGCGGTGGATAGTTTTCTATTGCCTTACCGTCCCGCGTTCGGCCGAGTTCACAGTCATCGAACCCTAATTGTCCGCGCCTGCGACAAACCCGGCGAGGTGTGGGTGGACGACGCGTGGCCGCCTTCGTTTCAAGGCGCATTATCCTGGACGGTTATTGAAAACGCGCGTTACTCCCCGGTCACTCTCGACCCAGGGCGAGAACCAATCTTCGCTGGGCGACCGATAAATGGAGAATGGTTCAGCGTAGACCTCGACTGGTTCCCGATACTCGATGCCGCGGATTGGGCCACGCGTCTATTACAGAGAATTTTTCTTCGCGCCAACACAATAACTGCCGACGAACGCGGCGAGTACGGACTCACGGCCATGAAAAGCTTCATCCGTGAACTGACCGTCGCGGCCGGTGCGTCGCCGTCTGAACGCTTCCGTTTCTTTCGTGAAGCCAGTTTGCTACTGCGCACCGAATTGAGCGCGCGTGTTTACTTCTGTGCCCTGCTTCGCGCCGCATCCGTCTGGCTGAAAGATCCTCAACTCAAGCTGGAAGCAAACGAGTACTACTCTTCGCTGCGCCACATGGAGAGTGCCCGCGACGTGCTCACCAAGAGCCTGCGTCAGTTTCGCGCAGTCTATTCCGACTATCTGCTGGCATGTTTGCGGCTCTCGCTCGCTGCCGAAGAGCGGCTCGGAACTTACCTTTCACGCTATTCAACTGGGTTCACAAACTGAAGAACCCCGGACCAAAGCAACCCTAACAAGGAGAAACTGTCATGTCGATGGCCTTGCCAAAACATTTTGATATGTCCAACACCAACATCAGCGACATCGATCCTTACGGGCTGGTGACGCCCGAAATCTTCATCAGTCCCCATCCCATTTACCATATGCTCCGCTATGCCGAACCCGTCCATTGGAGTGAAGTACTTAATGCCTGGGTACTAACCAAATACGACGACGTGATGGCATCGCTGCGTGATCCACGACTGTCGAATGCTATGCGGAGAGCCGTAGGAACGGCTCAACTCTCACCGCAACTGCGCTTAAAGATGGCGCCCATTGATCGCTTCCTTCAGTTGTGGGTCCTCAACCTTGACGAACCCGAACATCAGCGCCTGCGAGTTCTGCTAAACAAGGCCTTCACTCCGAGCGCGATGGAAACAATGACGCCGCGAATCAAGCAGATCTCGGAAGAGCTACTCGACGCCGTTGAGGCCGATGGAAAGATGGATTTCATCGCGCAGTATGCCTATCCGCTTCCAGTTCGTGTCATTGGTGAGTTGTTCGGCGTTCCCGAAGAAGGACGCCCGCTACTCAGCAAGTGGTCCAAGCACATCTCGACCTTCTTCGAGGTGGGTCCGGCGAAAGTCGAAGCGTTGGAAAACATGACCAGCAGCGTCCAGGAAATGACCGACTACCTGCGCGAAGTTGTGGAAAAGAATCGCCAGGATCCGCAGGACAATATTCTCGGCAACTTGATCCGCGCAGAGGAAGAAGGTGCAGTGCTGAGTGAAGATCAACTGCTGGCGACGTGCGTCATGGTCCTGTTCGCGGGTCACGATTCTACGGTCAATCTCATCGGCACCGGAATGCTTTCGCTATTGCGCTACCCCGATCAACTCGCGCGTTTGAAACAGGATCCTTCTTTGATACGAACGGCGGTAGACGAGTTCCTGCGCTTCGAGAGTCCGGTCATGAGACACGACCGCGTCGCACGCGAAGACTTCGAACTGCACGGGTTCAAGATTAAACGAGGCCAACGAGTAATTCTCGGTTTAGGCGCGGCAAATCGCGATCCCGCCCATTTCGTCAATCCGGATGTGTTTGACATAGCCCGGCAAAACACAAGCCGGCATACGACGTTCGGCTATGGCGCACACAGTTGCCTCGGCGGATCGCTCGCGTGCAAACAGGCAGAAGTGGCGATCAACCTCGTGTTGAAGCGCTTCCCGAATATTCACTTTGGAGCGACGCCGCCGGTCTGGCGCGAACACTTTAATTTCCGCGGACTGCGCACTTTCCCCGTCGAGTTCTAGCCCGCGATTGCGGTTTCGATACCGATGCTTCCCGCCACCAGCTTCCAGGATGCTGCCTGCATCACCATCGTTTCCGGATTACCACGTTCCGGAACCTCAATGATGATGCAGGTGCTGCACGCAGGCGGCATGGAAGTGATGACGGATGGGTTGCGCGCTCCCGACGCAGACAACCTTCGCGGCTATTTCGAACTGGAGGCGGTGAAGCTGCTCCGATCGCGTCCGGCAGAGGTGCGATTTGAGAGCCTGGGCGGCAAAGTTGTAAAGATACTTTCGCACCTTCTTTACAACTTGCCGTCCCGGTTCGGGTACCGGCTAATTCTCATGCGGCGCGATCTGAACGAAATACTGGCGTCGCAGCGAGTGATGCTGGAGCGAAACGGCAAACAGGTAAAGGAAATGGACTCGAAGATGTTTGAGATCTTCAGTGCCGAGATCGAGCGGCTGAAAACGTGGTTAGCGACTCACCCGGAGATTCCGGTCCTGGAAGTTAGTTACAACCGGTTACTCGCAGACGGACACACGCAGATCGAAGCTGTTAATCAGTTTCTTGGTGGTCGACTTGATACGACGCGAATGCTGCAGCAGGTGGATCGAAATCTTTACCGGCAGCGTGCGCAATCACAGGTAACCAAGATCGGTTAGACGTTCGATCAATATCTGTTCGTCGCGCTGAATTTCCGATTCATCTCGAGCAAGTAATCCCTTTTCTTCAAGCAAACTGAACAGTCTGCTGACGCTATCCGATACAGAATCGACGCCGGCTAAAAACGTGAAATCAAAAGAGTCGTTTTGCGTGTTTTCCTTGGCGCTGGGGCCGCCGAGCTGATTGGATAGTTGAACACAGACGGTTACGATCGGCTGAACGCAGTCATCCAGATTAGGCGATGCACACGTCTCAACTACCTGCAGGATTTTTACTTCTAATCCACGCTGCGCGAGTCTCGAGCGGATCTCGTCAGCCAACCACGTTTTGCCGGAATCACGGGGGCCTGAGAGCAAGAGTGTGAATGGTTTGTGAGATAACATTGGCAGAAATTACACCCATCGACAGATCAAATCAATAGCTGTTTTTTGAAAAAGAAATGAACTCGCGACTGCCACGAACACTCGGGCTGTTTGACCTCACGATGTTGTTAGTCATCGCGGTCGTTAACCTGAATCTCGTTCCTGTGATTGCCGGAGCAGGCTCGAGTGCTTTGCTTTTGTGGGTTGGCGCTTTTGTTCTCTTTTGTGATTGGATATTTTGCCATACTTCTCATTGTTGCTTACTACACATCACGCA
>Ga0207650_10002661_pt1 | contig 12366 bp, 12 predicted proteins | sample KBSS63metaG_FD_184325 | JGI IMG/M metagenome (GOLD analysis project Ga0207650, IMG submission 184325) | Switchgrass rhizosphere microbial communities from Kellogg Biological Station, Michigan, USA - KBS S6-3 metaG (SPAdes) (version 2) | ecosystem: Host-associated > Plants > Roots > Rhizosphere...
GGCTGAAGCCCCTCCTGCAGCGCACCCATCGAACGAGCCGTGCGCTCTTCTGTGGGAGCGACTTCAGTCGCGACGAGCGAAGCCGCGCAGGTGCCGCCAATGGAAAGCGTCGGGACTGAAGTCCCTCCCACAAAAAGCAAAGCACACGCCGCCCGCCGCATGACCGCCGCCGCCCACCACCGCGCCGCCCTTACCCCGCGTAGCGCGCCTTCAACATCGCGTACGCCGACCGCAGCGCCAGCGCCTCGCCGCCGGCCGGGCGGCCCGGGCGGTCGCTGTCGTTCCAGGCGTAGACGTCCAGGTGCGCCCAGGCCTGCCGCGCGGGCACGAAGCGCTCCAGGTACAGCGCCGCGGTCACCGCGCCGGCCATGCGCGAGCCGGCATTGGCCAGGTCGGCGATCGGGCTGCTCAGGTAGCGCAGGTACGGGCGCCACAGCGGCATGCGCCAGACCGGGTCGCGGGTGCGCTCGCCGGCGGCGATCCAACCCTGCGCCAGCGCGTCGTCGTTCGAGAACAGCGCCGGCAGGTCCGGCCCCAGCGCGATCCGCGCCGCGCCGGTCAGCGTGGCGAAATCCAGGATCGCGTCCGGCGTCTGCTCGCTGGCGTAGGTCAGCGCGTCGCACAGCACCAGCCGGCCCTCGGCATCGGTGTTGTCGATCTCCACGCTGATGCCCTGGCGGGTGGCGATGACGTCGCCGGGGCGGAACGCGTTCGGGCCGACCGCGTTCTCCACCGCCGCGATCAGCACGGTCAGCCGCAGCGGCAGCCGCTGCGCCATCACCAAGCCGGCCAGCGCCAGCGCATGCGCCGCGCCGCCCATGTCCTTCTTCATGTGGCGCATGCCGTCGGCCGGCTTCAGGTCCAGGCCGCCGGTGTCGAAGCACACGCCCTTGCCGGCCAGCGCCACGTGCGGATGGTGGGCCTCGCCCCAGCGCAGCACGATCAGCCGCGGCGCCCGGTGCGAGGCGCGGCCGACCGCGTGGATCGCGGGGAAATTGCGCGCCAGCAGCTCATCGCCGACGATGCTCTCGCATTGCGCGCCATGCGCTTGCGCCAGCGCGCGCGCCGCGGCTTCCAATTGCTCCGGGCCCATGTCCTCGGTCGGCGTATTGACCCAGTCGCGCACGCGCACGCAGGCGTCCAGCAGGTCGCGCACTTCCGCGCTCGGCGTCGCCAGCAACGTCGCCGGCAGCCGCGCCGGCTGCTTGTAGCGCGCGTAGCGATAGCTGCCCAGGCCCCAGCCCAGGTGCAGCGCGGCCTGCTCGTCGTCGCGCAGCGGGCTGGCCAGGCGCCAGCTGCTGCCGGCCGGCAGCGCCAGCGGCGCATGCGCATAGGCATAGGCGTCGCCGCGGTCGCCGACGCCCAGTACCGCCGCGGCCACGCCATCGGTGCCGGGCAGCAACAGCGCCGTGCCGGGCGCGGCCACGAACTGCTGCGCGTCCAGCCACGCCACCCACGCCGGCGCCTGCGCCGCGCGCCATTCGGCCAGGCCTTCGCGGTCCAGCACGTACAGCGGCAACGCGTGGTCGGGAGCATCGGTGAAGCCGGAGGGCAGCGACATCAGCAGGTCCTTGTGGGGCGGGCGCGGCCTGCGACAAGCGCGGCCTGGGCGAGGAAAGGGCGGAGGCGGTCGGCGGCGCTCATGCCTGCGCCGCGGTGGCCGGCTGGGTGGCGTCCAGCCAGTCGGCCAGGCCGGTGAGGGTGGCGAACTGCAGGTCCGGCGGCGTGGACGGATGCCAGGACTGCGCGTCGCGGTTGATCCAGCAACCGCGCAGGCCCGCCTGCATCGCGCCCAGCACGTCCATCTCGATGTGGTCGCCGACGTGCAGCACCTGCGCGCAGGGCACGCCCAGGCGCGCGCAGGCGGCATGGAAGATGCCCGGATCGGGCTTGGCCGCGCCGTGCTCGCGCGCGCTGAGCTGGAACGCGAAATGCGCGGACAGGCCGATCGTGGCCAGGTCGGCATTGCCGTTGCTCAGCGCCGCCACCGGCACCCGCGCGGCGATCCGCGCCAGCGCCGCGAGGCTGTCCGGATAGCACTCCACCTGGTTGCGCGCGGCGTAGAACACCGCGAACGCCGGTTCCACCAGCGCCTCGTCGGCGCCGCTGTCGCGCAGCGCGCGGCGCAGGGTCAGGCGCCGCATCTCGCTCAGGTCGTGGACAAGGTGCGGGTGCGCGGCGAACACGTCGTCGCGCAACTGGCGCATCGCCGCGATCGGGAACATCTCGGCGGTGCGCGGACTGTGCTGCAGCAGCCAGTCGTGCAGCACCTGCTCGATGCGCGCGCCGATCGGCGCGAACGGCCACAGCGTATCGTCCAGGTCCAGCGTGATCGCGCGAACGGGAAAGGAAGGCAGGGAAGTCACCGGCACATTTTACGCCAAGCACCCCTGCCGCCGCGGGCCACGCGCCGTAGACAGCACGCCGGCGCATTTGCGATTCCCCATTCCCGATTCCCCACTCCCGGCCTCACTCCAGCAACCGCGCCCAGCGCTGCATGCCCTCCACCCGCGCCAGCACCATCTTGATGCACACCATCAGCGGCACCGCCAGCAGCAATCCGATCATGCCCCACAGCCAGCCGAACAGCATCAGCGCCAGGATCAGCATCAGCGGCGAGATCGCCATGCGCCGGCCGAGCACGATCGGCGTCACCACCTGGCCTTCGAGCATGTGCAGCGCCAGGTACAGGATCGCCGGCAGCGCCGCGCTCAGCGGATCGCGGAATTCCACGAAGCCCATCAGCAGCATCAGGATCGCGCCGATCAACGGCCCCACGTACGGGGCGAAGTTCAGCAGCGCCACCACCGTGCCCCACAGCAGCGCCTCCTGCAGCGGAATCTTCAGCAGCACCAGGATGCCGGCGAAGATCAGCCCGACCAGGGTGTTGATGACGCTGATGGTCAACACGTAGCGCGACACCTCGCGCTCGATCGAACGCAGGATGTCGGTGGTGAACTTCTGCTGCTGGCGGCTCGGCAGCAGCGCGATCGCGTGCCGCTGCAGGTTCTCGCCGAACACCATGAAGAAGAAGGTCAGCAGCACCACCGCCAGCACCGAGGCGGCCAGGCGCGGGGTGCGCACCAGTGCCCGGTACGGGTCGTCCATCTGCGTGCGGATCACCTGCACGCGCCGCCCGCTCTCGCCACCGGCGGCGCGCGCGAAGTTCTCCGCGGCCTGGTTGGCCTGCTGCATCGGCTTGGTCAGGTCGCGCACCTGGGTGGCGATGTGGCGCATCTGCCCGGGCGCCTGCTGCACCCATTCGGCGGCCGGGCCGGCCAACTGCATGGTCAGCGTGGTCGCCACCGCCATGCCCGACAGCAGCACCAGCAGCGCGCCGAGGAAGCGCGGCAGGTACAGCCGCTGCAGGCCGCGGATGATCGGGTTGCCGACCAGGGCGAAGAACGCGGCCAGCAGCACCGGCAGGATCACCTCCTGCGCGGCCCACAGCGTATAGCCCACCGCCAGCGTCGCCAGCACCACCAGCGAGACCGGGCCGCGCGGGCGCGGCGCCGGCGGCGGGGGCAGGGCGTCTTCGGGGGGCGGCGCGACGTCGCCGGCGTCGGCCACGGATTCGGAGAGTGTGCTCATCTGACCTGCGCTGCGGACCTGCCCCGGCACGCGTGCTGCGCACGCGTGCCGTCCGGCGAAAAAGAGGGAGGCGGAGTGTAGGCCGAATCCTGGGCCGCGCGGTATGAAGACCGCGTGGCGGAGAGGGCGTACGGGCTGACCGCGCTCAGCGCTCGGACAATTCGGTGGCCGCTTCGGCCGCATGCGGCGGCGCCGGCTGGCCCGCGGCCGTGGCCGCCGCCGGCGTCGCGGCTGGCCGCCGGGGTGCGACGCCAGCGGCGGCGGCGGCCTCCGGGGCGACCGCACTGGCCGCATCCTGCGCCGTGTCCGCGGCGCGTTCGGCGTGATCGGAGGCTTCCTTGGCCTGGGTCGCGGTCAGCAGGCTGGAGACCGCGCTGATCATCTGCAGCCAGCGCGCGCCGCCGAGCTTGCCGATCGCCGCCGCCGGCTCCGCGCGTCCGGCCAGGAACCCGGCGCCCACGCCCACGGCGATGATGCGCAACGGCGTCCAGCCTTCGCGCCAGACCCGCTGCAGCGTGGTCCATTGCGTCTGCATCTGCTGCTGGCGCCCTTCCAGCACGGTTTCGGCGCGGGCGATGCGGCGCTGCAATTGATCGAATTTCATCGGCGCGCCTCCTCGCGGACATGGTCCTCGTCGTCGTCGCCATCGCCGCCGATGCCCAGCTTGGCCAACTGGCGGCGGGTGGCGTCGAGCTTGCTCATCTCGAAATAGCGCAGCGCCTGCCAGGCGCCGAGCGCGGTGACCACCAGGCTGAAGGCCGCGGTCGCCGAGATCGACGCCAGCCACGACCAGCCCAGGCGCTGCAGCACCGCGATCATCGCGCCCATCAGCAACAGCCACGCCGAGCCGCCGAACGCGACCGCGACGGTCAGCCACACCAGCGCGCGCGCCAAGGCCGCGCGCGCCAGGGCCAGGTCCGCCGCCACCAGCTTGCGCAGCGCGCGGCCGGCTTCCAGCGTGGCGGTCAGGCCCTCGCGGCCGGCGTTGCCGAATTCGCGGAACGATTCCTCCAGCGACGGCCGTGCGGCCGCCGCGGGGTCGGGCGCGTCGGCGGCGCCGTCGCGAGCCTGGCTCTCGCTCACGTGGCTTACTTGTCGCTGCTGCGGGCCAGCTTGGCGATGATCCAGCCGGTGGCGAAGGCCACGCCGAACGCGGCCAGCGGACGCTCGCGGATCAGTTCGGCGGCGCTGTCGACCAGGTCGCGGCCCTTGTCCAGCAGCACGTCCACCTGCTCCTTCGCCGCGGCGCCGCCGAACTCGGCCGCGGCCAGGCCGGACAGCGCGCTATCGGACAGCTCGGCCTTGACGTTGGCCTTGCCCAGCTTGAGCTCCTCGCCGGCCGCGCCGGCGGCGCCCTTGATCGCCTCGCCGGCGTAGCTGGCGGCCGACTTCAGGTGCGAACCGGCTTCGCTGAGGTTGTCCTTGAGGTTTTCGGTATTGGTGGGGCTGGCATTCATCGTGAATCTCCTGAGGGATGAGGGGCGACCGCCCGCTGCGCACGAACGCATCGCGGAGTGCGGGCGACAGCAATACCATCGCGGGGGTGTACGGCTCGTTAGGCCAGGCGCCGCGCGCAGTGTCGCCGCTGACGCGGCGCGTGGCCAGAGGAGGAGGGCGATGCAGGCATACGGCAACACTCGCGGCGGCTCGGGCGTGGTCGCCTACGAGAGCGGCCCGGACTGGATCGTGCTGCGCTTCGTCGATGGCGGCACCTACCGCTACGACGCGCGCCATCCCGGGCCCTGGCACGTGGCGGAGATGCAGCGCCTGGCCGCGGCCGGGCGCGGCCTGAGCACCTATCTCAACCAGCACGTGCGCGACGATTACGCCGCGCGCCTGGCGTGAGCGCGGCGCCCGCCGGCGCGGCGCCTCACTGCATCAGCAGGTCGGCCTGCGCGCCGCTGCGGATCACCCGCAGCACCAGTTGCGCCGGCCTGCGCGCGAAGTTGGCGCGGTAGCTGGCCAGGTCGGCGAACTCGCCGGTGGAGGCGGCCACCACGATGTCGCCGCCGGCCAGGCCGTTGCGCGCGGCGCGGCTGCCGCGCGCGACGTTGCTCACCAGCACGCCGTTGATGCCGGACTGGCGCAGCGATTCGGGCAGGTCGGTGAAGGTCGCCCCGGCCAGGCGCGGGTCCAGCGACTCGCCGCTCACCGCGCGCGGCTGTTCCTTGAGCGTGGCCTTGACCTGCAGCGGCTTGCCGTCGCGGCGCACGTCCAGCGTCACCGTGCTGCCCACCGGCTGCAGGCCCTCGTAGTTGTGCAGCGCCTCGGCACTGTCCAGGCGCTCGCCGTTGGCGCCGACCACCACGTCGCCCGGCTGCAGGCCCGCGGCCGCGCCGGCCGACCCGCTCAGCACCCGCGTCACCAGCGCCCCGCGCGGCGCGTCCAGGCCCAGGCCCTGCGCCATCTGCGTGGTCAGGTTCTGCGTTTCGATGCCGAAGGTGCCGCGGATCATCACCCCGTTGTTCTTCAGCAACTGATCGACCACCGCCCGCGCCAGGTTGGACGGGATCGCCAGCCCCAGGCCGATGTTGCCGGCCATGCTGCCCTGCGGGTTGAAGCTGGCGGTGTTGATGCCGACCAGCTCGCCGTGCAGGTCCACCAGCGCGCCGCCGGAATTGCCCGGGTTGATCGAGGCGTCGGTCTGGATGAAGTTCTGGTAGCCCAGGCCGCGGATGCCGTTGCGGCCCATCGCCGAGACGATGCCCGAGGTCACCGTCTGGGTGAAGCCGAACGGGTTGCCGATCGCCACCACGAAATCGCCCACGCGCAGCTTGCTGCTGTCGCCCAGGCGGATCTCGGTGAGCTTGTCGGCCTTGATCCGGATCAGCGCCACGTCGGTGTCCGCGTCCGAGCCCATGAACTCGGCCTTGAAGCTGCGCCCGTCGGCCAGGGTCACCTGCACGTCGTCGGCGTTCTCCACCACATGGTGGTTGGTCAGCACGTAGCCGTTCTTGGCGTCGATGATCACGCCCGAGCCCAGCGACTCGTTGATCCGCTCCTGCGGGATGTCCGGGAACAGGCGGCGGAAGAACGGGTCGTTGAAGTAGGGATTGCGGACCCGCACCACCTGCTTGGTGTTGATGCTCACCACCGCCGGCATGGTCTGCTGCAGCATCGGCGCCAGCGACGGCAGCGGCTGCCCGGCCACGGAGGCCGGCAAGGCGGCGCTGCCGGCCACGGTCTGCGCCACCGGCGCGGCCGGGGCGGGCGCGGCCTCGGCGCGGTTGTCCAGGTGCGCGTTGATCGCGGTGGCGGCGAAGCCGCCGAAAGCGGCGGCGGCGGTCAGGGTCAGCAGCGTGGGCAGCGGTCGCATGGTCGGGTTCCGGATGACGCGGCGGGAGACGCAGGGCAGATGGGCGCCGGAGCGCATAAATCAAGATGAACGCGCGGCGTTTAACCGCCAGTGAAAGCCCGGCGCCAGGCAAGCCCCGCGGCGACGTACGGCAGCGCCGCTCGACACCGGTTCGGCGTTGACAGCGGGCCCGCCCAGGGTTAGCTTGGCGTCTTCGTTCTGCCACTACATGTAGCGGTGGGGCGGCTGTTCAACCCAACTACTAGGGGTTTTTCACTGGGTTTTCACATCCCAGGGGGCGCGCGCAGTGACGCAGGGGCGTGGACGTGACAGGGGCAGTCGCCTGCCCAACGCATTCCCATCGAACGCAGGGCCGCGCCCTCCGCGCCGCCACGGCTGTCGTCGTGGCGCGGCGCAGACCACATACAACTAAGAGACACGGCGGACGGCCAGGCCATCCGCCCCATCGGGACAGGTTCGAGGAGAACACAACAGAATGAGCACGGTGCGCCTGGAAGTCGTCCAGACCGAGTCCAAGCAGAGCCCCATCCCGATGCAGCCTGCGTCGCAGGATATCTGGGACAAGAAATACCGCCTGAAGACCAAGCAGGGCGAGCCGCTGGATGCCGACATCGACGGCACCTACCAGCGCGTGGCGCGCGCGCTGGCCGATGCGGAGACCACCGAGGAGAAGCGCGCCTACTGGTTCGAGCGCTTCGCCTGGGCGCTGCGCCGTGGCGCGATCCCGGCCGGGCGCATCACCTCCAACGCCGGCGCGCAGGAACACAAGCCGGCCACCAGCACCATCAACTGCACCGTGTCGGGCACCATCACCGACTCGATGGACGGCATCCTGGAGAAGGTCCACGAAGCCGGGCTGACCCTCAAGGCCGGCTGCGGCATCGGCTACGAGTTCAGCACGCTGCGCCCGCGCGGCGCGTTCGTGGCCGGCGCCGGCGCCTACACCTCCGGGCCGATGTCGTTCATGGATATCTTCGACAAGATGTGCTTCACCGTGTCCTCGGCCGGCGGCCGCCGCGGCGCGCAGATGGGCACCTTCGACGTGTCGCACCCGGACGTGAAGGACTTCATCCGCGCCAAGCGCGAGGACGGGCGCCTGCGCCAGTTCAACCTGTCGCTGCTGATCACCGACGGCTTCATGCAGGCGGTGGAGACCGACGCCGACTGGCCGCTGGTGTTCCCGGTCAACCGCAAGGAAGAGGCCGACATCGACCTGGCCGACGCCAGCGCCGTGGTCTGGCGCGACTGGCCGACCCACAGCAACTACATCGTCCGCGACGACGGCCTGGTCGCGTGCAAGGTGTACGGGCACATCCGCGCCCGCCACCTGTGGGACATGATCATGGTCTCCACCTACGACTACGCCGAGCCGGGCTTCATCCTGATCGACCGCGTCAACGAGATGAACAACAACTGGTGGTGCGAGAACATCCGCGCCACCAACCCCTGCGGCGAACAGCCGCTGCCGCCGTACGGCGCCTGCCTGCTCGGCTCGATCAACCTCACCCACTTCGTGCGCGACCCGTTCACCGACCGCGCGCGCTTCGACTGGGACGAATACAAGGAAGTGGTGCGGGTGTTCACCCGCATGCTCGACAACGTGGTGGAGGTCAACGGCCTGCCGCTGCAGCAGCAGCGCGACGAGATCCTGCGCAAGCGCCGCCACGGCATGGGCTTTCTCGGTCTGGGCTCGACCATGACCATGCTGCGCATGAAGTACGGCAGCGCCGCGTCCTGCGAGTTCACCGAGTCCATCGCCCGCGAGATGGCCGTGGCCGGCTGGGAGACCGCGCTGACCCTGGCCAAGGAAAAGGGGCCGGCCCCGATCATGCAGGAGACCTTCGAGGTCACCGCCGCGATGCTGCGCCAGCGCCCGGAAATGGCGAAGGACGGCTGGCGGGTGGGCCAGCGGATCGAAGGCAAGCTGCTGCACGCCAAGTACAGCCGCTACATGCAGCGCATCGCCGAGGTGGCGCCGGAGCTGGTGGACGAACTGGCCGAGGTCGGCGCGCGCTTCACCCACCACAGCTCCATCGCCCCCACCGGCACCATCTCGCTGAGCCTGGCCAACAACGCCTCCAACGGCATCGAGCCCAGCTTCGCCCACCACTACAGCCGCAACGTGATCCGCGAGGGCAAGAAGTCCAAGGAGAAGGTGGACGTGTTCTCCTTCGAGCTGCTGGCCTACCGCCACCTGGTCAACCCCAAGGCGATGCCGTTCGCCGAAGCCGCCGATGCGCAGCTGCCGGACTACTTCATCGCCGCCGACGACATCCACCCCAAGGAACACGTGGACGTGCAGGCCGCGGCACAGAAGTGGGTGGACAGCTCCATCTCCAAGACCGCCAACGTCCCCACCGACTACCCCTACGAGCAGTTCAAGGACATCTACCGCTACGCCCACCAGCAGGGGTTGAAGGGTTGCACCACCTTCCGCTTCAACCCGGCCGCCTTCCAGGGCGTGCTGGTCAAGGAAGCGGACCTGGAGAACACCACCTACCGCTTCGAACTGGAAGACGGCAGCGTGGTGGAAGTGAAGGGCAACGAGCAGATCGAATACGACGGCGAACTGCACACCGCCGCCAACCTGTTCGACGCGCTGAAGGAAGGGTATTACGGCAAGTTCTGAAGGCCGCCCGTCGCTCCCCGCGTGCCGGCGCGGGGAGCGGTCGCGGTGGGCAAGCCGGGGGCGCGGTGCGTCGCGCTTCCCGAACGCTCGCCGACCGTCCGTCATTTGTCGCCGCATCCGGTTCCACGCTTCGTTGCAATCGGTATAGCATCGCCCGCGTTACATAAACACTGACACCCTGAGGAGGGTTTTTATGAGCAACGGTAATGGTGTGACGGCGACGCTGACGCAGGTCGTCGAGAACGTGAAAGAAACCGCCAGCAACATGGGCGAGGCCGTCGCCGCCACCGCCAGCGAGGCCGTCGCCAGCGTCAAGCAGACCGCCGAGAACGTGCAGAAGCGCGTGCAGGACCAGGTCGCCAAGACCCGCAAGGCGGTCAAGAAGGCCGAAAAGGCCGTCGCCAAGCGCGCCGAGAAGGCCGGCAAGACGGTGAAGAAGACCGTCGCCAACGCGCGCAAGAAGCTGGAAGCGGCCAAGGCCAACGCCCAGGCCGAAGCCGCCGCGCTGAAGAAGGCCGGCAAGAAGACCGCCAAGAAGGCCACCGCGAAGAAGGCGCCGGCGAAGAAGGCCGCCGCCAAGAAGACCGTGACCAAGAAGGCGGCGGTGAAGAAGGCTCCGGCCAAGAAGGCGGCGCCGAAGAAGGCCGCCAAGAAGGTTGCCGCGAAGAAGGCCGTGGCCAAGAAGTCGGTGGCTGCCAAGAAGACCGCGGTCAAGAAGAGCGTCGGTGCGCGCAAGGCCGTCGCCAAGAAAGCGGTGAAGAAGGTCGCCAAGGCCGCCAAGAAGAGCACCGCCAAGGTCGCCAAGAAGACCGCCGCGGTGAAGAAGACCGCCGTGCGCAAGAGCGCCGGCAAGAAGGCCGCGGCCACCCGCGCCCGCAAGTAAGCCGTCCCACGCTGCACCCTCTCTCCCGTCCGCGGGAGAGAGGCAGCGCGCCCCGCGCGCCCATTACGACACGCATACCAGGAACCGCATCATGGCCGTCAAGATCGACAAGAAAATCAAGGGCTACGCCGTCGTCACCGCCGAGGACAAGGCGCGCGAGGCCGCACCGCCCGTGCCCGCCGCGTCGATCGACCGTGCCACCGCCGAGGCCGAAGCCCCGGTGGACAACATCATCCACATGCACGAGCGCATCGAGCGCCCGGATGTGCTGATCGGCAGCACCTACAAGATCAAATCGCCGTTGGTGGAACACGCCATGTACGTGACCCTCAACGACATCGTGCTCAACGCCGGCACCGAGCACGAACTGCGCCGCCCGTTCGAGATCTTCGTCAACTCCAAGTCCATGGAACACTTCCAGTGGATCGTGGCGCTGACCCGCATCATGTCCGCCGTGTTCCGCAAGGGCGGTGACGTCACCTTCCTGGTCGACGAAATGAAGGCCGTGTTCGACCCCAAGGGCGGCTACTTCAAGGCCGGCGGCGTGTACATGCCGTCGCTGGTCGCCGAACTGGGCAGCATCGTCGAAGAGCACATGAAGTCCATCGGCCTGCTGCACGACCCGGAGATGAGCGACCACCAGCGCGCGCTGATCAACGAAAAGCGCAAGCAGTACGAAGAGCGCTCAAAAAAAAACAGTGAAGTGAAGCCGGCTTCTCCTTCTCCTGCGGGAGAAGGTGCCCGAAGGGCGGATGAGGGGATGGTTGTCGCGAACTCCACCGCCGACCACGAAGAAGACATCGCCGTCACCGGCGACGGCGCGAGCTTCCCGCCGTCGGCCACGATGTGCCACAAGTGCAACACCAAGGCCCTGGTGATCATGGACGGGTGTGCTACTTGTTTGAATTGTGGGTATAGCAAGTGCGGGTGATGTCCAGCCTGGCTGTTTGATTGCTGTCGATCACGGAAGACGAGATAAGGGAATGGCGATCACCGTCGAGAGGTGCTTGGCGACATCGGAAGAAGTCAAGCTGCTGGAGCGGCAATGGCTACCCCCTAAAGTATATGCGTTGCTGATGGCATTGGCCGCGCTGGTGATGTACTTCATATTGTCGCTCGCGGTCCTGATGGTGACGGCGGTTGTCCTGTCCGCAATCGGCGGGCAGAGGCTGAATGTCGCGATAATGTCGGCTATCAAAAGTGCTCGCTGGGTCGAGCAGACATTCATCTTCGTGTTGTGGGGGCCCGTCTTTATCGTGCCGATATGGATTGCGTGGAGGCGGTTTCATCGTCTGCGATGCGCACGCATGGGCGGATGGCGTGATCAGCGGGATACTCTGGTGGAGGTGATCCGGATCGAAGAAGAGCAATTTTCTGAGGTTGTAGATAGGAGGGGGCGTCACTACCTGATTTTCGATTTGGGGCCGGGCCAGACGTTGTTGATATCCAGATACACTCTTTATCACCACATTTGCTGGGAGCGCGCACGCGATGTGTTGGATGAGATGGACGATGATCCGAGCGATGCCGAAATAGATGCAGTCTGTGCGCGATACATGCCTTTGTTCCCTGCGTGCCGGATCCAACTGCGGCGCTGGCCCGGGACAGGAGTGGTTTCATTTATAGCTGGTGAGGGTGAGGTGTCCGAGTGGGTCACGGAAAGTGATATTTCACTGGAAAATTTAATCGAGAAACACTCGAAGATACCGCTGGGTGACAGCATTATCATCTCCAAAAAGATGGGGGCGTAGCTTCCGGATTTTTCTGCCAACAGAGTTTGTTGACGCCTGCCTTATCCGAATACCGGCGAATACCGGGGTCAGAGTAGACTTTCCATTGGTGAATAGCCTGGCGGAGTCCATAGTGAAGCGCAACACCCCCTGGGATTAACCGATGCAAACGTCTTATCTGCAATTGAGCGCCGAAGAGCGGGGTGTGCTGATGGCG
>Ga0207650_10002662_pt1 | contig 12361 bp, 10 predicted proteins | sample KBSS63metaG_FD_184325 | JGI IMG/M metagenome (GOLD analysis project Ga0207650, IMG submission 184325) | Switchgrass rhizosphere microbial communities from Kellogg Biological Station, Michigan, USA - KBS S6-3 metaG (SPAdes) (version 2) | ecosystem: Host-associated > Plants > Roots > Rhizosphere...
GTTGTGGATGTACTCGACCAGGTCGGTGCGCTCGAACAGCCGGCTCGGCAGGTTGACCGCGATCGAATCCGAGAAGCCGAAGTTGTCCTGCCAGATGCGCGCCTGGCGCGCCGCCTCGCGAATCGCCCATTCGCTGAGCGGGATGATCAGGCCGGTCTCTTCGGCGAGAGGGATGAAGTCGCCCGGCGCGACCAGCGTGCCGTGACGGCGCCAGCGCATCAGCGCCTCGGCGCCGATCATGCGCGCGCCGCGGACATCGATCTTCGGCTGGTAGTGCAGCACCAATTCGTTCCGCTCGATCGCCTTGTGCAGCGCGCTCTCGAGCTCGAGCTTCTCACGGCCCTTGCCGGCGAGATTGGGCCGGTAGAGCGACGACGAGTTGCGCCCGGCCGACTTGACCGCGTACATCGCGATGTCGGAGTTGCGCATCAGGTCGGCCACGGTGGCGCCGTCGCGCGGGAAGATCGCGATGCCGACGCTGGCGGTGACGAAGCACTCCTGCAGGCCGATCATGATCGGCTTGCGCATCTGCTCGAGGATGCGTGTAGCGACGCGCTCGGCGTCGGCCTCGTCGACCACTTCAGGAAGCAGCGCGACGAACTCGTCGCCACCGAGCCGGCCGACCGCCTCGAGCGTGCGGTGCGAGCGAACGCCGACGCTCTCAAGCGAGCTCTCGAGCACCTGGTCGGAGTGGCGCACGCACGAGCGCAGGCGGCGGGAGACTTCCATCAACAGCTCGTCGCCGGCGCCGTGGCCGAGCGTGTCGTTGATGATCTTGAAGCGATCGAGGTCGATCAGCAGCAGCGCGACCTCGTGGCCCAGGCGGCGGCCGTGGTCGAGCGCGCGCTCGGCGCGCCAGATCAGCTGGCGCCGGTTCGGCAGCCCGGTCAGGGTGTCGAAGTTGGCGAGGTGGCGGATCCTGTCCTCGGCAAGGCGCCGGTCGGTGACGTCCTGAACGATGCCGGTGTAGCCGACCAGGTTGCCGTGCTCGTTGAACTCGGGCTCGGCCTCGATGTGGACGATGCGCTGGCGCCCGTCGAGCAGGCGCGCATGGATGTCGGTCGCGAGCACCGTGCTGCGGTCCATCGCGCTGTGCGTCAGCTCGAGGAAGGCCTTGCGCTCGTCTTCAGGGACCATGCGCAGCAGGCTGCGGAAGGCCGGCTGGTCGCCCGGGCCGAAGCCGAACACGCGCAGCCCCTCGATCGAGAAGACGGGGCCGTCCTGGCCGCGCCGCCAGTCGAAGCTGCCCATGCGGGCGAGGTCTTGCGCGCGCGCGAGGCGCGACTTGCTGCGCTCGAGCTCGACCCGCGTCCGCGACGCACGCAGCAGGTAGCGCAGCCGGCCGGCGAGCAGGCTCCACTGGGTCGACTTGACGAAGAAGTCGGTCGCGCCGGCCTCGTACGCGCGCGTGATCGAGGCGTCGTCATCGAGGCCCGTCAGCATCAGCACCGGCAGCGACTCGAACCCGGGCAGGACGCGCAGCTCGCGGCAGGTCTCGAAGCCGTCGAGGCCGGGCATGACGGCATCGAGGACAACGATGTCGGGGAGCCAGTCGGCGAGGACGCGGATCGCCGCCTCGCCGCTCGCGGCCTCGGTGACGGCGAAGCCCTGGTCCTGGAGAGCGACCGAGGTCAGAAGGAGGTTGACCTCGTCGTCGTCGACGAGGAGGACGCGCGGCCGCTCGGGGATATCGTCCGCGGAGGGCTCGGCGCGAAGGGTCATGTCGGCGTGTCGACCGGGGACAGCATGGGCGTTACAGCTTGTAGCACGGCCACCAACTCGCGGTCCATCGCGTCGAGGCGCTCGGGCAGCGCCGCGAAAGCCCCGGCGCGGATCGAACCCTCGATTTCGGCACAAAGTCGCGCCAGCGCGAGCGCGCCGATGCTGGCCGACGACGACTTCAGAGTGTGCACGACGTGGCGAATGCCGTCCATGTCACCGCTGGTTCGCGCATCGCGGAACTGCTGCGCGAGGCGCGACGCGGACGAATGAAAGGCGCGCAGCACCCGCTCCATGAGCCGGGTCTTCCCCGTCGGATCAAGCTCGCGCAGGCGATCGAGCGCATCGGTATCGAGAAGAGTGGCGCACAGCAACTGGGACATGGTCTTGCGGATTGACTTGCGTGCCTCGCTCCCCGGCACGACGGCGCCGGCAGCCACGACCGCACAACGCATTTTCGGCGCAGCGAGGGGAGACTTGACCCGACCGGCGGTCGTCGAAGGCGTGCGGCGCGTCACGGAAGCGGCATTGGCGATGCAGGCGACTCCTACAATTCCGGGCATGCCCGATGTCGCCCTGCCGAGCCTGCCGTCGCGACCGTCGCGCGGTGGGCGCGACGGCGCGGCCGGATTCGGCGCGGCGTGACGTCGCTCGCCCTCGCGGCCGCGGTCGTCGCCGGCATCGCCCTCGCCGCGGCCGTCGGTGCCGCGGCGGGAACGGCGACTCCCAGAAGATCTGCAGCGTTTCCTGGACCGCCCTCGGCAGGACCGGCGGCTCGGCCGTCATTCCAGCGCGCCGGCGCCCATCAGGGCCCGCAACTGCGCGCGGTTGATCTCGGCGATGCTCATCAGCAGCTGCTCGGCCGCCTCGCGATAATCGTGGACAGACTCGCCCTCGGCGGCCTTTACCATCGCCAGGTAGGGCTGGTACGGGCCTTCGCTTTTCACCAGCGCCTGGTAGACGCGCTCGGGCACCGGGATCGAGCCGAGCAGCTTGGCGAAGGTCTCCTGGAACATGCGGTCGAGGAGCGAGAAGACACCGCAGATGAACATCTCGCTCCGCATCTCCTCGTCGCCGCTGCCGGCGACCAGCTCTTCCATCAGCAGGCCGCGCCGCACGGCGGCGAACATCACCGGCCGCAAGTTGACGTCCTTGCTGGCGGTCGCGAGCAGCAGCGCGAGCCAGCGCTTCAAGCGCTGGTAGCCGAGCAGCATGATCGCGTGGCGGAACGAGCTGATCTCGACGCGCAGGCCGAACGCCGGCGAGTTGATGTAGCGCAACAGCTTGAAGGCGAGCGAAGGATCGCGCTTCAGCGTGTTCTCGAGCTTCTCGATCGGGTCTTCGTTGTCGACCCGATGGATCAGCTCGACGACGACCTGCAGGTCGGGCTGCGCCATCGGCTTGCCGGTGCGCATCGCGGTGGCGTTGATGGCGTCGTCGATCGGCCAACCGAGGACGGCGTGGGCGCCGCGCGCGAACGCGGTCTCCATGTCGGCGACCGAGCGCACGCCCGACTGGACGTGGCCGATGGAGCGCGTCACGCCGCTCGGCGCGATCGCCCCCTCGCCGATGCGTCGCTCGTCGGCGAGATCGATGATCGAATACTTGAAGCACGGCAGGATCGCCCGCGGCAGCTCGTCGTTCGGGCGACCCTTCAGGAGCAGCGTGTTGCCGGCGCCGTGCAGCCGGAGCAGCGCATCGACGTTGGCCGGGTCCGACGCCATGAAGTTCGGCACCTCGACCATCAGGTTGGCCGACGGGCTCGCCTGCAGCAGGTCGTGGACGAGGCTCTCGCTGACGACGTTGAGCGAGACGTTGCCGCCGCTCGCCGGCCAGACGTCGCCGACCGCATGGAGCAATTGGGCGACGTCGAGCGTCGCGTCGGGGCGCAGCGGATAGACCGTGAGGCGTGTCGCGGCAACCGTGCGGTTGCGGTCGATGAACGGAGAGTAGCCGAGGGCCACCTGGCCGAGGATCGCGACGTCGAGCAAGTCAGAGCTCCCTAGGGGCGGTCTCGCGACGGCGGCGCGGGCCGCGCCGCTGCCGTCATCCGCCGTTCACGTACTGGAACAGCGACAGACGCTGCACCATCGCGTACGACTTGAGCGCTGCATCGTAGCCGCTTTGCTTGTTCTGAAAGTCCGAGATCGCGTGCACCATGTCCACATCTTCCGCGTTCGATCGCTCGCTGTCGCTGGCCAGCTTCTGGTTGTCGAGGCGGTCGGTCTCGCTGTCGATGCGGTTGAGAACCTGCCCGGTAGCGGAACGCGCCGCCTGGAGGTGGCCGAGCACCGCGTCGACGTCGCGCAGACCGTCGGCGTTGGCCTGGGCGACCTGCGCGCTGGTGCGGCCGGGGGTCTTCAGCGCCGCGACCGCCTGGTCGAGGACCCCGAAGACGCCGAGCGTCGGCGTCGACGGCGCGATCTGGAACTGGTCGCCGGTCGCCGGCGTGCCGCTCACGGCCACCGTCATGCCATCGACCGCGATCGCCTGCCCCGAGACATAGGGCGCCGCGGTCACTGCGGTCGGCAATCCGTTCTTGAGGACTGCGTAGGTGGTGACGCTGCCGACGGTGAACTGCAGCGTGTAGTCGGCGCCGGTCAGCGCGCTCGGATTGGTGACGCTGCCGCTGTCGATCGTGGCGTTCAGGACGGTCGGCGCGGCACTCGCCACGAACACGCCGTTGCCGGTGCGCGCCTGCAGCCAGGCGAGCTCGCCGTCGGTCGTCAGCGACAGGCCGGTGCCGTTCTCGGTCACCGTCTGGCCGGTGGCGGCGACGTACTTCACGCCGGTCGGCGTGTCGATGAAGGGCTTCTGGGTCGCGCCCTGCCCGCCGAACAGGTAGGTGCCGGCGCCGTCGCTCTGGTTGGCGACGGCGAAGAGCTGCTGGCGCAGCGACTGCAGCTCGTTGGCGATGCTGGCCCGCTCGGAGTCGCCGTAGCTCGCGTTGCCGGCCGATACGAGAAGCTCGCGCGCCCGCTGCAGCAGCGTGTCGGCGTTGCCGAGATTGCTCTCGGCCTGCGTCATCATCACCTTGCTCGCCTCGACCGCGCGCTGGCTCGTCTCGGCGCGGCCGATGCTGGCCCTCGCCCGCTCGGCGCGCGCCGCGGCGGCCGGATCGTCGCTGGCCTTGCTGATCCGCTTGCCGGTCGTGAGCTGGTCCTGGAGCGAGGTCATCTCCGCTTGGCGGCGCGAGAGGATGTCGATGCCGTTGTCGAAGGCATTGGCGGTGCTGATGCGCATGGAAGTGATCTCTCTTATCTGCCGATCTGCAGCAGGCTGTCGAACACCGACTGCGCAACCTGCAGCAGCTTGGCCGCGGCCTGGTAGCTCTGCTGGTACTGGATCAGGCGCGCCGCTTCCTCGTCGAGGTTGACGCCCGATTTCTCGGCGACCGCCGACTTCGCGTCGCCAGCGATCGCCGCCGACTGGTCGGCGGCGTAGCTCGCGCTTTGGACGCGAACGCCGATCGCCGCGAGCGCCGACGCGTAGGCATCGGTGACGTTGACGCCGGGGGCGACGACGCCGGGGGAAATCGTCCGCTCGCCGACGAAGGTCGCGTCACGCAGTGCGAGCAGCGCGTTGGCGTTGCCGTTGTCGCCGGCCGGGAACGCGGTCTTGGCGACAGTCAGCGTGTCGCCGGCCAGGGGAGTGCCGTTCAATCTCAGCTCGAAGCCGTTCAGGGCGATCGGCTGGCCGGCGATGAGGCTGCCGGTGCCGTTGGCGGTCGGCAGCGCGCTCGTCGTGTCGACCAGGCTGTAGCTGAAGTTGCCGCTGTTGTCGGTGAAGGTGATCGTCGCCTTCAGGTTCGGGTTGATCGATGCGCTCACGGCGGCGAGCGAAGCGACCGCCGCGGTGCCGGTATTGGCGGCGGTCACCGACGCCGTCACCGGTGCTGCCGCGGCGATTCCCTTCGGGTCGTCGAGCGTGCGCACGATCGACCGCGTCGCCTGCGAGACCGGCTGGAGCAGGAAGCGATCGCGCGCCGCCGGCGCGGGAGCGGCGATGTCGATGCGGAAGCCGTCGACGACGCTGCCGTCGCTGACGGTCTGCGCCGTGCCGTCGCTGAGGCGCGTCAGGCGATAGCTGCCCGCGGGCATCGACGGATCGGCGACGAGCTCGTAGTCGCTCGGCTGCAGCTCGCTGGTCGAGACGACGGCGATCGAGACGCTCGAGACGCGAACGCCGAGGCCGTTGACGTAGGAAGCGACCGGCACGCCGCCGGCCTGCGCGTTGTTCGACGACGGCGCCACCGATGCGGCGCCGACCGAGAGCAGCGGTGCGCCGGGGCCCGAGGGCTGGCCGAGGTCGAGGCCGAGCGCCTGCTGGGCGTTGAGGCTGCCGGCGATCGCCGAAGCGATCTGGCCGATCAGGCCGCGCGCATCGCCGAGGTCGTGGTTCTGCACGCGCAAGAGGCCGGCGACCGAGCCGCCGACGATGAAGCCGTCGGGAAAGGCGCGCGTCGTGCCGCCTTCGGTGATGCCGATCTGCACCTTGGCAGGATCGAAGGGATCGGCGAGCGCCGTCAGCGCCGTCGCCTCGCCGCCGAGAACGAGCTTCTGCGCCCCGCCGAGGAAGACGCCGACCGTGCCGTCGGCGGCGCCGACCGTCGTCACCTGGGCGATCTTCGAGAGGTCGGCGATCGCCGTGTCGCGCTGGTCGAGCAGGTCGTTCGGCGAGTGGCCGGTGCCCTGGACGTTGGCGATGCGGCGGTTGAGGTCGGCGATCCGCGTCGTCAGCGAATTGATCGAGGCGACCGACGTGCGCAAGTCCTGGGCGATGCCGGCCTGGATCGAATCGATCTGGTCCGAGGCACCGCGAAAGCGCGCGGCGAGATCGCCGATGCGGGACAGCACGACCTGCCGCGCCGAGGCGTCCTGCGGCTTGTTCGAGACGTCGACGAAGGCGTTGAACATCTGCTGCGCGGCGTAGCCGAGCCCCGCCTCGCCGGTCGGGAACACCGTCTCGAGCTGCTGCAGCTGGCTGCTGCGCGCCGCGTCGGCGGCGGCGAGCGAGGCGGTCGTCGCCGCCTCGCGGGTCAGGAAGTCGCTGTGCGCCCGGGTCACCGTCGCGACGTCGACGCCCTTGCCGAAGAAGCCCGAACCGGTCTGCTGGCTGAACGCCGTCGCCAGCTCGACCGACTGGCGCGAGTAGCCGGCGGTGTTCGCATTGGCAACGTTGTTGCCGGTCGTCTGCAGCGCCGCGTAGTTCGCGGTCATTGCCCGCGAGCCGATGCTGAGGAGCGAGGAGATGCTCACGAGATCACTTTCTGCATGCGCAGCGTCGTGTTGATGAGACGGCCGAGCTTGTCGGCGTAGGCGGGATCGGTGGCGTAGCCGGCGCGCTGCAGACCGAGGGCGAAGCCGTGCGCCGACGCCGCGCTTGCCGGCGCCTGCGCTGCCTGGGCGACGACTCCCGCATAGCGCGGGCTATCTTTCATCAGCCTGGCGTAATCGCGGAACGACTCGCCGTACGACGCGTAGGAGCGGAATTTCGCGGTCACCTTCTGCGCCTCGCCGCCGACGTACTCGGTCGTCGTGATCTCGGCGACGGGTCCGCTCCATCCCGGCCCGGCCTTAATGCCGAACAGGTTGTGCGACGACGTGCCGTCGACATTCCTGATCTCGCGCTGGCCCCAGCCCGATTCGTGCGCCGCTTGCGCGACCGTGAACGCTGCCGGGATGCCGCTCGCGGATTCGGCGGCGCGCGCCGCGTCCTGGTGGGTGCGGATGAATTCGACCTGCCGCGACGACAGAGGCGTCACATCCAACGAGGCAGCCGCCGCGCCGGCCGCGCCCGCCCCCGCCGGCGCCGGCAGCGCCGCCGCAGCGCCGCTGCCGAGCTGGCGCTCGAGTTGGCGCGCGATCGCCGCGGCGAGGCCGCCCGGCAATCCACTCATCTTGTTGGCGTACTGGGTGTCGAGCATCTCGGTGCCGAGCTGCGTCCCCGAGTTGTCGAGCATTCCCGAGCTCATCGTCGACTCGCGCATGCTCTTCATGAGCTGCTGCATGAAGAGCGCCTCGAACTGCTTCGCGGTCTCGCGGATCGCCGCCTTCGGATCGCGCGCCGCCGCCGATCGCAGCGATGCGATCGACGTGGCGTCGCCCGATGGGCCCGACAGCCCCGCCAGCGAGGAGGCGCCGCTTGTCGCGCTCATCAGATGACCTCGAGCTCGGCCACCAGCGCGCCGGCCGACTTCATCGCCTGCAGGATCGCGAGCAGGTCCTGCGGCGTCGCGCCGAGCGAGTTGAGCGCCTTGACGACGTCGGCCAGCTTCGCGCCCGCCGCCATGTTGACGAGCGCCCCGGGCTGCTGCGTGATCGTGATGTCGGCTTTCTCGGTGACCACGGTGCGGCCGACGCGCGCGAACGGCTCCGGCTGGCTCGCCGTCGGCGTCGTGCTGATCGTCACCGACAGGTTTCCGTGCGCGACCGCGCAGGCGGCGAGGGTCACCGCCTGATTCATGACGATCGAGCCGGTGCGCGCGTTGATCACGACCTTGGCCGACGGCGACTCCTGCCGGATGTCGAGGTTCTCGATGTCGGCCATGAACGAGACGCGCGCATCGGCCGAAGGCGGCATGCGCACGCGAACGGCGCGGCCGTCGAGGGCGTCGGCGATGCCGCTGCCCATCTTGGCGTTGATTGCGCGAACGACTTCGCGCGCGGTCGCGTAGTCGCTCGTATGGAGGTCGAGCTGGATCGAGTCGCCGTCGGCGAGCGGCGTCGCGACGCTTCTCTCGACCGTCGCGCCGTCGGGGATGCGGCCGGCGCTCAGGTGGTTGATCTGCACCTTCGATCCGGCCGCCGAGGCGCCGGAGCCGGCGATCACGAGGTTGCCCTGAGCGACGGCATAGATCTGGCCGTCGGCGCCCTTGAGCGGTGTCGCGATCAACGTGCCGCCGCGCAGGCTCTTCGCGTTGGCGAGCGACGAAACGCTGACGTCGATCGTCTGGCCCGGCTGCGCGAATGCCGGCAGCTGCGCCGTCACCATCACCGTGGCGAGGTTCTTCAGCTGCATGTTCGTGCCGGGCGGGACCGTCACGCCCATCTGCTGCAGCATCGACAGCAAGCTCTGGATGGCGAACGGCGCCTGGGTCGTCTGGTCGCCGGTGCCGTCGAGACCGACGACGAGGCCGTAGCCGACGAGCTGGTTCGTGCGCACGCCCTGCACGGAAGCGACTTCCTTGATCCGCGCCGCCTGCACCGGCGCCGGCTTCGATCGGTCGGCTGCATGGTCGGCCTCAGATCGGCAGGACGTTGAGGAAGAAGCGGCTGAGCCAGCCGATGCCCTGGGCCTCGGCCTGGGCGCCACGGCCGCGCTGCTCGATGCGCACGTTGGCGATCTGCGCCGAGGGGACGACGTTGCCGCTCTGGATCATCCGCGGGTCGATCTGGCCGGAGAAGCGCAGGACGTCGACGTTGTGGTTGACGCCGATCTGCTTCTCGCCCGCGACGAGCAGATGGCCGTTCGGCAGCACGCCGGTGACGACGGCGGTGATGGTGCCGGTGAACTCGTTGCTGTTGGCGGTCGTGCCGGCGCCGGCGAAGGTGTTGCTCGAGTTGCCGGCGACGGCGGCGCGATTGAAGGCGAGCGAATTGGGCGAGATGATCGGCAGCGCCGTGATGCCTGCCGAGAGCTTGCCGCCCTTGTCGATCGAGCTCGTGCTCTTCTGCGTGGCCGAGATCTTCTCGACGATCTGGACCGTGATCGAGTCGCCGACGAGTCGCGCCCGATAGTCCTCGAACAGCGGCCGGTACTGCGCCGACTGGTAAATCGAGCCGTTCGCCACCACAGGAGACGGCGTCACTACCGGCACGGCATAGATCGGCGAGGCCAGATCGACCGGCGGGCGCGGGTTGAGTTGCTCGCAGCCCGCGAGCGCAGCGAACATGGCCGCGCAGATGACGGCGCACGCGAGGACCGTGGCGAATCGCTTCATTCCTGGCTCGCTCACAACTGGGCCAGCTTCTGCAGCATCTGGTCCGACGTCTGGATCGCCTTCGAGTTGAGCTCGTAGGCGCGCTGCGTCTGGATCATCTGCACGAGCTCCTCGACGACGTTGACGTTCGAGGTCTCGACGTAGCCCTGCTGCACCGTGCCGAGGCCGTTCAGGCCCGGGACGCCGACGGTCGGCGTTCCGGAAGCGCCGGTCTCGGTGTAGAGGTTGCCGCCCTTGGGCTCGAGGCCGGAAGAGTTGATGAAGCTGGCGACCTGCAGCTGGCCGATTGGCTGCGGCGTCGCCTGCCCGGGCAGCGCGACCGTGACCGTGCCGTCGTTGCCGATCGTCACGCTTTGCGCCGTGACCGGAATCGTGATGCCGGGCTGGACCGTGTAGCCGGTGTTCGTGACGAGCTGGCCGGTCGCGCTCACTTGGAACGAGCCGTCGCGCGTGTAGGCGGTCGTGCCGTCGGGCATCTGCACCTGAAAGAAGCCGACGCCTCGGATCGCGACGTCGAGCGGGTTGGCGCTCTGCTGCAGGTTGCCCTGGCTGAAGTTGCGCGCGGTCGCGACGGCGCGCGTGCCGAGGCCGACCTGCAGGCCGGTCGGCAGCTCCGTCTGGTCGCTGCTCGCGGCGCCGGCCTGCCGCATGTTCTGGTACATCAGGTCCTCGAACACCGCCCGCGAGCGCTTGTAGCCGTTCGTCGAGACGTTGGCGAGGTTGTTCGAGATGTTGTCCAGCTGCGTCTGCTGGGCTTCCATCCCGGTCTTCGAAATCCACAGCGATCGCATCATGGCGCGGCTCCGGTCAATGCCGCCCATGGTCGCGCCGGGCGCCCTCGCAGAAGCGCCGATGAAACGGGTGGAACGCCGCCTTTTCGGGGCGGCAGGCCGGCGCGGAATCGCCAGCCAGGCGCCAGCGGGCGTGGTTACTGCCCGCCGACGCGAATCAGGCGCGCCTGCGGCGCCGGACGAGCGATCCCATCAGCGCGAAGCCGCCGCCCAGGAGCAACAGGGTCGACGGCTCCGGAACCGGCGACGTCACCGCCGTGCCGGCGGTGAGGACGACGTTGTCGAGCAGCATGCCGAACGAGTCGGCCGGGCCGCCGCTCAGGAAACGGAGCCGGGCGCTGGTCGGATCGGCCAGCGTGACGGTTCGCGTGAACGTGGTGAAGTCGGCGTCGCCGGCCAGGTTGAACACCTCGGTGAACAGCACCGCGCCGAGCGTGCTGACGAGGCTCGCGGTGACCGTGTTGTTGCTGTGGCCGCGCTGGTCGCCGGCGAGGTCGAACTGGATCGTCACACCGCCCGGCGCCAGGTCGAACGCGACCTTGGTTGTCAGCGAGCCGTTGCCGCTGCCCTCCATGTCGAGGCACGGCGTGCTGCCGCCCGCGGCTTGGCACAGGTTGAAGAAATAGCCCGGCGCGAGCAGGTCGATGTTGGCGGCGCTCCAGTTCGCGAAGCCGCTGTATTCGGCAGCGCCGGCACCGCCGTTCTCGGCGTTGAAGTTGTCGTTCAGGAGCACCGTCTGGGCGGCGGCCGGCGCGGTGGCGCAGGCCAGGGTGACGGCGAAGAGGGAGGCGAGGCGCACGAGCATGGGATCTCCGGATGAAAGTTCACGGGGGTCGACGAATCGAGCCTGCAGTGTCGATGCCGGCTCGCCTCGTCGCATCGCACGAAGGAGCCATGGCTCTTCGCGCGCTGCCGGCGCCAGCTACTCCGAACCTTAGCGGACGGGTCCGCGGCGGATCCACCCCGTATTCACGGGGTCGCCCGGCGCAACGCTCACGAGGCGGCCGTGCCGCCGCGAACCGTCAGCTGACGGACAGCAGCTGCGAGGCGGCCTTGTCGTTGCCTTCGGCGTTCGACAGCGACTTCATCTGCGCCTCGAACTGGCGCGCCGCGGCGATCATGGCAACCATCGTCTCGACCGCGCTGACGTTCGAGCCCTCGAGCGCGCCGTCCTGGACACGCGCCAGCGGATCGGCCGACAGGTCGCCGTTGCCGGCCCGAAACAGCCCGTCGGTACCGCGCGTCAGCGGCGCGTCGGGCGTGACGAGCTTGAGCTTGCCGACCGCGGTGCTGTGGCCGTTGATGTCGGTGACGCTGACCGTCCCGTCGGCGGCGATGCCGACCTGGTTGTCGGGCGGGATCTGGATCGGCCCCCCGTCGCCGAGGACGGTGAGGCCAGAGGTCGTGACGAGGTTGCCCTCGGCATTGATGTCGAGCGAGCCGCCGCGGGTGTACGCCTCGGTGCCGTCGAGCCCCTGCACGGCGAGCCAGGACGCGCCCTTCATGGCGACGTCGAGGTTGCGGCCGGTGGCGGCCACCTGGCCCGGGGAGGCGTCGTAGCCCGGAGTCGACTCGAGCGAGTAGACGCGCGTGCTGGCGCCGCTGCCTTCCACCGGGACGGCGCGGAACGCCGCCAGCTCGGCGCGAAAGCCGACCGTCGAGACGTTGGCGAGGTTGTTGGCGAGCGTCTCCTGGCGCTGCATGGTCGCCTTCGCGCCCGACATCGCGAGGTAGATGAGACGGTCCATCGCAGTCCTCCGCTCAGTTCAACGGCCTAGCGCAAGTTGACGATCGTCTGCAGGATCTGGTCCTGCGTCTTGATCGTCTGCGCGTTCGCCTGGTAGACGCGCTGGGCGGTGATCATGTCGACCAGCTCGGCCGTCAGGTCGACGTTCGATTCCTCGAGCGC
>Ga0207650_10002663_pt1 | contig 12355 bp, 10 predicted proteins | sample KBSS63metaG_FD_184325 | JGI IMG/M metagenome (GOLD analysis project Ga0207650, IMG submission 184325) | Switchgrass rhizosphere microbial communities from Kellogg Biological Station, Michigan, USA - KBS S6-3 metaG (SPAdes) (version 2) | ecosystem: Host-associated > Plants > Roots > Rhizosphere...
GTTTCCGGGCCTGGTAGTTCCAGCCGATCAATCAGATCGCTGACCAAACGGGCTTCACGGCTAATGTTCTTTCGCAGGATCTGGATGCACTCGTGAACGGCCGGATTATCGGAAGAAGCAACATGCTGCTGGAGTTCGGTGAGAGTGCTCAAAAGTGGCGCCAGCGGCGTGCGCAGCTCATGACTCACGACCGCCAGCACCTTATCCCTCGCTTCCGAGTCCGCTTCCGCGCGCAAGAGGCTGTTGTTCAGGGCCAGCCATTGCTCGCGGGTCGGGATCTTCAAAATCTGTGGGACAAGCGCACGCAGGATCAGCAAGGTGCCCACGGCCAGAAGCGCGGCGACGAATCGGATCAACACCAGCGAGCAGACAACCACCGCTCCCTGAAACCAGATCGTAAGGAGGCTGAACAACGCGCCCAAACCGCACAGGAAGAGGAACCCCGCGATACAAAGAACCACCCAGCCGAAAGGCACGTCAGAGCGGTGCCGAACGATGCGGAAGAGCGAGAAAGGCATAAGGCAAAACACCACCGCCAGGCTCAAGGCTGAGGCGAGGCTGAGCCAGGTCAGGAACTGTGGAGGCGTGTAAGCCCGCGAACGTTGCAGCAGGATTGAGAAGATATTCGCGCCGTAGAGCCAGAAGCCGGAAACGAGGACACAAAACAGGACAAAAAACCCGGCGTAACGGAACGCCACCCGGCGGAGATCTACATTCATCGTAAGGCGAAAAGAACGAGCTATGCAGCACAGTTTGTGCCGTTTCGATGCAGCTTTCCGCCAGCCATCTGGTCGAGAAATTCACCGACGACGCCCGCGACAAAGCTGAGGTCTGTGGCGGCCTGAAATTCTCCGCGCCGCAAGCTTTACTTAGAGCGAAATACCATGGCTCTGCTCCCTCGAAACAATTGAACTCGACGGTGGCGGTGCTGATTGCGAATCTTGCCGTCGGAGATGAAGAGTAGAACGTCGTGCTCTCTGACGGCTATCCGCACAACCTGGCTGATTTTGTTGCTCGCGATGACCTTGAGCGCTGCGCGCGCTGATTGGCGCCTCGAGGCGGAGACCGGCGCTCTCTACGAGAGCAACCTCCCCAACTCGGATCGTGGAGCAGACGAGAAGGATGATTTTGCGTGGCAGAGCAATCTCCAGGCCGGCAACGGTTTTCAACTGACTCGTGATCTGCGCCTGAACCTTGGCGCCGATCTGGGCGGCCAGGTTTGGGCTCGATACGATGCATTCAATAATGTAGCTCCGGGCGGGATCGCTGGTTTGCGTTATCGCTTCGGACTCGGCCCCGCAGCGCCGTGGGTGTTGGTAGAGGATCATGTCGCATACGCGTTTTTTGAGGAGGTCGATCGCAGCGGTCTCGGCAATAGATTCCGAGTCAGAAGTGGCTTCGGAATCGGCGATCGGATCGCGCTGGAGGCTGCTTACACCTTTGATGATTTCGAGGCGAAGGATGCCTTTTGGGATCTGGGCGGACATAGCGGCTCGATCCGCCTGACGTTCGACGTAACATCGTCGCTGCAGGTCGCGCTGGGTTACAGTTACCGCGATGGCGATGTGATTTCCTATGCGCTTCCGCCTCGGCCCGACCTTGTCACGCTGTCTTCGGACCGCGAGCCGGTGAGCAGTTTCGGGCGCCCGCTTTATACCGCCTACCGTTTGCGCGGCTCAAGCAATACGATTTCCGCCTCGCTAGCTTATGCCCTGGGCAAATACATTTCCGTGCAGGCGAGCTATGAATTTCGTAACACCTCATCGGGCCCGCTCGAATACGGAAACCATTCGGTCGAAGCGAAGGTGGCCTTCGCCTACTAAGGCGTGAACGCGCGAACGATAATCATTCTGGCGAGTTGCGTCGTGGGCAGCGGCTTGGACGCAGGCTCACTCAGCGTGACAGTGAAGGATGGGAAAGGAGCCTTGGTCTCAGACGCGGTGGTCTATGTTACCTCGTCCACCAATTCCAGTCGCGCCGCAAAACAGGTCGTGATCGACCAACGAAACAAGCAGTTCGTTCCTTATGTGACTGCAGTGCAGGTCGGCACATCGATCCTGTTTCCAAATAAGGATAACATTCGCCATCACGTCTATTCGCTGTCCCCCGCGAAAAGGTTCGAGCTGCCGCTTTACGAAGGCATTCCGGCGAAGCCGGTCCTTTTCGACGCCGAGGGATTCGTAACTCTTGGCTGTAACATTCACGATTGGATGATTGCCTACGTCGCCGTTCTCGGAACGCCCTATTTTCAAATCACAGCCGAAGATGGGCGGGCAGTTTTAAAGGATCTGCCAGCTGGACAATGCACGGTTGAGGTCTGGCATCCCCGGCTCAAAGGCTTGCCGCAGAACTCAGCCCAACATGTCGATTCGGTGGCGGGCGACGCAAAGGAGCTGCTTTTCACGTTGGATTTGAAGCCTGATTTTCGAGTCAGAAGAGCGCCCGGATTATCGAACGGAGGTTATCCCTGAGGTTTCATAGTTTCCGGGGCCGGCTCCTCTTCTCTTTCGTCGCGCTCCTTACTTTGCTGCAAAGCGCAACCTATCTGGTCGTCAGGCATGCGAATCGCGAGCATGCTCACGCGGAGATTGACTCGCGGCTGCGCGCCGGGGCGCAGGTTTTCAAGAAACTTATCGAAGAGCGCAACCAGCAAATCACGAACGCAGCCGCAATTCTCTCGCGCGATCACGCCTTTCTCGAAGCCTTTGCCGGCGCGGGCGAAGATCGCGCCACCACCTTATCCGCCCTGGAGAGCTTGCGTAGCCGCATCAAAGCCGCGCTGATTCAAATCGCGTCGCTCGAGAAACAGCTCCTTTTCGATACCCGCCAGCCCGAGCGGCGATCGGTCCCATTTCCATTCCCGAAGTTGATCGAGCGGGCGGAAACAGAAGGGGCGGCCTACGCATTCGTCATTTTGGACAAGGATTTTTACGCCATGGCGGTTACGCCGCTGCTCGCACCTGCGCCGATCGCGTGGCTCTGTCCCGCTTTTCATATCGACGACCAATTCGCACGTGAAATCAAAGCTTACTCGGACCTAGAGATAACCTTTCTTGATCCAGCCGGCGGGGAGAATGTGCTCGCCTCGACTTTCGACGGAGAGCAGCGCCATTCTCTCCTCTTACTCCTGCACCAGCGGCCACCGCCGGTAGGAGAAATCGTTAATCTCAGATTCGGCGGCGAAGAGTTCGTTAGTTACGCCGTCCCGCTCCCGACCGAGAATGGCAGGGCAGTCGCGCTTTTGCAACGTTCGCTCGATAAGGAACTGGCCCCTTATCTGCGTCTCGAGCGCACTTTCCTTCTTCTTGCGCTCCTGGGGCTCCTTATCTCCGTCGCGGTCGGGATCTGGATCGCGCGCACTGTTTCCCGGCCCGTACTGCAGCTTGCCGAAGGCACGCGCAAGATCGGTCAAGGCGACTACTCGCAACGCATCGAGATCCGCTCCGATGATGAGATCGGTCTCCTCGCCAGCGCTTTTAACCGCATGGGCGAGGGACTGGCCGAACGCGATCAAGTGCGGGACTTGCTCGGCAAAGTCGTCTCGCCCGCGGTGGCGACCGAACTGTTGCGCAAGGACGTGACGCTGGGCGGCGAAGAGCGCGAAGTTACGATTCTCTTTTCCGATCTGCGGAATTTTACGAGCATGTGTGAAGGGCGTCCCGCCCAGGAGATGCTGGCACTTCTCAACCGCTATTTCACTCGCATGAGCGCGATCGTGGAAGGGCACGGCGGCGTGGTCGATAAGTACGTCGGTGACGGCTTAATGGCGCTTTTCGGCGCGCCTCTCGCCGGGCCCGACGACGCCGATCACGCCTTGGAAAGTGCACTCGAAATGTGCGACGCACTGGATGAGCTGAACCGGCTCTGGCAAGCGCAGGGGAGTCAGGCCGTTAGCCTCGGAATTGGAATCAACACCGATTCCGTTGTGGCAGGAAACATGGGTTCGCAGACAAGGCTGAATTACACCGTGATCGGCGACGGCGTAAATCTCGCCGCACGCTTGGAAACGCTCACGAAAACGCCGGAGTACCAGACGCACATTATCGTTTCAAGTTCCACCCTGGCGAAAGCCAAAGGGCGCTATCGGACGCGGCCGCTGGGTGAGGTTGCGGTCAAGGGCAAACAGCAGCCAACGGAGATTTACGCGCTGCTTGGCCGCGAGATTGAGAGCAGCTCATAGATCGTTGTGTCGCGGGCAACAGGACGGTACCCAGCGCAGGACTTCACCTGCCTCGCGCGGGCGGAAATAGGCGTGACATCGCGAAGATCTTTTTGTTAGATCCGATTTTCCAACTCTGAGCGGCCTTTGTGGCAAACGGGAGCAAGCACATGAAACTGAAAACCTTGAAGAAAAAAATCCGGCGCCTCGAAAAGCGTCTGCGCGAAGGGCCTGCGAAACTCGCCAAGCTGAAACGAAACCTGACGGCACTGGAAGCCAAAAAGAAAGAAGCCGCTCGCGTTCGCCAAGCAGAGCGCACGGCCATAATGTCCGCGCCGCCCCAGAACAAGAAATCGCGTGTAGGCACCGCTACAAAAGGCAGCAAAACGACCGCCCCCACAAAAACCAAGAGATCACTCAATCTTTCACCTGAACGCCGGGCCCAACTCTCGGCCGCGATGAAAGCACGATGGGCCGCGAAGAAAGCGTCCGCCGCAACCACTGCGCAAACTGCGACGCCTACTCATGATTCGGCGTGGCCGGCAAGTGCTCAGCCTACCGAGTTCAGACCGGAAGGCATGTGAGCTAGTCGTTCTAACTGAATTCTGCTTCGCGCCAGTGGAGGGTCAGCGTGCGTGCTCGTCCACCACTGCCTGAAGGCCTCTAAAAGATAAACCTGTGGCAACCCCAAAAATCGACGGCCCCTTAGCGCGCCTCGCCGACATCCTCAGAAGCGACCTCGACGTGAAGGAAAGCTACAGGCACACGCCGAAATGGGTCACACCCGGCGACCCGATCGAAACCAGCGGGGCAATCCTGAAGTGGTATGCGCTCGCCCCGCAAGATGAGCCGGTGCCGGAAGAGATCGATCGGCTGGCGCGCACCTACCTTGCGCAACACTCGATCGAAGCGCGCGGCTTCGGCTTTGTCATCCTGCACCGCTGCGGAAGCGACTTCTATTTCCTCATCGTCAGCACCTGGCGCGGGAACAACGAAGTCTGGGAAACCGTCTTTTACAAGAACGGCGACGCCATGACCGACTTCGCCCTCTTCCCGCGCGAAGGAATGCACAAGCCTACCTTCTGCGTTTGGGAGCTCGCCCCGGTCTGGCACGAAAAAGAAACCTGGGAGCACTTTCTGAAGTCCGCGCGCGACGGGAGCGCGGCGCAGGATTGGATGCGCGATTTGCATACTGGCGCCGCATGATCGGTTCCGCAAGATTCAAGAATTCGATCCTGACTTTTCGCCCTGCGCCAGGACGATCGGTCAGGAAGAATACCGGGCATCGTGCCGTCCGGGTCTGTAACCTCGCGGGCGGCATGCCCCACTTCTAGTGCTGACTTAGCCTAACGCCCTATTGCTTGTCGTAATAGGCCTTGTCGGTCTGCTTTTTCCCGCTCGCGTCCTTCAGAGTGGTCGTGACCATGCGCGACTTTCCGTCTTTGGCGACCTTGATCGTTCCGGTAAATACCACCTTGTCGCCTTTCATCCCCTTCGCGGCATTGGTGTGGTCGTTCGTTGCCTTGTAACCAACCGTGTCGATGATCGGGTTTCCTTCCGCCTTGTATTGTTTGCCGTCGAATTTCCCGGTCCAAGTCCAATTAACTGCTTTCCCGTCTTTATCTGTCCCTTCCACGGTCAGCTTGATCATGTCTCCTTCTGCTTCGGCGTAAGTAACGGTTTGATTCTTGGTTGCGCCGGGCGCGAACGTTGATTTGCTCTCATCGAGTTTCCACGCGCCCATGTGAGCACTGCCAGCAAAGGCTGCGGCGGCTGCTGTTAGCCACAATGCCGCGGCGACTAACTTTGTATGATTTTTTGTCATGGCCGGATTCGTGCAGGTTTGCCGTTAGGCGTCAATGAAAAAATCAACAAGGCGAAAGTTACTAAACGAAGGGGCTAGAAATGATCAAAAAGGCGCGCGTCTCCCTCTTCGGATTCGGGTCCAGGCCGCGGCTGGTTCTTTCCTCTAAAAAATCGGTTGGGGAAATCATTGAACCGGTGGAATGATTCCGCTCATGGCCATGGAACGCGATTACGTCCTTGGAACGAACGAGGAGGAGCTTGCCCGGCTTGGATTGCAGCACCGAATCTGGCGACCGGTGGCGCTGGCTTGTTGGCAGAAGGCCGGCATCACGATTGGCAGCCGCGTGCTCGATCTCGGCGCCGGCCCCGGTTATGCCGCCACGGATCTGGCGGAAATCGTCGGACCGAACGGCAAGGTCGTCGCCGTGGAACGCTCGAGCAATTTCCTGCGCGCGCTGGAGGAACGCGCTCGCGCCCGTTCCCTCGCAAACGTTGAGATCCATGAGCTCGACTTGATGACCGACAATCTGCCGACGGGCTCTTTTGACTTTTCCTGGTGCCGCTGGGTCGCTTCCTTCCTGACCGATCCGGCACTCCTTATCCAAAAACTCGCGGGTGTGATGAGGCCTGGCGGAGTCGCGATCTTTCATGAGTATGCGCATTACCTCACCTGGCGCTTTGTGCCCCGCCTCCCGAACCAGGAACGCTTCGCAGAAGAGGTCAAGGCGAGTTGGTCCGCAGCCGGCGGCAAAGCGGATGTCGCCTTGGACTTACCTTCTTATCTGGCCCGAAATGGCTTTACCGTGCGGTCCGCGCTCCCCTTAATCTACTGTGTGGGTCCGCGTGATTATATGTGGCAATGGCCGGCTTCGTTTATCGGGATAGGTCTGGCCCGGCTGCAAGAGCTAGGTCGAATCGACGCCGCGTTCGCCCATAAGGTCGTGGAAGAAGTTGATGCCGTCGGCCGCAACCCGGAGGCGCGTCTCATCACTCCGCTCGTCCTCGAAATCGTGGCCGAGAAGATTTCCTAAGGTAGAGCGCTGCCATGCCCTGGACGCTCTCCCACCCGCTCGCCGTTCTGCCCCTGCGACGTCTGACTCCACGTCCGCTCGATTTTGCCGCGCTGGTCATTGGCAGCATGACGCCGGATTTTGGTTATTACATCAACCGCTTCGATCTCTCGAACCTAGCCCATACGTTGCCCGGTAGCTTTATCGTCTGTCTACCCACCGGAGTCATAATGATGCTGGTCTTTTATCTTGCGTGCCGGCCGGTCTGTTATGCGCTGCCCGCACCGCATCGCCAGGCTCTTCTCCCTCTTTGCCCGGTCTTTCCTACTTCCGTTGGGCTTTGGGCGAGCATTCTTCTCTCTCTCTTGCTCGGTGCCTGGACGCATAATTTCTGGGACGCCTTCACCCACGAACATGGCTGGTTTGTCGATCGCATCCCATGGCTGCAACAGCCGATCATGCAATTCACCAAGGTCACGCTTTATCGGTATCTGGCTTTACAGGAAATCAGCACGATCGCCGGGTTCTTGCTCCTGACGCTGCTCTACTGGAGATGGCTGCAGCGTCAGCGGCCGGTCACAAAGTCCGATAGCGACGGCTGGCGCTATCTTTTTTGGGCCGCGATCCTCGGCTTGGCGCTAGTCATCGCCCTCCCCACGGCCATTCATTATGCGAGGGTGGCGGCGCGCCCCGGTTTCCTGTTTGGGCGCTCCTTCCTCTTCCGCGTTGCGATTTACGCGCCGGGCGTAGCTATTCCCTTGAGTTTGATTGGCACTGCCATCATCTATGCGCGGCGGGATCGGAGGATTTGAGCAATTCGATCCACGAGCCATCGAGGATAAACGGCAAGGACGAAGCGGTTGATGCCTCTGGGCGAGCTACTTACGACTTATCTTCGGTAGGCTGACTGGACAAGCCCGGAAACCGCTCTAATCTTTTCCACGATGAAGATGATCCATGCGCTAGCCGACTCACCGATCGCCGGGGAGACTGTATAGTCGCATTCTGATCAGAACTTTCGCGTCGCCCGGTGCGTCGCTCTGAAAGTCAAAATTTTCCCCGTGGCCTTTCGCCTCGGGTTACCGAGATCCCAGGATCGCGGTATCGCCAATTACACCGCACCAAAACTATGAAATCATCATCGCTTCAAAACCGCAACGGACAGAATTCCCATCACGACGGGCGCGCGACGACCGCCGAACGGAGATTCCCGCAAACGGATTATCACTACCAGTCAACGCCACGCGCCTCGGCGGCAGCGTTAGCCGCAAGCCATCCCTCGCTCGCGAACTACGAACCGGAGAGGCGGAGCTTCCGCGAAATCTGCGAACCGATTTTTGGCTCCCGATTCGACTGGCAGTTCGCAACCGAGGCGGCCTTGCTTGGGGTTATCAGCGCCATTGCCGCCTGGCCGCTCCTTTCACTGCTGATTCTGCTCGCACAAACTGCGGGCGGCTAAACCAACTCTCCGCAGTGTCCGGTGGAAGCAGGCCGCGATTAATTTCGCGCGCTTGCTCCCGCCCGCCTTTACGAGCAGGCTTGCCATCTTGTTCTTCGCTTTATCTTGCGTCGCGGACAAAACGTCTGCCGCGTGGGGAAAGCCCGGAACTTTTTTTGCCATGAATTCGTCGCAATACGACGTCGTCATTCTGGGGGCTGGGCACAACGGTCTCGTGGCGGCCTCCTACCTGGCACGGGCGGGGATGAGCGTCCTCTTACTGGAGAAGAACGACTACATTGGCGGGGCTACCACCTCGCAAAAGGTGTTTCCAGATTACGATGCCTGGCTTTCCCGTTACTCCTATCTCGTAAGCCTGTTTCCCGACAAAATCATTCACGATCTCGGCCTCAATCTGGAATTACGCCGCCGTGAGATCGCTTCCTACACGCCCTATCAAAGACACGGCTGCAACGGCGGGCTACTCCTAAGTAATGTGTCGGAGGAGTTAAGTCGACAATCGATCGTCGAACTCACCGGCAGTGATGGAGAGTTCGCGGGGATGAAGCGCTTCTACGGACTGGCCAGAGCCTTCGCCGATCAAGTCTGGGACACCATGCTCGAGCCGCTCGTGGCCAAGGAGGAATTTCGGAGCCGCTTCGAGCAGACCGAGCTGGGACGCGAGGCTTGGCGCAGCCTGGCTGAGGAACCACTCGGCCTTTCGATCGAAAGATATCTTCAGGACGACCTGGTGCGCGGGCTGGTCTTCACCGATGCGAAGATTGGCGTTTTTACTCATCCGCATGACAAGTCCCTGCTGCAAAACCGCTGTTTCCTTTACCATCTTATTGGGAATCGGAGCGGCGAATGGCGGGTCCCGGTCGGAGGAATGGGTAAAGTCGCGCGCGAGTTGGAAGAAGCGGCCCGCAAACACGGGGCCGAGCTGCGCACGCGTGTGACCCTGCGCAACCTCGAGCTCTCGGGAAAGCGGAAGACGATCACGTTCGATTGCGACGGCCAGGCGCAAGTGGTCGAGGCTCGCTTTCTCCTGATCAATTTTGGTTCCAACGTCCTGGCGAAGTTGCTCGGCCAATCCTACCAACCGGATGCTGCAGACGAGGGCTCCGTCTTCAAGATCAACATGCTCTTGCACCGGCTGCCCAAAATAAAGGATCAGCAGCACGCGGCGATCGACGCCTTTCGCGGCACCTTTCACATTGATGAGAGTTACGAACAGATGCGACTTAGTTACGAACAGGCGGCGAGCGGCAAGCTACCGGATCGCCTGCCGAGTGAAATCTATTGTCATACCCTAACCGATGACAGCATTCTCTCGCCTGAGCTGCGCGCCAGGGGTTTTCAGACATTGACCCTCTTCGGGATTGATACGCCCTACCCTTTGTTTGCAGAAAAGAACGCGGTCATGCGGGAGCGAGCGCAGGAAAAGTTCGTGGACGGGATGAACTCCTGGCTGGCTGAGCCTCTCGAGAACTGTCTGGCCCGGGCTCGCGATGGCAGTTACTGCATTGAGGGCAAAAGTCCAGTCGATATCGAAGATGCTCTCGGTCTCTATCACGGGAATATTTTTCAAACCGCCCTGACGTTTCCCTTCACTGAAAGGAAAGAGCAGATCGGGCAGTGGGGTGTCGAGACGGAGTTTGAGAATGTCTTCCTCTGCGGATCAAGCGCGCAACGCGGCGGCGCGGTGAGCGGCATTCCAGGCCACAACGCCGCGATGAAGGTGTTAGAGCAAGTTAGAACTTCCTAAGGCTGGCGCGCGCTGAGGCGTCGCTCCTGCCGTTACAAAGAATGCTTACGGCTGTGCGCGGCGCGAAAAGAAAGCAGCGGAGCTGGGCGCTATTTTCACCGTCATCCGTTCACCTTTGACGGTTGCAATTGTTCCTCCCAGTTCGTCGACATAGCTTCCATCGGTGAGCTCAGGTCCGACCAGAAATTCGCGTTCGACCGTTTTCGGTTCGCGATTGATGACACAAAGCACGCGATCGTCGAGCTGGGCACGCACAAAGGCGAGCAACTCCTTTTCTGCCAGCAGCGTGCGCCGGCTGCCATATCGCAAAGCCGGGTGACGCGTCCGGATGCGCGTCAGCTTCTCAAAATTCTCCAGGACAGCGCGCTCTGGGACAGTGAGGTCGTTTCCGAAACGCATATCACGCCGGTTATCCGGGTCGCCTGCGCCAGTCATCCCGAATTCGTCACCATAATAGATCATCGGGATCCCATCGACGGCGAGGATTAGAGCCTGGGCCAACTCAATTCTGGCGTAGTTCGCCGCGTTATCTACCGCGGGCGGCCTAACCCAACCCACTTCCTCTTCTTTTGCGCCCTTCGCATCCGGCAGGTCGCCGTCCGCGTAAGCCATGAATCTCCCCTTATCATGATTTCCGATAAGGGGAGACATGAGACTCTCCTTGCCAAAGGCAGCTTCCGATTCCTCCAGGGCCGCTTCGAGCTGATCGAGGCCACCCTTGTTTTCGGCCAGACAATCTTTGATCGAATCATAAAGCGGAAAATCGAACTGGCCGTTTAACATGTTCGGACCCACGAAGGAGTTGATCCCCGCGCGGTCCTTGAATGTCTCGCCCACCAGATAAAGAGCGCGGCCGCGTTTTGCCTCAACCTTCTCACGAAGGGCGTTGCGAAACTCCCACCAAAACTCTGGCGGGATGTGCTTGACCGCGTCGAGCCGGAAGCCGTCGAGGTCATATTCATTCGCCCACCAGGCGGAGTTATCGATCAACGCCGTGACCGCAGCGGGATTGGCGAAGTTAAAGGTCGGCATGAAGGGCTCAAACCAAGTGGTGAACTGATAGTCATCCCAGCGCCGCAGGTTCTTTGTTCCGTCGGGAAGCTCTAGCGTGCCGAACCAATCGCGGTGTTCCTTCCACCAGGGATGCTCTGTATGCACGTGGTGTAGAACGAGATCGGCGATGACTTTCAAACCGTCTTCGTGCGCGGTCTTGATGAGAGACTTGAGCGCGCGGGCATCACCAAAATGCGGCTCGACTTCGGTCGGCGAGATCGGCCAATAGCCATGATAACCCGTGTACCAGCGGTGCGGCTCGGGATACTCCCGGTATGCTACCGGCGGATTCTTGTTCAAGGGCGCGATCCAAAGCGTGTTGATGCCCAGCTTCTTGAAATAGCCGTCCTTGATCTTGTCCTCTATTCCGTGCCAATCGCCCCCATGATAGTTAGCCGCCGGTTGCACGTTCGGATCTTCGATCGGGCGATCGTTACTCTTGTCTCCGTCGCAAAATCGATCCGTCAGGGCGTAATACATGATCGCGTCCTGCCAGCGAAAGGCGTCCTGCTGGCCTGATGACCAGCCAACGACGTTGCTTGCCTGCCCGGTTGTGTCGGTAGCGATCGCGCGGATCCAGGTTCCGTGAGGTAATCCCGCCAGCGGCACCTTGAGTTCGGATGATGTAATAGACGCAGGGACTGTTCGGGTTGCACCGTCCGGCAGCTCAGCTACCACCGACGCCGTGCCAATTTCGCCACCACTGGTGGAATGGAAGATAAGATGATCCGGCGTCAGTCGGTCGGCGTAAATGGAAAAACGGCTGCCGTCTTTTCCACTGGCATCAACCTTCAAAACCGAATTGCTGCCGCCGAAGCCGTCCGATTCGCGCAACGGATTGCTTGGGTCGGGTGTCCATTGCCCATCCGCGACAAACTTGTAGGTATAACTCCCGGGTTCGAGCGGAACAGTGGCACGAAACACGCCGCTCGCGTCGGCCCGGAGCGACACCGCATCTTTGCTCCAGCCGTTAAACGAACCAGCAACGTTGACCCTTACCGGCTTGCCGCTGGGATGGAAAACGAACTCGTGCCCCTGCGGGCTGCGAACTGCGAGCGTGATGACGCCTTGCCTCTTCTCCTGGCCGTCAGTTACCTGGAACGGGAGATCGATGAGGCCGT
>Ga0207650_10002664_pt1 | contig 12354 bp, 6 predicted proteins | sample KBSS63metaG_FD_184325 | JGI IMG/M metagenome (GOLD analysis project Ga0207650, IMG submission 184325) | Switchgrass rhizosphere microbial communities from Kellogg Biological Station, Michigan, USA - KBS S6-3 metaG (SPAdes) (version 2) | ecosystem: Host-associated > Plants > Roots > Rhizosphere >...
AAAATATCATCATGAGTTCCTCACCGGAACGGGTGCGTACACACCGCATTGGAATTTATCCCGAAGCAACAACGAAATGGCGACCTCTCACCAATTAACATGACTTTTAGGTCTGTCGGCATCATTAATTTTTCGGAGGTGCACAGCTTATTCAGCCTAAATGATTCGGATGGATTCAGATCTCCGCCGACTATCGATTCATTGTTGCATGTTTGTTTTACCGATCGTTTTTTTAAATAGCAATGAAAGGCAATTTACAGGATATCGAAACCCCGAAATAAAAAACTTCCAATTAAAACCAATGAAGGATTTTGAACAGGAACAATTAAGGTATATGTTCTGAAAAAGGGCTCTTAAAATTATTGCGGCGGACAATCAACTACGTCCTGTCCGGAATGTGGAAAATGAACGGTTTTTGGTTGTGAGTAAATTATAGTTTGAATTCCTTCTTTTATTTTAAGATGTTGATCGGGACGAATATTGTTAAACACCTGCACATAATTACCAACGGGCCAGGTTATTTCGATTTTTTCAATCATAGTACCAGATCCAATACCAATGTGTTGTTCCAAAGGATTGGCACCAAAACTCCCACCAGTATTTACATCGTGATATACTGAGCGTTCCACACCGTTTTCTTTGAAGGTTACTTTGATTCTTGCACCTATAGCAGCCCGGTTGGTTTTAACTCCTTCGAGCGAAATACCAATCCAGTGATTTTTGTTTTGTCCCGGATTCAAAAAAAGAGAATTTTGGTAAGCATCACCTATATATGCACCGCCCATTTTTATAAAAATATCCTCGTCACCGTCATCATCTAAGTCGGCAAAAGAAACACCGTGGCCTTTTTGAAGGTTGCCAACTCTTGCAGCACTTGTTACATCCAAAAATTTTTCACCTGCCCTGTTCTCAAACATTTTATTTGGCACAAGTGATTCGTATTGAGGATTACCGGTTCCAAGGAAAATATCAGGATATCCATCATTGTCAATATCTCCAAAATTTGAACCCATCGCAAAAGCCACTTTATTCAGGCCAACCTTTTCTGTTACTTCTTCGAAGGTTCCGTCATGCTTATTTTTAAAAAGAAAAACCCTTCCGGAAATGTCTTTGGTTGACCCCAAAGCTTCAGCAGCTGCATACCAGGCAAGAGAATTGGTGAACTGGTATTCGCACACCAAAATATCAAGCCAGCCATCGTTGTCATAATCCCAAAACCATGTTGGGAATGTAGGGTTTTGATTCATTAACAGGCCGGCCTCCTGGGAAACATCTTTAAAAAATAATTTGCCGGTTTTCCCTTCATTCCTGAGCAGTATTTTTTTACCGTTCAATGTTGAAATAAAAATATCTGTCCATCCATCGTTGTTGTAGTCTCCTGAAGTTACTCCCTTTACAAAACTTACAATGCCTGCATTGCACTGGTTTGCCACATTAGTAAATGTGCCATTCTTATTGTTGATATAAAGTTCACAGGGATGTTTAAGTGTATCTGAACTGGTTTCATTGCCAATGAATACATCTAACCAGCCATCATTATTAAAATCGGCCCAGGTAGCTGTTTGTGTGGGATGAAAAGAAAGCAAGCCGCTCTTTTTTGTCACATCTGTAAAGGTTCCGTCACCATTATTTCGAAGGAGGGAATTTGGTTCATTTCCGAATTCTTTTTTCCAGCCACCCCTAAGTACAAAAATATCTTTGAAGCCGTCGTTGTTATAATCGGTTTGAACCATGTGCAGGCCACTGGTAAATTGTGAAAGCCCGGATGACACCGAAAAGTCGCTGAAGCTTCCATTTCCATTGTTTTTAAAAAAGCTCATTTTTTCGTCAAGCCCCCAACTGCTTAATACAATGTCGGGATAGCCATCATTATTAAAATCATCAACAATGCTCCCTCCGGCCATGGTTTTTTTGTCTAACCTCAGGTTTGGTGCAATGTCAACAAAAGGTTTAAAATCTTTTGCTTCATCAGGAAGTAGTTTTAATAAATATTCTGCCGGAACGTCCTGTGGATAACCACCTATCGTCATATAGGCAATGTTCAGGAGCCATCTTGCTTCCAGGTTTCGAGGGTTGGACTTTAAAATTGACCCGTACAGTTCTATTGCTTTTTGCGAACCATGTTTGTCCTTGTGCACTGCAGCAAATGAAATAGGAAAAATGCATGATTCAGCTGAATGATTATGAAGGCAATTCATTTTTTCGCCAAGCCTCAGGTAAGACAGGGCTAGTTGTGAAAGTATTTTTTCGCTATCAAACATGCCCGTTTCCTGCGATGTTTTTAATAGTTTTTCATATACATCAATTGCCTTTTGTTCCTCTCCCAGTTTAAGACAAGCCATTCCCAGCGAAGTTTTTAAATCGAAAAGCTGAAAAGGATCTTTAGTAGTTGCAATCAAAGAATCAAAATGAGCTTTCTGAGCTTCGGGACAAAAAGTATTATCAGGCACATTTACTTCTGTTGAAACTTTTCGTAAGAGTGAAACCATTTCCTTGTTGGATGAAGTACTGGAATTACAAGCAACAAGCAACAGCAATGGCAATATGTTTTTTAAAATAAGCTTCATTTAAAATTAATCATTGAACATTCAATTAGCTCATAAAACGAAATTCAAAACTTCCTAATCTTAAAGACCCTAAGCGAGTCATTATTCACAGCTACCACTAAAACTTTTTCATGATTGGATAAAGAAATCAGCTCCATATCTTTTACATCGCCATCAACTATAAAGCCACTCCTGGGTGAAGGGACAAATTGAAAATTCTTGTTTTTACTTCCTTTCAAAAACAAACCGTAAGAAGCATCATATCTTCCCGTCATTACTTCTTCCTGGTATTCATTTCCTGCCATAATTAAATCTACATAACCGTCACCATCCACATCATTGCAAATAATGGAATTGATTGGCGCAAACTGCGCTTCTGCAGGCAATATGTGTTTTTTAAATTTTCCACCTCCCTGGTTCTCAAAATAGCAACTGCGGGTTTCATCACAACTTAAATGTAACAAGCCTTCTTTTCTGTTACCAGTAAAAATTTCATCGAAAGATGCATGAGCATAATCTTTTGCGTAAAGAAATTGCTTTTTTACAGCAGGGACCTGATCCGAAAATTGTGTCCGGCTTATTGCAGGAAAAGAACGCTTCTTCCCATCCTTATCTTTTATGTAATAAAAAAATACAGGGTCTATGCTTCCGTTTCCATCAAGGTCTTTTGCATACAATTGCATCGGCTGGTCTTTTGTAACATCATAAATACAATTCAAACCCAAATTGCCAGCAATAACATCCATATCTCCATCATTATCTATATCGGCAACGGCAATACTACGCCACATTCCATTCATTTCACTCAAACCGGTGTTTGATGTTGCTTCTTCCAGGTTACCGCGATTATTTTTAAAAAAGCGAACAGGCATCCATTCCCCGGCAACAATCAAATCTATTTGTCCATCATTATCAAAATCAGTCCATGAAGAAGAAGTGATCATTCCGGCCTTTTGAAGTGATGCACAAACTTTTTCGGTTACGTCTGAAAAAGCCCCTTTGTTATTTTGAAGAATAAAGCTTGGGGGAGAAAGTGGATATTGCTTCGTTACCCGGCCACCAATAAACAAATCAAGGTCGCCGTCGTTATCATAATCGCCTGCGGCAACAGTGCCGGCAATCACTTTAATGTCAGGAGCAATGGCATTGACTTTTAAAGTGAAGTTTCCCTTACCGTCATTGATGTACAACTTTGGTTGATTGAATATCGAATTTTCCGGTTGTTGCGAATCGCCATAGGTGATTAATAAATCGAGGTCATGATCATTATCTGCATCAAGTAAAATACAATCCATGTCTTCTTCAAATTTTCTTGTGCTATCAGTCAGATTTTTAGATTTGAAACCCCTGTTATTCTGCATAAAAATCTTACCAGAAAAATTTGAAGCGCCTCCTACAAAAAAATCGATCCAGCCATCGCCGTTAACATCACCGCTTGTTATAAATGGACCAAGCTGTGAAAACTTTTGTGGTAACAGTCGTTGATTAGCAAAATCATTAAACTCATATTCTGTATGCCGGTATTGAATGCCCGAGGCAGAGGTGATATCAGAAAAAAGAAGAGAGGAATTTTTTTCGACATTATCATTATTAAATGAAGCGGTTGATTGGGCAAGTGAAAGACTGGTATCCGCTGAAATGTTTTTTACGATAGTTTTCTTTCCATCAGGCCAGGTAGCGATTAATGAATCCACCTTTGTACTTGTACCAAGACCAAAAATTATATCCTGATCAACTGAAGAATAATATCCCCTCACAGGATTTTGTTCCTGCATTTGCATTTTGCCATCTGCATAAATACAAATTTTAGTACCAAAAGCATTCTTGTTGATATCGCTGCCTTTTAAAACCAGTTTCAAAAAATGTGATTTGACCGACTTGTTGTTTTGATTTGTATTGTTTATAAAAACAAAGGCTTCCTTATTGATATTATTCACAACAAGATCAAGATCGCCGTCATTATCAAAGTCAACATAAGCTGCTCCGTTTGACAAGGAAGGTTCATCGATTCCCGCTTGTTTGGAACTGTCTTTAAAGAAATAATCGCCGTTGTTGATGTATAAATAATTACTGAGGTTTACGTGATTTAGACTGGTTAATTTCTCCTTGATTAGCTTTTGCTGTTCTTTTTTATCTTCAATGGTGTTGAAAGCCTGGTTACTGAACTCTAAAAAGTCAGCATTGATAAAATCCCTTCCAACTCCATTTGTAATATGCATGTCCTTCCATCCATCATTATTGAAATCGGCCAGCAAAACACTCCAACTCCAGTCAGTTTGAGATATACCGGCTAACTGTCCTATTTCACTAAAAAATGGTAGTGCCGTATCTCCATAATTTCTATTTCCATTGTTTAACTGCAACATATTTCGCATAAACTCCGGTTCATATCCTCTTATACGTTCTGCCTGGTAGCGTTCGTAATTCATAAATGAATACGATGTTTTTTTTCTTTCGTTATACTCGGGCAGCATGTCTAATGTAACAATATCTGAAAGACCATCATTATTCAGATCGCCAACATCCACCCCCATGCTTGAATAACTTTGATGCCGCAATGTTTTATTAATACAATTGGTGAAAGTTCCATTTTTATTATTCAACCATAGATTGTCATTTGACACAAAATCGTCGGCAACATAAATGTCGGGCCAACCATCGTTATTAAAGTCACTAACCGATACACCTAGTCCATATCCATCTTCCTTGATGCCTGCCTGCATACTAACATCGGTAAAAACCGGGTGCCCTAAATGCAGAGAATCGCCATCATTTCTGTATAATTTGTCGTTTGCGGCCGACTTACCGCTACTGTCCCTGGGTACAATATAATTTGCGCTTACGTTGCTATTATTGAAGGAGTAATTGGCAAGGTACATGTCAAGATCACCATCCCTGTCATAATCAAAAAACACAGCTTGCGATGAGTAACCTGAATCAGCGAGACGATATTTTTCTCCTTCTTCTTTAAAGGTTACGTTATGTTGATTAATGAACAGCAAATTCTTTGAACGATGAAGAAGATTTTTACCATAGGTGCAAATGTAAATATCATCGTAGCCATCATTATTAATATCAGCAATGCTTACACCTGTTGCCCATACATTGGTCGTAAGGCCGGCCCTTTCAGTAATGTCATCGAATTTATAATTGCCTTTATTGATGTATATGCGACTGCTTACCTGGTTGGCTGTAAAAACAATGTCTTTTAATCCATCGTTATTGAAATCTCCAATACCCACACCTCCGCCCATGTATCCAAATTCGTTGATCAGAGAATTTGTTGAATCAGTATCCTGGATATCATTACTGAAATGAATTCCGGATTCTGACGAGGGCAGTTTTGAAAACAATTTGTTTTTTTTAGATTCACAACCAGTAACAGTTATAACAAAAACAAAAAAGCAAATGGGTACTATAAAAGGATTTGAATGCATCAGTTGTTGTGTGCTAAGTGGTTTCACTAGCACAGAAATAATTTTTAAAAAATTAAAATCTTAAATAGATATGTAAGCAAGAAGCCATTACAATTGCAATGGCTTCTTTTTTGTGAGAGAGAGTAAACACCTGATAATTATTTTATTAAAGGATTCGTTGCCGTCTCACCATTTGGAATTGGTAAAAGATCAACCTGTCCTGGTTTGGGATCGGCCATAAGAGATGGGAAATAACCTTTCTTTCTCCAACGTAAAATATCGATATTGTGCACTTCCTCACCGGCTAATTCAACTGCTCTTTCATGCATTACCGCCTTTAGGGCATCATTCTTTGAAGCTGGTGCTACCGCGGGCATATTCACACTGGGCCTTGCGCGAACTTCATTGATATAGGCTGCTGCCTGGGCAGGAGTACCCGCTTCCGCTTCGCACTCCGCCAACATTAGAAGAACATCGGCATATCGGATTACACGCTGGTTGAAACCCCCTGGATGTAATGCTACCTTCTTCCAATCAAGCCAATCCAAATCAGAATATTTTCTGTACACCCTTTTCATCGTTACTCCACCTTTTGTACTTGCATTTGGAAGGATGTCAGCAGCCGCCATAACCACTCCGGGCTGTGTGCCAGCTTCGGTTCTAACTACATCCCCCGCTTCATAGAAAGTGAATTTATACCTTGGATCACCAGCTTCAAATTCATTTAATATCCTGTCTGACGGAATTACGTTACCCCATACAATACCATATTCCTGCGGACGCATGGTTGACACAGGTTGAGTTGAACCTTCGCCATTATATCCCCAATTAAAATTGTTATCGCCTTTATCCAAAAACGAAACCTCAAATACAGATTCTGCATTATATTCATGACCCGTTGCCTTAACCCCTGCAGCATTAAAATCTCCATCGAAATTCCACAAAAAATTAGGTACCAGGCTAAACTTACCATACACCTGCAGCAAGGCTGCTTTAGCAGCAGCATAATCACCTTTTTGCATTTGCACTCTTCCCAACATGGCATAAGCAGCATACTTGGTTGCCCTGCCTAAATCACCACTTGTATAAGAGGCAGGCAATTTAGTCGTCGCTTCAGTCAAATCATTTATAATTAAAGTATAAACGTTGGCCGCAGTTTCTTTGCCTTTGAAACCGGTTATAGATTCAACTGGTTCCGTATACATGGGAACATCTCCCCATTGAGATACTAATTCAAAATATGCCCAGGCTCGTAAGAACTTAGTTTCACCCACAAGTCTATCCCTGAGCGAGGTATTATCGGTTACGTCCGGAGCTTTTAATAAAACCAGATTAGCCCTGTTGATCATTCGATAACACCCACCCCATACGTCAGTCATAACTGTATTTGTAGTAGTAGGAGAAGGCTGGGTCAATAAGTCATTACGTGGCTGCTCTAGTTGTGCTCCACCAGCAGCTGTTTCTCCACCTCTCATATCATGCACAAAGAACCATTCTCTCCCCATGAGCTGACCTGAGCGAAGGGTGGAATAAATAGCATTTACGCCGTTTTGGAGTTCTACGGCAGTCTTAAAATAGCTATCCTGTCTGGGACTATTCTGATCCAAAACATTCAACTTTTTTTCGCAGGCAATTATGACAATAAAAGTGAGAGCTCCTGCAAAAACGACTTGTTTTATATTCTTTTTCATTATGTTTTTTTTATCGAAAAAATCTGTTTCATTGTATTATTGGAAATTCACCTGGATGCCTACCTGTACAGCTTTTGGCTGGGGATAGATAGCCCAATCGATTGAGTTCGTTAATGAATTGCCGGTTCTGTTTCCAACTTCAGGATCGTAACCACTATAGTCTGTAATTGTCAGCAGGTTTTGACCGGAAACGTAAATTCTGAAACTACTTACCGTGCCTTTCGTCCAGGACTTCAAATTGCCTGAAGCAAAATTGTAGCCTAACGAAATATTCTTCATACGGAGGTAGGAACCATTTTCAACAAAACGTGTGGATGTCCGTGCATTTTCATTGGGATCACCTAAAGCCGCACGGGGAATATTGGTATTTGTATTGGTTGGGGTCCACGCATTTAAAACCTGGGTTCCTGCGTTAAAGAAGCGGATCATACCTTCTGTAATCACCCTTGTATCGTTATAGATATTATTCCCCTGTACACCCTGGAAGAAAATTCCAAAATCAAGGTTTTTAAAGTTTGCATTCGCATTAAACCCATAACTCACTTTAGGTAAATAACTTCCAAGATTTGTACGGTCTTTGTCATCAATAATGCCATCTGGCTTGCCATTAGGACCACTTATATCTTTGAACTTAAGATCACCGGGAGCTGTATTCGCTTTTTGTTTTGGAGAACTGGCAACTTCTGCTGCGGTCTGAAAAATACCGTCTACAATCCAACCATAAAAATATTGTATTGACTCCCCAGGTTTAGTATTTGTTACAGCATATCCACCAAAGTCTGCTGCATCTGCGCCGGCCTCAATATTGTTGAGCCCCTCTGCAAGCGCTAACACTTTATTGTCTATAAAACTCATGTTGGCCGATGCGTTCCATCCAAAGTCGCCCGCCGTACCATTGTATCCCAGCAAAAATTCCCAGCCATTATTTTCCATCGATCCCACATTCTCAATAACAGTATTATTAATATATCCAAAAGACGGAGGTATGGTAACCCCTAATATCAGGTTATCTGTTCGACGTTGAAAATAATCTGCGGTTAGAGTAAGTCTATTGTCAAATACTCCAAGGTCCACACCAACATTGAATTGCTTGGTTGTCTCCCATTCCAGTTCTGTGTTACCTAATTGGTTGATAGCAGAACCTAATCCTCCCGGATTAAGGTTATTATAAGGATAAGAAGAACTGTTTGCCGACACATTTACTAACCAAGGTGTATTGCCCAATAATACTCCATTGATACCTGTAATGCCATAACCTGCCCTCAGTTTCAATGCAGAAAAAAGAGTCTGATTTTTCATAAAATCTTCCTCATCAACTTTCCATCCCAAAGATCCGGACGGGAAATTGCCCCACTTTTTTCCGGGTGCCCAAACAGAAAGCCCATCCCGGCGGATCGCGCCACTTATCAGGTATTTACCTTTATAATCATAATTTACACGGCCTAATAATGAAACCAAGAAGTTTTCACCAATCCTGGTGGAAACCGATTGGTTCAGTGCATTATTAAGAACCTGTAAACTATTTGAAGGCTGGTTGCCGGATCCATTTTCGGACTTTGTTTTTTGTTGCTGTGATTCAAACACCGCGGTAGCACTTATATGATGTGCGTCAAACCTTTTATCAAAATTCAACTGTTCGGTGAAGAGCAGCACTGTTGAAATGTTTCTATTATTTGTAATGGTGGCCTGAGTAGCACTGGAACCATTTATTGTTCCGTTGTCATTGAATATCGGTTGGAACCGATAAAACAAGCCATTGGAATAGTCAATACCAACTGTTGATTTAAATTTCAACCATTTATTAAAATTAATGTCCAAAAATGCATTAGCCAGAAGTTTTGCAGTGGTGTTTTTAGTGGGGTTTTTCAACTCTGCATCCTCAATGGGATTAGTAGGGTCCCCGCCATCCAAATTAGAATTTACACCCCTATATCCCCCATTAGATGTGGGATCATACACAGGCATATGTGGCATCATTCGGATAACATTTACAAGATTGCTCCTTGTGCCTCCGGAGTTAGCGTCTCCCTTCTGGATAGAATTAGAAGCAAATATATTTTCGCCGAAACTAAACACCTTACTTATATTATGTTCTGACGATATTTTGAAATTATACCTTCTGAATGCAACGTTTGGAGCTGTACCCTGTTGATCAGTAAAACCTAAAGAGGTGCTGAACCTTGAAACTTCGTTTCCCCCGTTCATATCAATATTTGTCTGCGTCATGGGACCATCACGGAAGTACTCGTCCTGCCAATTCGTATTCGTCTGCCCATATGTTTGAGAGGCGCCGGTATAAATAGGAGTGGTAAGCCAGGGATCCATAAGACGTGGTACCTGACTGCCCCTGTAAGCCAAAGCATATTTCATGAAACCCTCCCTGTCCAGCAGATCGAGTCGTTCGGTTACTCTTTGAACACCATAATATGAATTAAGACCAACATGTATTTTGCCGTCTCTTTTACCTTTTTTTGTTGTAATGACGATTACACCGTTAGTAGCACGGGAGCCATAAATTGCAGAAGCGGAGGCGTCTTTTAGTACATCAACAGATTCAATGTCCCGCATGTCAAAGCTTGAAATGTCACCCGTCGGCATTCCATCTACAATATATAATGGGTCCGATGAAAACGTAATTGAGCTTATACCCCTGATCCTTACAATTGGCTGCGAACCCGGCGTACCATTGTTAACTACACTAACTCCGGCCATTCTGCCTTGTAAAGCCTGTGATAAATTAGATGCTGGCACTTCGTTCAGCGTTTTATTGTCAATGGAAGAAATAGCACTGGTTATATTCCTTCTTGATTGCGTTCCATAACCAATGACTACTACCTCGCTCAAGGCACCTGATGCTGGTTGCAGCGAAAGAGAAATGTTGGTGCGCCCATTAACCGGAACCTCCTGGGCAGTGTAACCCACAACTGTAATTACCAGGGTTGCATTACCTGGAACGTTGATGGCGAATGTTCCATCATTAATGGTTTGTGTTGCATTGGTAGTGCCTTTTTCCTGCACAGTGGCTCCAACAATTGGTTGATTGTCGGCCTGGTTAATTACTTTACCGGTAATCCGATTTTGGGCTAAAAGACTACTACTAATTAAGAGGAGAAATGCAAAGCATAAAGCTTTACCGAATTGATCGCTTTGTTTGCTCATAGCAAAAGTGGGTTTTTGTTTAATTAAAACAATTAAACTCAGTGTAAGCAAACGAGGTCTTGTTCCATTGTGGGAACCAACCGGAATAGTTCAAATGTAAGCGATCAAAGAATTTTAGGTAGGGACGAATAGTTTGTGACTAAGTCCTATCAATAAATATCGTTGCAAAAGTTGAAGTTGATAAAGGTTGTAACTCAGCGAAAAAACATTAATTACAAACTTTAGCAAGCAGTCATTTAAGCAGGCAATGCAGCACAATTAATCAGTACTCAACATAAAAGTAGCTGAAAAAATGTTAAAATGACAATTATTGAAATCTTTTTTTCCACAGCTATTGCTTTATTAAAAATAATAGGCCGTTGTCACACAACATTTAAAACTCCAATAGTATAGACTCGGTATTCTAACTTTTCCCCTAATAGTTTTTAAATTTTTTTTGCACCCATAATAATAATTAAAGCAAGGAGCAAATATTTAATAAAAAAATTTGTGTAGTTAAGTGGCTACGTTTATTTTTGTAGTCAAATAGCTACATAATGAATTTAAGAAGAGATGTTTTCCAGGCCATTGCAGACCCAACAAGAAGAGCTATACTATTGTTAGTAGCTTCCCAATCGATGACAGCAGGCGCTATTGCTTCAAATTTTAATACAGCCCGCCCTACCGTTTCCAAACACCTTCTAATACTCACTGAGTGCGAATTGCTGGAGCAAGAACAAAACGGAAGGGAAGTATATTATTATTTAAATCCCAAAAAAATGAAAGAGATAGCTGACTTTATTGAACCATTCCGCAAAATGTGGGATGACAGGTTTAATAAACTAGAAACAATCATGAAAAAAAATAAAACCAAATAACATGGAACAGAAAACAAAAGTAAATGCCGAAGACGGTAAACAGGAATTAACAATAACAAGAGAGTTTGACCTTCCGCTGGAATTGGTTTTTAAAGCTTTTGCGGAACCAGAAATTGTTGAACAATGGATGGGCACTAAAGTGTTGAAGCTCGAAAGTAAAAATCATGGCAGTTACCAATTTGAAACTACAGATCCTAAAGGAAACAAATATGGGTTTAACGGAACCATCCACGAGTTTAGCCTTAATAAAAAAATCATAAGAACGTTTGAATTTGAAAATACATCTTTTGGCGTGCAGCTTGAAGTCTTAGTGTTTGAAAAACTCACTGATGATACCAGCAAACTGACCATGCATGTAATTTATGAATCTGTAGAACAAAGAGACCAGGTTCTGAAGATGCCGTTTACCCAGGGCATTAATATGGCACACAACCGACTGCAGGAAGTTATGGGTAAATTAAAAATTACAGATCATGTAAAGTGATATCTGTACGTGCCAGGGAAGAAAATTATTCTTTGGCAGTTGTATCTATAATTATAACTGAAACAAATGAACTGTCTGTTTTTTTTAAAAAAAATAAGATGTCAAAAAAAACAATTTTAAAAAAAGAAGTGCCGGCGGAACAACGCAAAGTACTTCTTAAAACGTTAAAGTCCCGTTTTGAAAAAAACATGAATCGCCATA
>Ga0207650_10002668_pt1 | contig 12347 bp, 8 predicted proteins | sample KBSS63metaG_FD_184325 | JGI IMG/M metagenome (GOLD analysis project Ga0207650, IMG submission 184325) | Switchgrass rhizosphere microbial communities from Kellogg Biological Station, Michigan, USA - KBS S6-3 metaG (SPAdes) (version 2) | ecosystem: Host-associated > Plants > Roots > Rhizosphere >...
AGCCCATGATGAGGACGGTCCTTGCGACCCATTCCTGTTCGGGCGTACGACCGCATGATCCCCGGGGTGGCCACCCCGGGGATCATCCAGGCTTCGACCCCAGTAAAGCATATTTCGGACAGACAATCCCTGTGCTTGTCACAGGGATCCAGCGCGCCCAAGTCCTTGGGCGCTAAGAACTATCTGCTCCTGCGGACCGAGTCTTTTCACGGCGCGGACGCGCCGTGACTGGATCCCTGTGACAAGCACAGGGATGAGGGGAGGAGAGGGCCTTCGTCCCTTACAAATGTCGACCGGCACTCAAACCGACATGCTCCGACGCCCCGCGTCGCTCCGGCGCGCCAACCCCGCCCCGCCTCACCGTGGCAAATCGTGGGCGAGGTCGGCGAGCAGGCCGGCGGCGACGGTGATGCGGGCGAGGTTGACCTCGCCGCCCTCGCTGAGCCCCGCCAGTTCCTCGGCGATGCGGTTGATGCGGATGCGGTCGCTGGCATGCCAGGCGGCGATTGGCTGCTTGTCCTGGCGGTGGGCGTTGAGGGCGGCGATGACGATGTCGCGGCGGGCGGTGGCGATGCGGTCGAGACTGCGGGCGAGCGCCAGGTTCTCGTAGTGATCGCCGGTGACGATGCGGCTGCCGGACACCAGCAGCCGGCTGACGCGGAACGTCTGCGACACCTCGAAATAGGTCTCCGCCGCCCGCGACAGGGGCTCGCCGGTGTTTTCGGCGATCTGCATGACATCGGGGACGAGCGCGAAGGTGCCGAGCGTGGCGATTTCGGCCGCGAGCGCCTCGGGCACGCCGGCCGCCAGGTAATCGGCGCGGCGGCCGTCGATCTCGGCGGCGAAATCGGCCGGAATGCGGCCCGATAGCAGTGGCCGAAGCTTCTTCGACGCCTGGTGCAGCCGCGCGACGGTCTCGCCGATCTCGGCCTTCACCATGGTGGTCTTCAGGAGCAGGCGGGTGAGCACCGTATAGATCTGGCCGATGTCGCTGTAGAGCCTGTTCTGTATCTCGCCGCCGATCTTGCCGTCGAGCGCATCGGTTTCGGCCCAGAGCCGGTCGAGGTCGAAGCCGTCGCGGGCAAGCACCGCCGCCTTGACCACTTCGGCGGCGCCTGCCGCCGTCGCATCCATCATCGACACGACGAAGGCCGGCCCGCCCCGGTTGATCGCCTCGTTGGCGAGATCGGTGGCGACGATTTCACGGCGCAGCCGGTGGCCGGCGATATCGCCCGCATGGCCGCGCTGCATCTTCTGCGGAAAATAATTGGTCAGGGTGGCAGCGAAATAGGGATCGTCCGGCAGGGGACTTTCCAGCAGCGCGTCGAACAGCACGATCTTGGCATAGGACAGCAGCACGCCGATCTCCGGGCGGGTCAGGGGCCGGCCGTTGGCATAGCGCTCGGCGAATGTCGCCTCGTCGGGCAGTGTCTCGACCTTGCGGCTGAGCTTGCGGGCGGCTTCGAGCACACCGATGAAGCGGCCGAGCTCCAGGCCGTTGCCCGTGCCCTTGCGCTCGGTCAGCGAAATCGCCAGCGATTGCAGATAGTTGTTGCGCAGGACGAGGGTTGCGACCTCAGAGGTCATCGAGGCCAGCAGCTGGTCGCGCTTGGCGCGCGTCAGGCGGCCGTCCTGCATCGCGGAGGCCAGCGCGATCTTGATGTTGACCTCGACGTCGGAGGTGTTGACGCCGGCCGAGTTGTCGATCGCGTCGGAATTGCAGCGTCCGCCCTTCAGGCAATAGGCGATACGGCCCTTCTGGGTGACGCCGAGATTGGCACCCTCACCGATCACCCGGGCGCCAACCTCGTCGGCATTGATGCGGATCGCATCATTGGCGCGGTCGCCGACATCGGCGTCGGTTTCCGTCGGAGATTTCACATAGGTGCCGATGCCGCCGAACCACAGGAGGTCGACCTTGCTCTTGAGGATCGCGGTGATGATCTCGAAGGGCGTGGCGACGCTCTTGCCGATGCCGATGGCGGCAGCGGCTTCCGCCGTCAGCGTCACCGATTTTGCCGTTCTCGGAATGATCATGCCGCCCGGCGACAGCAGGCTCTTGTCGAAATCCTGCCAGCTGGAGCGCGGCAGGTCGAACAGCCGCTGGCGTTCGGCAAGCGTGGCCGCCATGTCCGGATCCGGATCGATGACGATATCGCGGTGATCGAAGGCGGCAATCAGCCGGATCTTCGGCGACAGGAGCATGCCGTTGCCGAACACGTCGCCCGACATGTCGCCGACACCGACGACGCTGAACGGCGTCGTCTGGATGTCGATGTCGAGCTCGCGGAGATGCCGCTTGACGGTTTCCCAGGCGCCACGGGCGGTGATGCCCATCTTCTTGTGGTCGTAGCCAGCCGACCCGCCCGAGGCAAAGGCGTCGTCGAGCCAGAAGCCTGCTTCCTGCGCGAGGCCATTGGCGGTGTCGGAGAAGGTCGCCGTGCCTTTGTCGGCGGCAACGACGAAATAGGGATCGTCGCCGTCCAGCCGGAGCGTATCGGGCGGCGCGATGATGTCGGCGCCGGAAATGTTGTCGGTGATCGACAGCAGCGTGCGGATATAAGTCTTGTAGGCCTCGCGGCCGGCATTGAAGACCGCGTCGCGGCTGCCGCCCACCGGCAGCTGCTTCGGATAGAAGCCGCCCTTGGCGCCGACGGGCACGATGACGGCGTTCTTGACCTGCTGCGCCTTGACCAGACCCAGCACTTCCGTGCGGTAGTCTTCCGCCCGGTCGGACCAGCGCAGGCCGCCACGCGCCACCTTGCCGAAGCGCAGGTGAACGCCCTCGACCTCGACGCCATAGACGAAGACTTCGCGGAAGGGACGCGGCTCCGGCAGGCCTTCGAGTTCCTTCGGATCGAGCTTGATGGCAAACATCGCCTTTGGCGATCCATCGGCATTGCGCTGGAAATAGTTGGTGCGCAGGGTGGCGTCGACGGCATTGACGTAGCGGCGGAGAATGCGGTCGTCGTCGAGGCTCGGCACGGTGGCAAGCTCGGTCTCAATCGTCGCGTGGAGAGAAGCCAGCCGCTTGAGCCGTGGCTTTTCCTCGAGCGACGGGTCGAGCGAATCCTGGAACAGCCGGACGATGCTGGCGGCGATGCCGGGATATTTGTCGAGCGTGGTGGCGATGTAATCCTGCGAATAGGGAATGCCGGCCTGGCGGAGGTAGCGGGCATAGGCGCGCAGGATATTGACCGTCCGGGCCGTGAGATCGGCAGACACGATCAGCCGGTTGAAGGCGTCGTTGTCGATGCTGCCGTCGAAGGCGGCGAGGAACGCCTCCTCGAGGGCGGCGCCATGGCGTTTCAGATCGAAAGCGACGCCATCGCGCGCCTCGAGTTCCATGTCGTGCAGCACGACATCGCCGTGAACGTGGTCGCCATCGACGCGGATGTCGAAGGTTCGTTCGCTGAGGACGTTGAAGCCGAGGTTTTCGAGCAGCGGCACGCGTCGGGAAAGGGCAAGGTTGCCTTCGCCGTGGAAGATTTTCAGTGACAGGATATCGTTGTCGCTGAAACTGCGGGTGTAGAAGCCGATGCGAATAGGCGCATCAGAGGCGCAGGCAATGATGTCAGGCAGGTCGGCAACGGTTTCTTCGGGCGTGAACGCCTCCTGAAAGGCCTGGCTGACGGCAAGCCGCGGTGCGGCGGGACCGCCCAGCGCCACGAGCCTGTCGATCCAGCGTGCCGCGATCGACCGCACCGCAGCCTCCAGCACGGCCTGCGCAATATGTGGCGTCTTGCCGATCGTCCGGCCGATGATGAAATGCACACGCGCGACACCGCCTTCGGGGAAGGCCGGATAATAGGCCGAAACGCGGCCGTCATAGACGGTGCGCAGATAGGCGCCGATCTTCTCGCGCACCACAGAGTCATACTCCTCGCGCGGCACGTAGACGATGACCGAGACGAAGCGGTCGAAATGATCGATGCGCGGCAGAACGCGAACCCTTGGCCGCTCCGTCAGGTCGTTGATCTGCTCGCAGAAGGTGGCGAGCAGCGTCGTGTCGATCTGGAAAAGATCGTCGCGTGGATAGGATTCCAGTGTGTTCTGCAGCATGCGGCCGGAATGGCTGGTCGGATCGAAGCCGAAGTGATCGGTGACCTCGCGCGCCTTCGCCCGCAGCAGCGGAATATCCGAAAGCTCCGCCGTGTAGGCGATCGAGGTGAACAGGCCGACGATGCGCAGCTCGCCTGTAATATTTCCGTCCGCATCGAAGCGCTTGACGCCGACATAATCCATATAGGCGCGCCGGTGGACCACCGACTTGACGTTGGCCTTGGTAACGATGAGAAAATTCGGGCCATTCAGGAAGGCGAGGATCTCGGGCGTCGTGGTGACCGCGTCCTGGCCCTGGCGCAGGACCCGCACGTCGGGATTGGAGAGGATGCCGAGACCGGTTCCCCTGTCGCGCTCGACGGTGGCGTCCTTGCCCTTGCCGGAATAGACATAGTCGCGCATGCCGAGGAATGTGAAATTATCGTCGCGCAGCCAGGAGAGGAAGGCCAGCGCCTCGTCGCGATCGGCCGCCCGACGGCCGGCGGAATGGACTGCGAGTTCCTCGATCACGGTATCGAGCTTGGCCAGCATCGGCTGCCAGTCGCCGACCGCCAGATGCGTCTGCTCCAGCACCGTACGTACCCGCGCGGCGAGCGCTTCCGCCTGCTCTTCCGTCAGCGGCGCCAGATGCAGCTGGATGTGGCTGAGCCGCTTGCCGGCGTCGCTATTCGCCGCAGCCTTCAAGGCAGGTCTGCCGTCTTCCTGCAGCGGCAGGATGGGATGGACGGCCATGGAGACGTCGCGGTAGCTGCTGGTGACCTCGCCCATGACGGATTCGTAGAGAAACGGCATGTTGCGATCGGTGATCGACAGCACCGAGACGGCAATGCCTTCGGGCGTCACGCCGTCGATCGGAGCGACGCTGACGCGCGCGTCGCCCGACCATTTGTCGAGCTCGTCGGCAGTGTGGATGGACGCCAGCGCCAGCATCTCGGCGCTGTAGCGGGCAAGATCGTCGTTGCTGGCCTGGCCAAACAGGATCCTGGGATCGAGAAAGCTCTTGCCCGATGCGCTGGCAACCTTCGCAGCCGCCTCGATCAGCTTCTCGCGCTTTGGATTTGTTCTGGCCACGAATACATCCTCCCGATGGATCAAGTTTTTCAGCAAATCATTAGACGTGATAGAGATGCAATTGCAAAACAATATGACGGAGGCCCGGATCGTCATAAATGCCTTGGAAGAGACTGCTACCGGCAGGGAGCATGGCCCCGGCGCATCGTCCTGGGGCTGGCATCGGCTCGACCTCCGATTGACAGATTCTGCAACAAAATATCATCTAGCTGCCAGAAATTACGGAAAACAACAGCATGTCTGACACAGCCCAAGGCGCCGTTCTCGTCATCTCCAGCCACGTGGTGCGCGGCTCGGTCGGCAATCGTGCCGCCGTCTTCGCGCTCGAGACGCTGGGGCACCCTGTCTGGGCGCTGCCGACCATCGTGCTGCCCTGGCATCCCGGCCACGGCCGATCGACGCGGCTGACCTTTTCCGAAGCGGATTTCGACCTCGCCATCGACGATATTCTTGCCGCCCCTTGGCTACCGGAGGTCAAGGCGGTTCTGTCGGGCTATTTCGCCAATGCCGCGCAGGCCCGTTCGGTGGCAAGGCTGGTGACGGCGCTGCGCGAAAAATCGCCGGAGCTGTTTTACGCCTGCGATCCGGTCATCGGTGATCTCGGCGGCCTCTATGTGCCGCAGCCGACGGCGGAGGCGATCCGCGACCATCTGCTGCCGCTCGCCTCGCTGGCGACGCCGAACCGCTACGAGCTGGCCTGGCTCTCCGGCGCACCGCTCGACGACAACAATGCGGTGATGGAGGCGGCCTTGGCGCTCGGGCCGTCGCGGATGCTGGTGACCTCGGCTGTGCCGATGATGACCGGCGGCACCGGCAATCTCTACCTCAGCGGCCGCCATGCGCTGCTTGCCGAGCATCGGTCGATCGACAATGCCCCGAATGGCCTCGGCGACCTGCTGGCGTCGTTGTTTCTGTCGCGGCTGATGTCCGGCATGGAAGAGGAAAGGGCGCTGCAGCTGGCCACCGCCAGCGTCTTCGAAGTGCTCGCCCGGGCGGTCAAGCGCGGCAGCGACGAACTGACGCTCGCCGCCGACGCCGCCAGTCTTTCGACCCCCATGGCCATGGTTCAGATGCGCCATCTCATGCATCCGTCCCAGCGCCGAAAGAAGTGACAGGCGGCTTCAAGAGTTTCAAACGGGTGTTGATCTCCGCGCCTCTCCGCGCTAATCGAGAGACATGCAGAGATTTCCATCGTTCCTGATCGACGGTTACAACAACTTCATGAGCGGTCGCTACGTCGACGAGCGCGAACGCTATCGCAGCCTTGCCGAACAGGGCCAGAGCCCCTCGACAATGGTGATTGCCTGCTCCGATTCGCGGGCAGCGCCGGAGACCATCTTCGACGCCGGGCCCGGCGAGATGTTCGTCATCCGCAACGTCGCCAACATGGTGCCCCCCTACGAGCCCGACGGCCATTTCCATGCGACCTCGGCGGCCCTGGAGTTTGCAGTTCAGGCGCTGAAGATCGAAAACATCATTGTCATGGGCCATGGCCGCTGCGGCGGTATCCGCGCAGCACTCGATCCGAGTGCCGAGCCGCTGTCGCCGGGCGATTTCATCGGCCGCTGGATGTCGCTGGTGGCACCTGCTGCCGAGCAGATCCAGAGCAATGACATCATGACAATGGCCGAGCGTCAGACGGCGCTGGAGCGGGTGTCGATCCGCAACTCGATCGCCAACCTGCGCACCTTCCCGGATATCACCGCCCTGGAAGAAGAAGGCAAATTGCACCTTCACGGGGCATGGTTCGATATCTCGACCGGCGAATTGTGGGTCATGGACAGCGAAACCGGCGATTTCATCCGCCCCGGCGCCTGACGGACTCAACAGAAAGTTTAGCAGGATCTCAGAAACCGTTACCCCTGCTCCCGCATCCGGTGATAGCATCCTATGCGTTTATGCAAGGGGCTTCGATGAAGTTCGAAACTATCAAGAAGACCGTGATCACGGCAATCATGCTGCCGTTCATTTTCATGGTCGCGGAAAGTGTGCAGCTCATGCGCCTTTCCTTCGAGCAATACGGTACGTTGGAAAGCGACCGCAGGGTTGCCGCGCTGCTGGCAACGGGCGGCGCCATTGCCTCGACGGAAATACCGGCCGAGATGAGCGCCACGCAGGCCTTCTTGCGCGATCCCGGCCCGGAAACATTCGCAGAGCTGCGCCGGACTCGGCTGGCGGTGGATGGCGCCCGCCAGGCCTTCTTCGACAGGTTGCCTTTATCAGGGACGTTTTCGAGCGGCATAAACGCCCAGCTGACAAAATTGCGTTTCGCCTACAGCCGGATCGTCGGCCTCAGGTCGGCGGTGGACGACGGGCGCTATGACAGCCAGGCCGATGTCGGCTACGTCTATCGTCAGGCAGCCCTTCGCCAGCTGGGCGTCGGCGATTCCTTCTCCGCCCTGATCCACGACCCGCTGCTGCTGCGCAAATCGAACGAACTGATGAGCATTCTGCTGACCTATCACGGCGAGCTCATCGTCGATTACATCGGCGGCCATTATCTCAAGCGCACCGGCTACTCGACCATGTCGCACGAGCAGCTGCTGCAGGGCGACGTGACGCGGCGGCTTGGCACTGACCGGCTGCGCTTCCACACCTCCGTGCCTGTCATCCGCGGCATCATCGACTTCCTCAATCGTCCGCGCGAAAAGCGTGCCGATATCTATACCCAGGCGATGATGTCCGGCGTCCTGCGCCCGACGCCCGCGCTACGCCAGATGTGGACCGTCGGGGAGCAGGCGAGGCTTGCCTTTTTGCGCCAGAATATCCTGGCGGTGACCCACGATCTCGAGGAAACCGGCCAACGCATGTCTGCGGAGGCTCAGAAGCATCTGATGATCGTGCTGGCGCTTGTGCTGGCATTGGCGTTGCTCGTGGCCGTCGTCGGCGGGCTTGGCGTCAAGGGCATCCGGCTTCTCGACCGCTTGACCCGGGAGCGCGAGGCGCTGGTCGCGGAGCTGCGCAGCGCCTCCGAGACCGACCTTCTGACCGGACTCTACAATCGCCGCGGCTTCGAGGCCGCCGCCGCTGCCATGCTCGATGGCAATCATGACGGTCCCGTCGCCATCGTTCTGTTCGATCTCGATCATTTCAAGATGATCAACGACAAACACGGCCATGATGTCGGCGACCTCGTGCTTCGCCATGTGGCGGAGATTGCCAAGCGCACCTTCCGCAGCATCGACCTGATCGTCCGCCATGGCGGCGAAGAGTTTCTGGCCCTGTTGCCCGAGCTGGACAGGGAAGAGGCGGCGCTCGTTGCCGAGCGGGTGCGGGTGGCGGTGGAGGCAGCCCGGATCCCGCTTCCGTGCGGCGAGACGCTTGCCGTCACCGCCAGCTTCGGCTGCGCCGCCCGTCCCCGTTCGGCCAGGGGCGACCAGTTCGAAGACCTGATCAAGAAGGCCGACCTTGCGCTCTATGCCGCCAAGGCCAGCGGCCGCAACTGTGTCGCGACCTCGGCCATCATCGGGCAGCGCCGCCACAAGCCGGCATGAACCATAAAAAAGGGCCCCGATCGCTCGGAGCCCCTCACATTACGACAACGGCAAGGCCTATCTGGCGTCGATCTGCTTGCCGATATAAGCGATCGCCTGCTGATAGACGACAGCCGCGTTCCAGCCGGCAATGGCATTGAAGTTCGGCTCGCCGGGCTGATAGCCTTCGCCCGGACGCCAGCCATGGCCGCGCAGGAAGTTGGCGGTCGAGGCAAGCGCATCGGCCTTCGAGCCGACCATGTCGATGCGGCCGTTGCCGTCGCCATCGACGCCGAAATTGACGACGTTGCGCGGCAGGAACTGCGTCTGGCCGATCTCGCCATGGGCAGCACCGCGCGCCGAGGGGCTCAGATAGCCTTCGCCCACCAGTTTCAGCGCCGCATAGAGCTGGTCAGTGAAATAGTCGCTGCGGCGGCAATCGTAAGACAGCGTCGAGACGGCCGACAGCGTGTGCTCATTGCCCATGTAGCTGCCGAAGCCGGTTTCCATGCCCCAGATCGCGATCAGCGGGCCGGCGGGAACGCCATATTTACGCTCGATGCTGGCAAACAGCGCCGCGTTCGCCTGCTTCATGCCGCGGCCGCGATTGATCACCGTCTGGCCGCCGCGCTTCTTCATGAACTCGTCGAAGGACAGCTTGAAGCTCTTCTGGCCGCGATCGGCGCGGATGGTCGGCTGGTTGTAGTGCACCTCGGCGAAAGCCCGGTCGAGCACTTGGCGGCTGACGCCCTGGGCTGACGCTTCCTGCTTGAACTGCTCGACCCAGGCAGGAAATCCTGCCGCAGTGTTCCCGCATTGGGCAGCCTCTGCCGCCACCGGTGCCGTCATCATGAGCACGGCAGCCAGAGCCGCCCAACCAGACCTTTTCATCCGCATTCCTCGTTCCCGTGTTCTGACGCCTACCCATCCTGGCGGCGCAACCGATTATTTGACCCGTCGAGCCTGACGGGATGTACCGGGCGTGGCGGCAAGAGCCGCCGGCCGTGGAAAAACCCCGCCATCCGTGGTCGAATAGCGGGGTATATAGGTAAAATATTTATAAACGGTAGTGCCTCAGGCCGCTTGCGAGCGCGGCTTGATGAGACCCCTGTTGATCAGCAGTTCGGCGATCTGGATGGCGTTGAGCGCGGCACCCTTGCGCAGGTTGTCGGAGACCACCCAGATGTTGAGACCGTTCTCGACCGTCGCGTCCTCGCGGATGCGCGAGATGTAGGTGGCATCCTCGCCGGCGGACTCGTATGGCGTCATGTAGCCGCCGTCCTCGTGCTTGTCGATAACGATGCAGCCGGGTGCCTCGCGCAGGATATCGCGAGCCTGGTCGGCGCTGATCTCGTTTTCGAACTCGATGTTGACCGCTTCCGAATGGCCGATGAACACCGGAACGCGCACGGCCGTGCAGGTCACCTTGATCTTTGGATCGAGGATCTTCTTGGTCTCGGCCAAGACCTTCCACTCTTCCTTCGTATAGCCGTCCTCCATGAACACATCGATGTGCGGGATGACGTTGAAGGCGATGCGCTTTGGAAACTTCTTGTTGGACAGCGGGTCGGCGACGAAGACGGCGCGCGTCTGGTTGAACAGCTCGTCCATGCCGTCCTTGCCGGCGCCCGATACCGACTGGTAGGTCGAGACGACGATGCGCTTGATGTTGGCGAAGTCGTGCAGCGGCTTGAGGGCCACGACAAGCTGCGCCGTCGAGCAGTTCGGATTGGCAATGATGTTGCGGCGGGTGAAGATGTCGATGGCGTCTGCGTTCACTTCCGGAACGATCAGCGGAACATCCTGATCGTAGCGCCAGGCCGACGAATTGTCGATGACGACGCAGCCCTGCGCACCGATCTTCGGCGACCACTTCTTCGAAATCTCACCACCGGCCGACATCAGGCAGATATCGGTGTCGGCAAAATTATAGTTTTCGAGGTTCTGAACCTTCAGCGTCCGGTCGCCGAACGAGACTTCCGTTCCCTGGCTGCGGGCCGAGGCGAGCGCCACGACTTCGTCAGCGGGAAAGCCGCGTTCGGAAAGGATATTGAGCATTTCGCGACCGACATTGCCGGTAGCGCCTGCAATTGCAACTTTGAAACCCATTTTATGCTCTCTTTCTCATCTCTCCGCTGTCCGGTGAGGGGGGAGCCGCCATCGGCGGTTCCCTGTCCCCAGCCGAGCCGGGGAGAGAGCGGCAGGCCAGGAACGTCAGACGGTTTTCGTCGTGGTTTTGGCCTTGGTTTTGGAAGACAGTGGAAAACGGCAATCAGGCCCGGCATGCGATGCCAGGCGAGCGCAGACGCGGATCTGTTCGAAACGAACCATGGACCGTCTTCCTTTTCCGCCGCAGGTAATAAAATATTTTGTGAAAGAGTCAAGAGATCAGCCGATGGGTCGGTTCTGGAATAGCCTGCGGCTTGATCTTCGCATTTGTCAGCGAGACGGTTCGATCTGCTGCGCAATGGCGCAGGATTTTGAATACGAGGCGTTCGCAATGATACGCCTGCGGCCGCAACCGCTTTAGATAGCACGCGATGTTGCACATAGACCGTAGGCTATGTGTTATGTCGCCGGATCAGGGATATGGAATTTATAGTATCGGTAAGACTCGAAACGGCATCGATACGATTTGCAGTTTCTGTGCCTCATACTTGAGACGCGTCGCCAGGACAGGGATCGGCGACTGCGTGCGGCAAGGACGTCTTGCGCCCAAGACCGTGTCGATCAGCCGACGAACTGAAACATCAGGCCGAGCGCAGCGGCAGCAGCAGCGATGAAAGCGATAGCCGTGAGGCAAGAAGACTTGAGCTGGGTTACATCATAATCGGTCATTTTATCTTCCTTTGTTTTCCTGCCTATACAATGCGCCACAACTGGAAAGGTTGCATCGGCGGTCAAACAATCGAAATCCTCGATTATAGTGATGTTCACCGGCTATTACTTGCCATGCTCCTTATAGGAGCGAGAGAACCCCAAAAGGCCAAAACGCGAAAGGACGGGGATGCGATCCCCGTCCTTCCTCATTCATGTCCGAATAATCAGAGCTTCTTGTCGGCATAGTCCGAAGCCGCATGGGCGCCGTCCTTGACGGTGGCTTTTGCATCGCCGACGGCCTGCTGGCCTTCGCCCTTGATTTCCTGCAGCTTGCCTTCGGCCTGCATCTTTTCGTTGCCGACCATCTTGCCTACGCCCTGCTTGACGTTGCCTACGGCTTCGTTGGCGAGACCTGCGGCTTTATCAGATGTGCTACCCATTTGACTTCTCCTTTTGATTTCCAACCAAGTAACGGATGGCCCCGGAGATTCGTTCCAAAAGACACCGGGAAAATCAGATCCGGTAACAGAACCGCGCGCGCGCTGGCGCAGCGGAGGGGCCGCCGTCGCATGCAGTTCATTCGTCAAATGGGGGACGTTTGGCGGCACAAGACGCGATCTGCAGTCTGCCAACGCATAGTCTCACGACACCCGTTGCCATGCCGACACGCCTCCCCGAGCTTCCCGTCATGCGACCACGCCCCGCTTGAGAAAGTGCTGCGGCGCATGCGGCATCGTGGGGGACAAACCGTTGGGATTTCCCAATGGAATCAATGAAAATGACATAATTTCATCCCCGCATTTCGGGCCTGGTCTATACTTCTCCCCGTTCCACCCTCGGATACACCGGTCTGCGTTGCCGGCGAGGTGGGGCCGGTGCTTGTCGGGGTTGCTGTCTACGCAGGCGGTTTCGACAGGAGTC
>Ga0207650_10002671_pt1 | contig 12339 bp, 10 predicted proteins | sample KBSS63metaG_FD_184325 | JGI IMG/M metagenome (GOLD analysis project Ga0207650, IMG submission 184325) | Switchgrass rhizosphere microbial communities from Kellogg Biological Station, Michigan, USA - KBS S6-3 metaG (SPAdes) (version 2) | ecosystem: Host-associated > Plants > Roots > Rhizosphere...
GCCGGAGCCGGCAGAGGGCGGGGCGGTCCTCCCGCTGCAGCCGCCAGCGCCGACGAGATCCGCGCGCTCCTGCAGAATGCAACCTCCAGAAAGTAATCGGAGATGTTGTGGATTGCCAACCCGATGATCACCGCGTTCCGGCTTCTGTCTGTCATGGTGATCCTCCAGGCTGGAACTCCGGGTCCGCCGCCGCAAACCCGACATGTTCTCCTGCTCTTTGACGAGCGCACAGAACTGCCGGGCCTTTCGGTTCTAAATGCCGACTTCCTGAATACGCTGCGATCGGGTTCCGCGGATCCGGTCGAGATCTATACCGAGGAGATGGATCTTTCCCGGTTCAGGTCGGACACCTATTTCGCTCATTTCCGGGATTACCTTCGTTCGAAATACGCCGCCAAAAGTATCGACGTTGCTGTTGCTGCCATGGGGCCTTCTCTGGATTTTCTGGTGAAAGACGGCAAGGACGTCTTTCCCGGAATTCCGATCGTTTTTTGCGGCGTCGATCAGCGAGAGCTCGACAATCTCGCACTGCCGGCTTCTGCAACAGGTGTTCTTGTAAAGCGCGAGTTTCGTCCGACACTGGAGCTGGCTCTCCGACTGCATCCGGAAACTAGAAAAATTGTGGTTGTTTCCGGTACGTCGGAGTTTGATACGCGCCTCGTCGAACAAGCCAAAGCCGAGTTCCACAGCTTTGAGGAGCATCTCGCGTTCACTTACTTGTCTGCCCTGCCGATGCCGAAGCTTCTTGCGGAACTCTCGAGTCTTCCGCCCCAGACTGTCGTTCTGTACACGACGATGTTTCAAGATGGCGCCGGCACTCCCTTCGTCCCTCACGAGGCGGCAGAGCGCATCGCCGCAGCATCCAGTGCGCCGGTTTACGGATTCCTCGACCAATACATGGGCCGTGGCATCGTCGGAGGACAGCTTTACAGCGTCGGCAAACAAGGTGAGGAAGCGGCGAAGCTGACGCTTCAAATCCTGGCTGGCACGAGTCCACAGGCGCTTCGTTTTGTTGAACCTGAGGCCGGAAAGTTGATATTCGACTGGCGTCAGCTCCGGCGATGGCGCGTTCCGGAAAACAAATTGCCTCCCGGATCGATTGTTCAATTCAAGCAATCCACTTTCTGGGAGCTTTACCGCTGGCGAATCATCGCAGTGATCGTTTTCGTGGGCTTGCAGAGCTTGTTGATCATTGCGCTTCTGGCTCAGCAATCCAGGCGCACCCGTGCCGAAGCGTCGCGTCAACGATCCGAAGTGAGTCTGCAGAAATTAACCGGACAGCTGATGTATCTCCAGGAAGTGGAACGGCGCCGCATCGCCGGCGAGTTGCATGACGGACTCGGACAGGAGCTTGCAATCATTCGCAATCGCGCGACGATTGCTCTGCAGCATTCCGGCGAGATGGCGCTGGTCACGGATCAGCTGAGAGAAATTTCCGATACAGCGTACTCCGCGATTAACGGCGTGCGGGAGATTGCTCACAACCTGAGACCGTTCGAACTCGATCGGTTTGGTTTGACGCAGGCAGTCGACTCCATGATCGAGCGCGTCTCGAATTCCTTTTCTGTTCGTTTCTCTTCAAGTCTTGACGACATCAATGGTCTGCTTTCCACGGATTCCGAAACGGTCATCTACCGCATCGTGCAGGAAGGGCTGAACAATATCGTCAAGCATGCGGACGCCACGGAAGCCCGCGTGACACTGAAGCATCTTGGAGACGAAGTGGCCTTGACCGTCGAAGATAACGGCAAAGGAATTGAGATGGAGAGTCGGGCGACGGGAAATGGATTCGGACTTGTCGGAATTCAGGAACGGGCACGCATGCTGGGTGGTTCCTGCACGGTGGATTCCCGCCGCGGCCAGGGTACCATTCTCACGGTCCGTCTTGTGCTGTCCGATGTGGAAATGAGGGGACAGTCCCCTCGTTCCCCAATTTCCTGGAAATGAGGGAACGAGGGGACTGTCCCCTCATTTCCGAAAATTGGCGTACCGACGATTTGCCGCTGGCAATAAGGGACAATTTTCCATACCGTAAGCAACACGGAACCTTTCCTCATGCTCCTGATGTGCTCTTCTCGGACTCGTTGGACTTTTCAATAAGGCTCGCCGACAATTGAACGGATGCGTTAAAGTCCGGAGAACATTACCGGGAATCGGACGCAGGAACTTGCCGTCATGACGGCAGAAAGGAGGAAACGGTGCGGAGAATGGAGATTCTGGCTGCCGCTGCCGCAGCAGCTCACAGATTTCGGAAAATGTTCGGTTCCGCTGTCGTCGATCCAAAAGACGAAGAAATAGACAGGCACAAACCACTCAATGAATCAACGGCACTACTACTGGTCCTGGAACTATTAAAGTTATCGGAGGAGTCTGCCGAGGGACTCGACGAAGTCTTTCAAGACACGATTAATCCGTACAGCACGAAACGCAAAGAGGCGGAGACGGATTTATTCTGGCTCGGGCATCATCTGCTGGATAGAGAGATTTCTGCGATACATGGCCCAATGCAGAAGGACGCGTTTATGGATTTCGTCATGAAGCAATTGTGCCGGATCACGGCGCATGAGCGCTCCGATGCGGAGGCGCGGGAAATTGGAGAGGGCCTGATTGTACGGGCCAGCGCGACGCAGGAAGACTATTCGCGTTTTCAGGAAGTCTATCCGGATGAAGGTAAGCCGGTGGTTCGAACCCTCCTTTGGGAATTCACAAAGAGTATTGCCGTGAATTACCGGGGAGATTATCGAGACAGAACAACATTGGATGTGTTGGGAATCGTCCTGTCCTATTCCAAAGACGTACGCAATCTGCTGGCAGCAACCAATTGAAGCGGCCTTCCCTGGATTCAATTCTTGGAGATCCTCCTCCGACTCCAATAAGATAGCGTCCCTCAGGCAACAACCACCGCGCCGGCGAAATTCGGCGTAGTTGTCGCCCGGATAACCAGAGGAGGAGTTCGATGAAACGCATTGTTCTCACGTGGATTGTGTTCACCGCCGCGCTGCTTGTGCCTACGGCCGGCTTCGCGCAGATTTCCTGTTCGCGCGAAGGGTTGCAGCGCGCAGTGGATCTCTACATTGCCGCTCAGACGAAGGGCGATACGTCCGGCCTGCCGCTGGCGGCGGGTTTGGGCTACATGGAAAACGTGGCGCCTTTCGATATCAACAAGGGGTTGATCAAGATGCCGATGAAGATTGATCACCAGCGCAGCCTGATCGATACATCCACCTGCCAGACCTATACCGAAGCGATCGTGACGGACAAGGAACATCCCTATGTGTTTGGCACACGCCTTCGCGTCAACCATGACAAGATCGCCGAGATCGAAATCATCTGGACGACAACCGGCTATTGGGGATTCAGCGCGGACGCATACAAACAGTATTCGTCCACGGAGAACTGGGACGTCATCCCCGCCAACAAGCGGGATTCGCGCGGCACACTGGTGGCTGCCGCCAGCGCGTACCTTGATGCGTTTCTTGAACAGAAAAAGGACCTGGTGCCATGGGGCTATCCCTGCAACCGGACTGAAGGCGGAAGCATGCATACCGGCAGAGGGGCCGCCGATGACAGCTGCGATGTGGGTGTTCCGAGCGGTGTGAACATCTCCAATCGCCGCTATGTCGTGGACGAGACTATCGGTGCGGTTGTGGCTCTCTGCACCTTCGGAGCCGGAAACCCAAATGGCGGCAGTGGCGCACCCGATGCACATCTCTTCCGCGTGGAATCCGGCAAGCTGCGCTTCGTGCACACCGTGACGCATCTGCTCCAGGCAAACGGACCACGAGCGACGGGTGCACCAGGTGCGGCTGGCGCTCCCCGAGGTGGACCAGCCGCACCCGGTGGTGGAGCAGCTGGTCGCGGAGCACCTCCCTCTCAGTAGTTCTTAATGCATCCCAGGGAGCAGCGTGTGTGGTGCATCGCTGCTCCTTTTTTCGTCTTCGCACTCTTTCAGCGATGCGAACTTTATGGCGCGATGTTCCCAATCCGCAATCGCGTTGAGCCTCTCGGGCTTTGGAAGGGGAGACCGTGACGACCGGATCGGTTGGTCGTCATAAGTGAGTCCATTCAACGTCCGGCCTGCTTTCTTCTTTTGAACACCGCCCCACTGTTTGAAGAAAAACGGAATACCGGCGGTCTGACATTGGTCCCTCAGGGACTCGACCCACGATCGATGCATGGGGCGAGCGCCGTGACCGCTCTCCCCGCCAACAATGACCCAGTGAATTCCTTCCAGGTTAATCTCGCCGAGATCTTCGAGAAGTGGCTCGATGGAAAGAAAGCGCACAGAAGCAGATGCACCGCGCAAGAGGTCGATCCTTGGAAATCCGTGTTTGCGGTCTTCAACGCTGACTCCCCACCAGATATTCGGGAACTTGGACTCTGTCCGAAGGTCCGAATCCAGCATGGCACGAAGCCGGTCCGCGCGTTTCGTCAGGACCTGGTATGTGTGCCAGTTCGCTGTAGCCATCACATGGACTACAGCGTGGATATAACTGCTGGGGATGTCCTTGTGGAACAGGTCACTCATCGAATTGACAAAGATCATGCTGGGTTTCGTCCAGCGAAGCGGCTCAGCAAGCTTGTCGGGGACCAATCTCAGGTCGAACCCGTGTTCGTATGGATGACCGGGAACACCTCGAAAGCGTTCCGCAAACGTTTCTGCATAGCAGTGTGTGCATCCTGGACTGATCTTTGTGCAGCCGCGTACCGGATTCCATGTAGCGTCGGTCCATTCGATCCTGGAAGGTCCTGCCATTGACAATTTCCTTTTCCGCGTCGATACCAATGCAAGTATAGCGTGGCATCCCGGACGGAAAGACGCGACTACTTGTGCGCGGCTCGGACAAAGTCCGGTTTTGTATCCTGGAGGATTTCCCGTATTGCGGTGCGATCTTCGATGGAGAGGTTCGGATAGTTCGCAGCGTCACCGCCCGAGAGAATTGTCCACGCGCGTTCGTAAAATACATCCTTTGCCGGGCGGGGAAGTTCATCAAACGCCTGCGAGTAGATCAGGTAACTGAGCGGATAGCGCAGGAACCGTGTCTTCAGATCGAGATCCTTTAGCGATCGGCCTTTGCTGTCACGAACGCCGGTTTTTTCGAAGTCGCCTGCGAATGTCGTCGTGCCACGAACGGGATCCGTCAATTTGGCTTCATTGACGAAGAACATGCCGCGAACCAACGGTTCCACCGCGTCGCGGATTCGTTTCACGGTAAGGTCGGAGTATCGATCACTCTTCTCCGAGATTCCCTTGAAGGCGTTTTCTTCGTCCTGGACCGCGCGCCGTGTTTCGTAGTTTGCTCGCGTGATGAGGTTGTGGATTCGAGTCTGGTGCGTCAGTGCAATCAAAGCCACGATGTCGCTGTGCGGCGTCAAATACGCAGCCGTATCCATCTTGTCGTCAAGCGTGGTCACGTTGGCGCCCTTGGACCAATCCACCTTATCTACCGCAGGGATACCGGAGGGAAACAGAATATTGCCGCGATGACGCTGCGCTCCATGTGTTCCTGTGACGTACCATCCACCCCAGCGCTCGTTGAATGGGGTTTGATCGCTCATCGCGTTGGCCCCGGCCGAGCGTATGGCATTGCCCTGCTTGTCTGGCAGCACGGAGAGCGTCATGAATCCGGGAACGCCTCCCGTGATCGTGGCCGAATCGTGGCAGATCAGGCAGAAGTAAACCTCCCGCTGAAACCGAGGCTTCCCGGGTTTTTCCTCATCCAGCGTATAGAACACGGCTCCCAGCTTTGGATCCACGGAGGCGAACTCCAGAAGGTGGCTGCCCTGAACGTGTCCCACATAGACTTCGTCATTGAAATACAGTGCGCGCGGCTGGCTCGGTACAATCAGCGTGAATTGAAAGCTGGTCTTGGAGAAAACGAGGCTTTGCGACGACGTGGGAATGTCCAGTGCCTGGAGAATTGCGGGCAAATACCCCACGTGGGGTGCGGATTCGAGTGTGATCTCGCCGGAATCGATGCGACGCTGCAGGCGTGCTATCGCGTCGGTGGGTTCTTTCTTCGAATAGCCGATGAAGCCATGGTCAAAGTCGGCGTCCGATTGCGCGAGCAATGAACTGGCGACCGGGATAAGCATCAAGAGAAATCCAACCAGTATCCAGATCGGCCACGAAGCGCGTTGCATGGACATAACCTCCTTTAGTCTATGGCAGTTTGTATTCCTTTCAAGTACCCCGCCGATTCCACATCGAATCTTGTAGTTAGGTAATCCAGATCAACCAGGCGTGAGCATTCATTGTCGAAACGTCACTATTCGCGGGAAGGCATACCGGGTCTTCGACAAACTGACGGTTGTTCCCGGAGTCACCGCCAGATAAGCTTCCAGTCTTTGTCTGGAGGCGCGGTACATGACCGCGCACAGACGGGGTGATTGTTCAAACTCGAACAAAGCATTGAACAAGCACCTCGTCCGCTCCTTGTCGATGCTTTGCGAGGATGGGGCAATGGCATCGTGCCAATCGATGTTATGAACAAAAACTATCTTCCGTTCATGCTGGTGCTCTTCGCCGGATCCGGATGCGCAGCGCTCATTTACGAGATCGTCTGGTTTCAGATGCTCCAGTTGGTGATTGGCTCATCGGCCGTGTCGCTGGCGGTTTTGCTGGGCACGTTCATGGGAGGCATGTGCGCCGGCTCGCTGCTGCTGGCGAAGTTCGTAAGTCCGACTCGGCATCCGCTGGGTGTACTTGCACGGCTCGAAGGACTCATCGGTGCGTGCGGCGCTGCGCTTGTTTTTCTCTTGCCGCTCGTGTCGCATGCCAGCGCGATCGTGTGCGTCCTGTTGCTGCTCCCTCCGACGATCCTGATGGGCGCCACGCTTCCAGCGATGTCGCGTTACGTGAAGGCCACGCCGAGCGGCATGTCGTGGCTGGGTTTTTTTTACGCCGGCAACATCGTGGGTGCCGTGGTGGGCTGCGTGAGTGCAGGGTTCTACCTGTTGCCCCGCTTCGATTTAAGCACGGCGGCTTTCGTTGCTGTGGCAATCAATCTGTTGGTGGCTGCACTCGGACTCGCCATGTCCAGGCGAGCGCCGTACGCGGTAACGGATACCAGTGTTCCTCGTGCCGCTATGACCCACTGGATGCCGCGCGGTGTATACGTCGCAATCGCTCTCTCGGGCCTAACGGCACTTGGAGCGGAGGTGGTGTGGACGCGGCTGCTGTCGCTGATGTTCGGAGCCACGACGTACGCATTCTCCATCATCCTCGGAGTATTCCTTGCGGGCCTTGGAATGGGAAGCGTCGCCGGTTCCTGGCTGGCACGCGATGCGAAGCAGCCACGCGTCGCGTTGGCATGGGTTCAATTCCTGCTGGCATTCGCTACCGCCTGGGGGGCGTTCATGATCGCTCGCGAATTGCCGTGGTGGCCGCTCGATGAGCGGCTGACTCCGGGTCCGTGGATTGTGTTCCAGGTGGACCTCGCGCGCACACTTTTCGCGGTGTTTCCCGGCGCGGTGTTGTGGGGGGCAAGCTTCCCGCTGGCTCTTGCCGCGGCGAGTGAAGGTGACAATGCGGGTCCATCATCGGATGCGGGTCCCACGGTGGGGCGTGTTTATGCGGCCAACACACTTGGAGCGATCGTGGGTTCGATAATCACCGGACTGGTATTGATTCCATGGATCGGAACCAAAGGCGCCCAGCAGGTGTTCATCGTTGCGTCTGCCGCGAGCGGCGTATTGGCGATTCGTCCATTGCTGTTACGTCGCTCCGGGATGGTTATCGCGACGTTCGCCCTCGCTGGCGCATCGCTGGTTCTCGCGTCGCGGGTGCCGGTGGTTCCAGTGGGACTGATTGCATGGGGACGGTCCGTGTCCTGGCAGGGGACACCAAACGCATTGGAATGGGCCGAAGGCATGAACTCGTCCATTGCGGTTACGGAAGAGGCGGGCGGATACCGCAGCTTCCATGTCAGCGGGAAAGTGGAGGCCAGCACTGAGCCACAGGACATGCGTCTGCAACGCCTGCTGGGGCATTTCTCGGCCTTGATGCACGAGCATCCGAAGAACGTGCTCGTTGTGGGCTTTGGCGCCGGTGTCACCGCCGGCGCCATCAGCATTCATCCCACTGTCGAGCGAATGGTGATATGCGAAATGGAGCCGCTGATTCCGAAGATCGTCTCGAAGTATTTCAGCGATGCCAACTCCAATGTTGCGGAGAACCGGAAGGTCTCCATTGTGTACGATGATGCGCGGCATTATGTGCTCACCACGCCCGAAAAATTCGACGTCGTCACCTCCGATCCGATTCATCCCTGGGTGAAGGGCTCCGCGGCGCTTTATACCAGGGAATATTTCGAACATGTGAAGTCGCACCTCAATCCCGGCGGTGTCGTGACGCAGTGGGTGCCGCTGTACGAGAGCACACCGGATGTTGTTCGCAGCGAATTGGCGACATTCTTCTCCGTCTTTCCCAATGGTACGGTTTGGCGCAATGACAATCGCAATGGCAGCGGATACGATGTCGTGCTGGTGGCAAGACTGGATGATGAACCTGCCGTTAAGCCAATTGATGTGGACGCATTGCAGGCGCGCATCGCGCAGCCGGAGTACGCGGAGGTGAAGGCATCACTGGAGGAGGTGGACTTCATGTCGGTGTTCGATCTGTTCCGCACTTACAGCGGCCGCAGCACGGAACTCGCGCCGTGGCTTGCTGGAGCCGAGATCAATCGGGATCGAAACCTGCGGCTGCAGTATCTCGCCGGACTCGGTTACAACGCATTTCTAGGCACGCAAATCCGGGACGAGATACTGACTTACCGGACCTTTCCCACGGACATGTTCACAGGATCAGCGGCGAGCCTGGCGAAGCTGCAGGGGTTGATTGCGGGACAATAAGGTACCCTCACCCGGCCGCCTAGGTTTCGAAGGGCAGTCCGACATAGTTCTCCGCCAGACTTGTTTTCGCCGCGTGAGAGTTCGTGACGTATTCCAGCTCCGCGCACTGGCGCCGGAAGTCGAAAGGATTTCCGGTTTCAGGTCGATGCAGCATGGAAGTCATCCACCACGAGAACTGCTGTGCCCTCCAGACGCGGCGCAGGCATTCTTCGGAGTAGCAATCCAGCAGTTTCACACAACCGGTCTCGTAGAATTCGGTCATGGCTCGTGACAGCCGCCAGATATCGGCCATCGCCAGATTCAGGCCCTTTGCGCCCGTCGGCGGAACGATGTGGGCCGAGTCTCCGGCGAGAAACATCCGGCCAAACCGCATGGGCTCTGCGACAAAGCTTCGCATTCCGGTGACACCTTTCTGCGTGATCGGTCCTACGTTTGGCTTCCATCCATCGTCGCATTTCAGGCGAGTGAGAAGCTCATTCCAGATTCGATCGTCAGACCATTTCGAAATATCTTCATCCGGCGCGCATTGCAGATAGAGTCTCGTGACGGCATTGGAACGCATGCTAAACAGCGCGAAGCCGCGCTCGTGCAGGCTATAGACAAGTTCCGGCGATGAGGGTGCGGCATTGGCAAGAATGCCCAGCCATCCGAATGGATAGACGCGTTCGTAGATTTGGATTTGGCTCGCCGGAATCGAATCCCGACAGATACCGTGAAATCCGTCGCAGCCGGCGATGAAATCGCATCGGATTTCGTATTCGGAATCGTCTTTTGCAAATTTTATTTTCGGCTGGTCCGAATCCAGATCGTGAACCTGGACGCCGGATACTTCAAACAGAAGAGGTCTTCCAGTACTGCGGCGGGAGGAGATCAGATCCTTGACGACTTCGTTCTGGCCATAGACCGTGATCCTGCGGCCTGTCAGTTCCGCCATATCGATGCGCCGGCGCTTTCCGAACACGTTGAGATAAATGCCGTCGTGGAACATTCCCTCGCGCTGAAGCCGGGATCCGACGCCGCTTTCCACCATCAGATCGACAGTCGACTGCTCCAGAACCCCGGCACGCACCCGTTCGATGACGTAGTCCTCCGGACGATTCTCGATAATGATGGAGTCGATCCCTGCCCGGTGAAGCAGGTGTCCCAGCATCAGGCCTGCGGGCCCTGCCCCAACGATCCCCACCGAAGTGCGCATTGTTTTCATCTATGGTCGACATTTTAACCGGAACCGTGGAGGCGGTTGTGGGTTCCTGCTCGCCGGGCGGGAGTATAGCGAAGGAGGGGTATGGTTACCAATCGGTAATCGATTATGCGATTATTGGCGTTTGCACTTCGACGAACGCGTCGTTGTTTTATGGGAAACCACGGAGTACAGTCGACATGGGTATGGGTCCATTATTCGAACGCATCGAGCCGGTTTCCAAGAAAACACGCGTGGTCACGCTTCTTCGGGAAGCAATTCTTTCCGGAACCATCAAAGGTGGAGAGCCGATTGTTGAGGCAAAACTTGCCCAGCAATTCGGTGTCGGGCAGGGACTGATTCGCGAAGCCCTCATTGAATTGGAACACCATGGGTTTGTCCAGCGAACGCCGTTTACGGGGACAACCGTCACGACGCTCTCGCTAGAAGACGCGCAGCAGATTTTCGAGATTCGAATCGAACTGGAGCCGCTGGCCTTCCATCTGGCTGCCTTGCGCGCGAACGACACAGAAATTGCCGCATTGAGCCAGTTGATGGAAAAGACCAGGCTGGAATCGCAAGCCGGCGATCTCGAGGGATTTTTTGAAACCCATTTGAGCTTTCGGAACAAGGTGTGGGAGCTTTCGGGAAATCACTATCTCCAGCAGGCTCTCGAGCGTGTCGTCATTCCTCTTTATGCGCTGTACCTCATTCGCCGTTCGTACAATCGGGAAGGAATTCTTCAGACGATCGTCGAATGCCTCGAACACCAGGACAAAATCTTAGATGCCTTTCGCCGCAAGGATGCCGATGCCGCACGGCAGGTCGCGCGCGAATTTCTCATGCGAATGAAGGAATATCTTGGAACGCGGCTCGTTCCGAAAGTTCCCGGCCCGGTTACAGGAGGCGAATCCGAATGATCACCCCTCCTGAACCAGGAGAGGCAATCGCATCGGGATGGAATGAATATCAACGGCCTGCCGGATTCATCGCATCAAGTGACCCACGTTATCTACGACATGGATGGCCTGCTTCTCGATACGGAGCCGTTCTACACCGAAGTGACTCAGGCCATCGTCGGCCGCTATGGACACACGTTCGACTGGACTGTGAAGTCGCGGATGATCGGAAAGAAAGCGTCGGACTCGGCGCGCATTCTCGTCGATGCGCTGCAACTTCCCATCACACCGGAAGATTATCTGCGGGAGCGCGAGTCGATGCTTGCGACACTCTTTCCCGCGGCGCAACCGCTGCCGGGTGCCCGCCGTCTGACGATGCATCTCGCCAGGCACAGCGTTCCCCAGGCGGTTGCGAGCAGTTCTCATCGACGGGACTTTGAATTGAAAATCACGGAGCATCGCGAATGGTTCGCGTGTTTTCAATGTGTGGTGCTTGGAGACGATCCTGAAGTGAAGCGGGGCAAACCGGCTCCCGACATCTTTCTCACCGCGGCGGCCCGCATCGGCGCGATGCCATCACAGTGTCTCGTTATCGAAGATGCACCTTCCGGCGTGGAAGCGGCGTGTGCCGCAGGGATGTCCGTCGTCGCCGTGCCGAACCCCGCGATGAATGTGGACGCATTTCGCGACGCAAACCAGATCCTGCCTTCGCTGGAATCCTTCGATCCTGCCATTTGGGGTCTTCCCGCGTATCCCTCTGCGCATTCGTAGAGCGTTTACCCCTGAAGCATCACGGAATCATTCGCGCGTCAGACGAGACTTGACGTCGACGTATGCCGCATCGATCAGCGCACTGAGAGCCGCGGAGTCGAGTTCCTCATCCGGCTTCACTTTCACGTGACGCATCCGTTTGCCCGTGCCCTGGAGCAAACGTTTGGGATCCCGCAGCTGTGAACCCAGGAAGAATCCGACATTGGCATGGGCTTTGAAGACGCCGACGTATGCAAACGGAACGTCTTCGATGCACGCGGTGGCAAGCCCGTCGTGCATCAACTCCCGGACATCATCGCCACATTTGCGGATGCGTGCGAACCACCGTCGCGCAATGGCTCCCAGCTCCGCCGGTTGTTGATCCAGCCAGGTTTCGATCGCGGGATCGTGCCGGACGGATCCTGTATACCGAAGAAATTCTTCCATTACCGTATTTCGCGATGCGAATTCACAGGGAGATCGTGCCAGTGCTGTCGCCGAAGATCTTTTGCTCAACGCCCGCTTTTTCAAGCAGCGTCAGGTGCAGGTTTGCGATCGGCGTCGGGTTCGGCAATGAGAGAGCTGCGGGAACCATGGCATCCAGCAGGGGCAGGGCGAGACTGATGCCTGCGCCTTTCAGAAGCGTTCGGCGGGACA
>Ga0207650_10002672_pt1 | contig 12331 bp, 11 predicted proteins | sample KBSS63metaG_FD_184325 | JGI IMG/M metagenome (GOLD analysis project Ga0207650, IMG submission 184325) | Switchgrass rhizosphere microbial communities from Kellogg Biological Station, Michigan, USA - KBS S6-3 metaG (SPAdes) (version 2) | ecosystem: Host-associated > Plants > Roots > Rhizosphere...
TTAGCGGCCAAACCAACAGGCGACAAGGCGGCCCAGCGGCCTTCTGCGTCGCCACTGAAACAGGTGTCGGGATTTCAGCGATACCAGCGGCAACAAGGCACAAAGCCTCCATGTCCACGCAAGCCATTTCATGGTTTCATCCCGCCGATTCGAGGAGAAGGCAATGAAGGCTTTGATCGCTGGGCTTTTGACATGCGGCTGCGTCAGCCTGGCCGATGCGCCGCTATGGCCGCCCGCCAGCGACTATATCAATGCCTCGGTCGATTGCCGCCAGACAAGCGACGCAGACCATTGCGAGAGCGCCAGGGAAAGCTGGACTGTCACCTTCAACGACGCGATTGCCGGAAAATATCGCGCCCAGACGGCTGTGGCCACCTGCCTCAGCACCGGCTGCGACGGCGCCATCAGGCCCGATCCTATGCTCGGCTGCGCCTGGCGCAAGGTGGCACTCGGCACTGCCAAGCGCGATGGAGAGGAAAAGGACGCAGCAGAGCCCACGCCCTATTGCGGCCGGCCTTATCTGGACGAAGCCGGGCAACGGGCAGCAGCGGCCGAGGCCGAGGCTCTGGAGCAGATGCTGAGCGCGAAATAGCGACGGAGATGATGCGGCGGTTGCACAACCGCCGCATCACATATCAGGCATAGTCGGCGAGCAGGGTGGTGACCGCCTCGATCTCGTTCGGCCTGATATCATGGCCACCCGGATGCCACTCGACCTTCACCTCTGCCTTCTGCGCGGCGAAATAGGCCGCCAGCGCCTTCGTCAGCGACACCGGGGCGATCGGGTCGCGTTCGCCGGCGGTGATCAGCACCTTTGCCCCTTCAAGCTTTGCGTTGTCGCGCGGCTGAAACGGGATCAGCGGATGCATCAGCACGGCTGCATCGAACAGATCGCCGGCCTCGATCAGCACATTGGCGAGGATATTGGCGCCATTCGAAAAGCCGAGGCCGAGGACGGCGGAAGCTTCATGCTCGGCAGCCAGGCCTTTGACATAGCTCGCCATCTTGGCTGTCGCCCGGGAAAGGTCGTCCATGTCGTAGACGCCTTCGCCGGTGCGCCGGAAGAATCGGGCGGCGCCATGCTCGGCGACGTCGCCGCGCGGCGAAACGATGGTTGCCTCAGGCAGGAGCCGGCAGGCAAAGTCGAAGAACTGGTTTTCGTCGCCGCCGGTCCCGTGAAAGACGAAGAAGATAGGCTTTCCCGGTGCACCGGCCCGCAGCCGGTGCACATATGTTGTATCCGTCATGACACTCTCCAGGATTAGGCTTCCAAGGGCTCGAGATGCTCTTCCAGCAGCGCGCGCAGATGGGCGTGCTGGTGCGGCAGTTTCAGCGCCTCGCCGAGATGGGCCGTGTCCTCGTCACGATCGAAGCCCGGTTCGTTCGTTGCAATCTCGAACAGGACGCCACCCGGCGTGCGGAAATAGATCGCCCAGAAATAGTCGCGGTCGATCACCGGCGTCACCTGATGGCCGGTGTCCATCAGCAACTTGCGGACCTCCAGCTGCTTCTCGCGGTTTTCGACCGAGAAAGCGACATGATGGACCGAGCCGGCACCCGGCAGCGACCGGCTGATGTTCGGCATGGTTTCGAGGTCGACGAAATCGGCACCATTGCCACCCGGGATGACCAGCCGCTTGACGCCCTCATGGGTGTCGGCGACCTGATAGCCCATGTAGCGCAGCAACTCGTCCGTTGCCCCGTCGTCGCGAAGACGCATGGAGACCGAATGGAAACCCCTGATGGCATGATCGGCATCGACGCCGCCCTGGAGCCAAGGCTGACGGATATCGTCACGGACCTCGACCAGCGCCAGGCCATCGCCATCCGGACCGGCGAAGTGCAGACGCTTCTGGCCGAAGGACTCATCCGCCTTCAGGCCGCTGACGCCCTGAGTTGCCAGGCGGTCGCTCCAGTAGCCGATGGAGCCTTCCGGAACCGAGAACACCGTCGTCCCCACCTCACCCGTGCCGGGACGGCCACGGGCCATCTTCGGAAAGGGGAAATAGGTCATGACCGAACCGGGCGCGCCAACCTCGTCACCATAATAGAGATGGTAGACGTCTGGCGCGTCGAAATTTACGGTCTTCTTGACGCGGCGCAGGCCCAGCGTCTTGGTGAAGAATTGATTGTTCGTGCGGGCATCTTCAGCCATCGACGTAACGTGGTGAAGACCCTTGATCTGATTGAGCATCTCAAACCCCTTGTGTCGGCCCCAACAGCGGGGCGTTTCTCATGGAGTGAAGATGATCTCTGTCGGCGCGTTCGGGTAGCCCCATGGATCCAAACGGATTGTCTTCAAATAGTGAACGACAGCTTCGACATGTTCAACAGAGCAAACCACCTGCAGAGGGGGGGAATAAACCTGCGACTCCTCCTCCTGATGGAGGTCAGGAAGTGACAAGCTCCAGTTCCCCCAGACTGCACGTCTGTTCGGCATCCTTGTCGCAACAGATGTCTGACAGCGCCTTTACCATTTGTGCAACGCGCGGGCAGGTCAGGGAATAGCGTACGCTCTTGCCGCAACGCCGGCTACGGATGATGTTATTGTCCCTGAGGATAATGAGATGCCGTGAAACGCCCACAGGCGTCTCTCGAAGCTCCTGCATCAATTCACCGACCGAACACTCCCCCTCGATCAGCAAAAACAGGATATGCATCCGCTGCCGGTTTGCCAAAACCGCCAGGAAATCGGACTTTATGACTGCTGCCCTCCCCTGATCGTCACTGGATGTCGCGGAATCGTCGCATGCGACCGCTGATGTCAAAGCCCCTCCTTAGACCCCGCCCCCGAGATCAATATCTTACTCCTGCCCCACCCCACCAAAGCGCGCAGTAATAACGATATAAATGCATTTCTAATATAATAAGAATATTGTTCTTGTAAATTAAAAGATTGAATTGTGAATATTAGACCGCAAATCAATACTAAAAATTCTGAGAGATAGTATCAAGCGCATTCAGGATGACAACAACATTGATCGATTTTGCGGCGTAGTAGATATTCTGTGCCTTGCGGTTGGTTGTGACCACCCGCCCGCGCCTCAGTTTTGCAAGATGCATCGAGGTTGCGTTTTCGCTGAGTCCGACATGCGTCGCCAACTGGCCCACGGATCGTTCCTCCTCCATGAGGAGCTTCAAAATCGACAATCTCGCAGGATTTGCCATCATAGCCAGTAACGAAGCCTGATCGCGCAGTAGTTTCTCCTGTTGCTCCACACCCATCTCAGCCCCCTAAAGATAAGTCCCCGTTCCATTTGCCCCCGATGACGCAAAAAAGGTCCAGCTGGGATGCCGGACCTTTTCCGTTTGGATCGGAGGTCAACCGATCGCGTCAGATATCCGGTGGCAACGCGCCACCAGACACCCTAGTCTGGCCGAAGCCAGACATCTGTTAGAAGTTGCGCTGAAAGCGCAGGACGCCGGCCCAGACGCTTTTATCGACGTTGTCGTAGTTGACGTAGGTGATTTCAGGCTGGATCTTGAAGCCCTTGACCGGGAAGTAGGCAAGGTTGGTCGTTGCTTCGAAGGTCTTGTTGTCGGCATAAGCCAACTGCAGGTTCCAGCTCAGCTTGTCGTTGAACTTTGCAGAGCCACCGCCCCAGACAGCCCAGTCGCCCGTGCTTCCGAAAACGTCGCCATTTGCATACTTGTTGGTCGTGTCGCCATCCGTGTTCCATGCCCCCATCACGAAGGCGCTGAACGTGCCGAAGTCTGCGTCGAGGCGTACCTTGACGGCACCCTCTTCAGCGATCGAGTCGTAACCGCCGGCAACCTTGACGGAGAATGCGCCGGCTTTGTAACCGAGAGCGACAACAGCGTCAGGAGCGTAGTGATCGAAGGCAGCGCTGGAGAAGGAGTCTTCCAGCGAGAGCACGCCGGTGAAGCCTGTTCCGCTGTCGAACGAGTAGGTGACCTGGTTCAACTCGTAAGGTCCGTCGCCGATCACGTCGTCGTTGATGACGTTGCCCGCGTAGCCCATGAATTCGTTGTACTGCGAATCCTGACGACCGATGAGGAAGCCACCGAGCGAGATGTAGGCGATCAGCGGGGAGGCATCGGAGTTGGCGCCTTCGGAGTGGTTGAAGCGCAGCGTGATTGCAGTCTTCAGAGGACCGTATTCGGTGTCCGTCGCCGTGTTGAAGTAGAGTTCTGCGCGGCTAAGGTTCTTCGTGCCGAAAGGCGTAAAAGGACCGTAGGCGTCGTGCCAGTAGGTGTCGTTACGAACCATGCCGCCGATCTTCAGGCAGGTCTCGCTGCCCGGGATGTAGAAATAGCCAGCGCCGTATGCGTCGCAGATGCGAACATATTCCAGCGGTTCCGGCTCAGCAGCAACAATGGCGTCGGCTGCATGTGCGCCCGAGACTACAGCAAGCGCTGCAGCAGATCCGAGAAGAAGAGTTTTGATAGTCATAAAAGCTCCCGATATGTTATCTCGGCACAATTCTTCGCTTGCGCAATTCTTGCGCAATACCCAAAAGCACCAATGTGTTGAGACCCCGTAAGATCAAAATCGAAGTAGAGTCCCCTCGACTTCTGCTTAGAATATCCGTGAGAGACGATTATATGACAAACTTTATTTGTATTTATTGGACTGAAATACACATCGAATACGGGTATATGTTGCAGCCATGTAACTTGTAAGAAAAATAAATATATTTGTTATTCTAATATAGCGACAATATTAATCAGCAAGACTTCTTATAATTACAACAATAGTTCAACTGGCTCCATTATTTACTGATATTCGTCAATTTTTATTATCTCGCTGGGCTCGCATTGTCCTTCCACGGGCCATCGTCGGCACCGGCCAGCCTAAGAATCAAGGTCCGCCAGCGAAAACTCACGGGCAGGCCAAGCGGCGTCAGCTGGGATCGAGCTGCTATTCCGTGACAGGATTTTCCGGAAGCGCCCAGTCGATGGGTGCGCGACCGTGTTGCTCGAGATAGGCATTGGCTTTGGAGAAAGGTCGCGAGCCGAGAAAGCCGTTATGAGCCGAGAGTGGCGATGGATGCACGGATTTCAGCACCAGATGACGGGATGCATCGATGAAGGCCCCCTTCTTCTGCGCATAGGCGCCCCACAGCATGAAGACAACATGCTCGCATTCGTCGTTGACGATGCGGATCACCGCGTCGGAAAACCGCTCCCAACCCTGACCCTGGTGAGAAGCGGCTCGCGATTCTTCGACCGTCAGCACGCTGTTTAAAAGCAGCACTCCCTGCCGCGCCCAGCTCTCGAGAAAACCGTGGCGCGCCGGCGGGATGCCGAGATCGGCCTGCAGTTCCTTATAGATATTGACCAGAGAGGGCGGCGTCCGCATACCCGGCCGGACGCTGAAGCAGAGGCCATGGGCCTGCCCCTGTCCATGATAGGGATCCTGCCCCAGGATGACCACCTTGACGGCTGAAACCGGCGTCAAGTCGAGAGCACGGAAATACTCTGGCCCCTTTGGAAATATCACCTTGCCGCTTTGCTTTTCGGCAAGCAAAAATGCCTTGAGCTTTTCCATGTAGGGGCTGGAGAACTCCGCCGATAGCGCGTTCTTCCAGCTCTCCTCCAGTTTCGCCCCGGTTACCGGCATCGATTGCTCCTCGTTTCGGGGCAACCGTGATCGAAAATCGGACGCCAAGTCAAGGAAAGCGCTCCCGTCATCCGCCCGTCGCCACTTTATCAGGCTTTGACGCGCAGCATCCCCGGGTCGTAGAGCGGCTTCAGCGACACCGTGCACGGCACGCGCTGCATGCCGACGTCGAGTTCGTAGCGTCCGGAGAGAACGAAGTCCTCGCTGACGCCGGAGGGCCGTCGGACATAGCCGTAGCCGATGGGCTTGTCGATCGTGTAGCCAAAGCCACCGCTCGACAGCCAGCCCACGCGCTCGCCGTTGCGGTAGATCGTCTCCCGGCCGAGCAGCACCGTCTCGCGGTCCTCCGGAACGAAGCAGGCCAGCAGTTTCTTGACGCCCGACTGCCGCTGCGCCTCGATTGCCGCGCGACCGCGAAAATCGCTGTTGCGTTTCACCGCCCAGCCGAGCCCCGCCTCGATCGGCGTATGATCCGGACCGATGTCGGCGCCCCAGGCGCGATATCCCTTCTCGAGCCGGCAGCTTTCGATGGCGCGATAGCCGGCGTTCGCCAGATGATGGGCAATGCCGGCCGCCATCAGTGCATCATAGACCGCGCCCGCGTTTTCGACCGGAACATGCAGCTCGAAGCCGAGCTCGCCGACATAGGTGATGCGCAACGCCCGCACCGGCGCACCGGCAATGCCGATGGTCCGCACTTTGCCGAAGGGGAATGTCGCATTGGAGACATCGGCGCGGGTAACCTCCTCGAGCACCGCGCGGGCTTTTGGCCCCATCAGTGACAGCACGGAATAGGAAGACGTGACATCCACCAGCTCGGCATGCATCCCGTCCGGTATGTTGCGGCTGATCCAGTCGAAGTCATGGGTGGCAAAGCCGGTACCGGTGGTGATGTAATACTCGTCCTCGGCAATGCGCGCAGCGGTCAGATCGCATTCGATGCCGCCCCTGTCGTTCAGCATCTGGGTGTAGATCAGCGACCCCACCGGCTTGGCGACGTCGTTCGAGGCGATCCACCCCAGCGCCGCCTCCGCATCCCGCCCCTTGAGCACGAACTTCGCGAAGGACGTCTGGTCGAAGATCACGGCCGCCTCGCGCACCGCCTTGTGTTCTCGACCGACGGCGTCGAACCAGTTCTGCCGCCCATAGCTGTAGACATCGCGCGGCTCCTCGCCGGCAAACAGATCGGCAAACCAGTTCGGACGCTCCCATCCGAGCTTCTCCCCGAAGCAGGCGCCATGCGCCTTCAGCCGGTCGTAGAGCGGCGACTTGCGGCACGGCCGGCCGCTCGCATGTTCCTCGAGCGGCCAGGCCATGGTGTAGTGCTTGCTATAGGCCTCCAGCGTCCGGCTGCGCACCCAGTCCGTGTCGAAATGCGGCCTGCCGAAGCGGCGGATATCGACCGGCCAGAGATCGTAGGGCGGCTCTCCCTTCGAGACCCATTCGGCGAGCGCCATCCCGGCACCACCGGCCGACGCGATGCCGAAGGCATTGAACCCGGCACCCACGAAGAAATTCCTGAGCTCGGGCGCCTCGCCAAGGATGAAGTTCCCATCCGGCGTAAAGCTTTCGGGGCCGTTCAACAGCTGCTTGATACCGGCCGTCTCCAGTGCCGGTACCCGCGCCAGCGCCTGCTCCATCATCGGGCCGAAGTGATCGAAATCGGAATCGAGCAGCGAAAAATGAAAATCCCTCGGAATGCCGTCGACGGCCCAGGCGATCGGGTTCGGCTCATAGCCGCCCATGACGAGGCCGCCGACCTCTTCCTTATAATAGGTCAACCGGTCGGGATCGCGGAGCGTCGGCAGGTTCGAGGGGACACCGAAGGATTCGGTGATGATATACTGGTGCTGTACTGAGACGAGCGGCACATTGACGCCGAAGCGGGCCGCGAAATCGCGGGTCCACTGGCCGGCGCAGACGACGACCCGCTCGCACTCGATCCGGCCGCGATCGGTGATCACCGCGCGGATGCGTCCCTTGTCGATCTCGATGTCGACGACTTCCGTATCTTCGAAGATACTGACCCCGGCCATGCGCGCGCCGCGCGCCAGCGCCTGGGTGATATCGGATGGGTTGGCCTGACCGTCGGTGGGAAGGTAGGCCGCGCCGATCAGGTCGTCGACTTGCATCAGCGGCCACAGCGACTGGGCCTCCGCCGGCGTCAGCAACTGCATGTCGAGGCCGAAGGACTGCGCGGTTGTCGCCTGCCGCTTGACCTCGGTCCAGCGCTCCTCGTTGCAGGCAAGGCGCAGGCCGCCGTTCATCTTCCAGCCGGTGGCAAGCCCCGTTTCAGCTTCCAGCCGCTTGTAGAGATCGACGGAATAGCCGAGCAGCTGGGTGATGTTGGCATTGGAGCGCAGTTGCCCCACCAGGCCGGCGGCGTGAAAGGTCGTGCCCGAGGTCAGCTTCTTGCGCTCGAGCAGCACCGTGTCGGTCCAGCCGAGCCTGGCCAGGTGATAGGCTGTCGAGCAGCCGATGATGCCGCCGCCGATGACGACGGCCTTGGCAGTGCTGGGCAGTTCCTTCATTGGTTATCCCCGGTTTGGAACAAATCATAGGCACGCTCGAAGCGGGCAAGGTTGTCGGCCGTGTAGGCTGCGTAGTCGAAGTCTATCGTGGAGTGGATTTCGGACACCATGCTCCAGAGTGTCTCGCGCAACAACGAGGCGCATTTCATCGCCTCATAGCGCCGCTTCAAACCGCGCTCGCCGGCGCCGGCATGATAGACATCCAGCATCGTGGCCTCCTGTTCGGCCGTAAATCCATTGTTGGAAGCAAGCCCGCCGAGGTCGAAGAGCGGCGTGTTGAAGCCTGCATAGTCCCAGTCGATCAGCCAGAGACGCTGCCCGTCGTCGAGAAAGTTGCTGGCCAAAAGGTCGTTATGGCAGAAAACGATGTCGAACGGCCCGGCGGCCTGCTCGAGCCTCTGCACCTTGTCGAGCAACCCGCCCAGCAGGTGCGCATGGCGACTGCCGGAATCCCGCAGCGTCGCCACATAGTCGGCGGCGATGTGGAAGGACCAGAACATCCCGGCCGGACCGCGCAGGTGGAGCCCGACAGTGCGATGCGCCTGCCGCACCAGTTGCACGACGCGTTCCAGCATTTCGCCCTGGCCGATAGCCTTTACCGACAGCGGCCGCGCATCGATGTAGTCGAGCACGAGCACGCCGGGACGATGGTGGACCACAGCCGGCGACAGCCCGGCCGCATGGGCGGCGCGACTGGCGGCCAGCTCGTTCGACCGGCTGATGTGGTGGACAGGGATATCCGAGCCAAGCCGAACGACGTAGCGTCGCGCGCCGTCTTTCACCAAATAGTTGCGATTGGTAATGCCGCCGGTGAGAGCCGAGATCTCAATCGGCCCATCCCAGATACCCAATGCCTGAATACGATCGTCAGGAGCGTCAGTGATGCAATTTCTCCTGCATTGCCTAATTCGTAGAAGCGAAATTTCGCCACTATTTGCAACCTGTCAAGGAGAATAAGGCGGAGACGCCGCCGCCTCGGCCTCCGCCCGCTGCCGCCGCGCCTTCACTGGGCGTCGGCCGCGGCGTCCCGGCACATGCGCTCCAGCATGGTCGAGGCATTGCTGGCGTGCCGCTCCTTGTGTCGCAGCAATCGGAAGCTGCGCGCCGGCAGGTCGAAAGCGGCTTTCACCAGCACGCCCTGCTGCAGATAAAGCCCCGCTGCCGCGCTGGAAATCGCAGCCGCGCAGGTCCCTGCCCGAACAGCCGACAGCACCGCCTCGTTTGAAGGAAAGGTCAGGGCGATCCGCAGCGCTTGCGGGGAAATGCCGAAGCCGAGCAGCGCTGTCTCGAAGGCGGAGCGCGTGCCCGAGCCCTGTTCACGCATGACCCAGAGGCTGTCGGTAGCGAGCTGTTCGGCGGTGAGCGCCCGGCCGTCCGCCCAGGGATGGTCGGGCGAGACAACCACAGACAGCGCATCCCGCGCGACGACAGCGGAAGACAAGGCCGGAGCATCGACTTCGCCTTCGACCAGACCGAGCTCCGCCTGCCCCTCCATCACAGCATCGGCGACGGTGCGGGTGTTGCCGATCGTGAGCGTCAGCTCGATACCCGGATAGGCCTCGTGAAAGCGCATCATCACAGGTGGCAGCCAGTAGCTGGAGATCGTCTGGCTGGCGTAGAGGCTGAGATGGCCGCGTTGGAGACCGCCCAGTTCCGACAGCATCAGTTCGGCGGCGCGAACGCGTGCCAGGGTGGTCCGCGCCTCGCCGAGAAACACCCGCCCCACGACTGTGAGCTCAATCCGCCGCCCGACGCGATGAAACAGCTCGACACCATAGAAAGCCTCGAGATTCTTGATCGCCGCACTGACCGCGGAGGGCGTAAGACCGATGGCCTGCGCGGCCCGCGTCAGATGCTCGCGCTCGGCGACCGCGACAAAGATGGCCAGTTGTTCGAAAGTCATCGGATCCAATCATTCGATTTTACTGAACAGAACATGCCATATTATTCGATGGAAGTCGACGTAAGCGCGTGGGAAATTAGCGGCACCAAACAAGGATTTTCCCGATGCCTACCGCTTGCCACATTCGCCACATCCTACCTGGCCTAGCTCTCTGCCTGACCGTTGCGCTTGGCGCCATGGCGACGGAGCGGCTTGAGGTATTCCTGTTGGGCGGTCGCTGGATCGAAGGTCTCATACTGGCGATCGGCTTCGGCATAGCGGTGCGGACCTTGTTTCCCACTGTGCGGTTCCTGCGCGAAGGGATCGATTTCAGCGCGCGCACGCTGCTTGAGATCGCCATCGTGCTTCTCGGCGCCTCGATCAGCCTGTCGAGCATTCGCGGTGCGGGCCTTGGGTTGATCGGCGGCATTGCCGGGATAGTGCTGCTGTCGATCGGCATCAGCTACGCAATCGGCCGGGTATTCGGGCTGCCCCGCAGACTGGCGACCCTGATCGCCTGTGGCAATTCCATCTGCGGCAACTCCGCTATCGTTGCCGTTGCGCCCGTCATTGAGGCCGACGCCGAGGAGATCACCGCCGCGCTTGCTTTCACGGCCGTGCTCGGCGTGGTCGTGGTCTTTCTGATGCCGCTGCTGTTCGTGACGTCAGGCATGAGCGCCTCGCAATACGGTGTCTTCGCCGGCTTGACGGTTTATGCCGTGCCCCAGGTGCTGGCTGCAACGGCACCGGCAGGCTTGCTCGCCGTCCAGACCGGTACACTGGTCAAACTGGTGCGCGTGCTGATGCTCGGCCCGGTCATTGTCCTCATCGGCTGGCTTCTCAAGGCCGAAAAGGACGATCTGCAGGCACACCATCACTCGATCGTGCCGTGGTTCATCATTGGCTTCATCCTGATGATGGGACTGCGCTCCTTCGGCCTTATCCCGGAAGCAGCCCTTGTGCCGATGACCCTGACCTCCAACATGCTGACGCTGGTCGCCATGGCAGCCCTCGGCCTGTCGGTCGATGTGCGGGTTGTCGGCCACGCCGGTGGAAGGGTGATCGCAGTCGCCAGCCTGTCGCTGCTTTCCCTTAGCGCAATCAGCTATGCCTTGATCCTAGCGCTGCAGATCCCCTGAACGCAACGGTTCGGCACAGCGCCCCGCTTGAACGCCCGACAACAGGCCGAAAATATCGGCGGCAGGGCTTGGATAGCCGAGCGCATAGCCCTGCAGGGCATCGCAGCCGATTTCCGTCAAGAGCTGGGCATGCTCCGCTGACTCGACGCCCTCGGCGATGACCTCGACGTTCAGCGTCTTGGCGATGTCGACGATCGAGGCCACCAGTTGCCGTTGCTCCTCGGAATGTGTGATGGCCGTGATCAGCTGACGGTCGATCTTGAGCCGTTTCGGCCGCAGTCGCACAAGTCCCAGCAAAGACGCATGTCCGGAGCCGAAGTCATCGATCTCGATCTCGATACCAAGCTTTGTAATCGCCTCGACATTTTGCTGGAAGCTGTCGTTGCAGTCATCGAGGAAAATCGTTTCGACCAGCTCGAAGGCAAGGGCGTCGGGCGGAATGGTCAGCAGATTCAGCGCCTCCAGGAGGTTGGGATCGCCGAGCCGCCCGGCCGACACGTTGACGGCAATGCGTGGCGGCGAGATCCCGGCAGCCTGCCACTCCTTGTAGTCTGCCAACGCGCGATCAAGAATGGCCGCATCCACCGCCGCCGTCAGTCCGGATTCATCGGCAATCTTCAGGAAGGCCGCCGGCGACAGCACTCCGCGCACAGGATGGTTCCAGCGTGCCAGAGCTTCCAAACCGAAGATCCGCCCGGTATGGGCATCGATTTGTACCTGGTAGTAGGGGATGATCTCGCCACGCGGCAGTGCCCGCTTCAGATCTTCGGCCAGCTGCCGTTGACCGAGCATCTCCGCCTGCAGCGCCACGGTAAAGAATTCGACCCTGTTGCGGCCGAGTTTCTTTGCCTGGTAGAGTGCCAGATCCGATTCAGCGAGAAGGTTGCCGGCTGTCCCGCTCGCGTTCCAGGCCGCCCCGATGGATGCCGTCGTTTGGATCATCTCCGACCCGAAAGGCACCGGTTCACGCAGCAGCCGCAAGGTATTTGCGCAGAGAGCCCGCAGCGTCTCGGGATCCGGGACGTCGGCCAGAAGGACGACGAACTCGTCGCCGCCGGTGCGGGCAACCATGCCGAATGGCGGAATGGCGCCGATCAGCCGAGAAGCCGTAGCCTTGAGCATGGCATCGCCGGCCGCATGGCCCATCTTGTCGTTGATCTCCTTGAACCGGTCGATATCGATATGCATGACCGCG
>Ga0207650_10002673_pt1 | contig 12331 bp, 12 predicted proteins | sample KBSS63metaG_FD_184325 | JGI IMG/M metagenome (GOLD analysis project Ga0207650, IMG submission 184325) | Switchgrass rhizosphere microbial communities from Kellogg Biological Station, Michigan, USA - KBS S6-3 metaG (SPAdes) (version 2) | ecosystem: Host-associated > Plants > Roots > Rhizosphere...
GGCGGCGCGCTTCGATCCGCTCACGGCGAGCGCGCGCACGCGGCCGCTCTTCGCGAACGGCGCGAGGCCCGCGAGCGTGCCGAACGACAGCGCGACCTGGCCGCCGATCAAGTCATTCAATGTCGAGCCGGTGCCTTTGTACTGGATGATCAAGAGATCGATGCGCGCGGCCTGCTTGAGCAATTCCGCGGCGAGATGCGACGGCGTGCCGAGGCCCGCCGCGGCGATCGTGAGCTGTCCCGGCCGCGCTTTAGCGAGCGCAATCAGCTCTTTCACGGTCTTCACCGGTATCGACGGGTGCACCGCGAGCAGATTGGGCGTCGAGCCGGCGAGCGTGATCGGCGCGAAATCGCGCTCGACGTTGAATGGCACGTTCGGATAGAGCCACGGGTTGATCGTAAAGATATTGGTCGTCAAGAGCAGCGTGTAGCCGTCGGGCGCGGCCTTGGCGACCGCTTCGGTACCGATCAACGCGTTGGCGCCGGGACGGTTCTCGACGACGAACTGCTGGCCGGTGCTCGCGGTGAGCGCCTGCGCAAGACTGCGCGCCATGATGTCAGACCCACCGGCCGCGGCGAACGGGACGATGATGCGCACCAGCTTGACCGGATAGGTTGCGGGCTGCGCCGCGTGCGCGCTACCGAATACAACGCATGCGATGGCAGCGCAGAATCGAATGAACATGCTTCGACGGAGCTATTTCAGGACGGGCAATGGCGGCGGCGTACCCGCGGGCAGCGGCTGCTTGTCGACGTTGAGTATCATCGAGACCAGCGTGTAATAGCCGGACACGCCGATCAGATCAACGACACCGCGCTCGCCGAACTTCGCGAACGCCGCCTGCAGCGTCTTGTCGCTGACGACTTTGTTTTTATGCAGCTCCGTGCAAAAATCGTACACGATGACTTCGTCGTCCTGCATATTGGCGGGCCGCTTGCCCTGCGCGAGATCAGCGGCAACTTCGGGCTTCAGGCCGCCTTTCAGCGCGTGCGGATAATGCGCGAACCATTCGTACTGCGCGTTCCAGTGCCGCGCGGTGATCAGGATCGCGAATTCATTGAGGCGCGCCGGGATTGAGCTCTCGAAGCGCAGGAATTCGCCGAGCTTCTGCACGCGGTCGGCAAGCACCGGGCTGCGCAGTAGCGCGTTGAATGGGCCGCGCACGCCGCCGCGCGGTCCCGCCATGAGCTCGCGGTACACCTTCAGCTGGTCGGCGTCGAGCTCGCTCTCGGCGAGTTTTTTGAAGGTCGGCTCGCTCATGCGCCCGCCCGATACGTAACGTGCAAATTGTGTTCGAACATGTGGTGACTCCCCCGTGGATACGGCCGCCATCGTAGCATGCAGCGCCGAACTTTTCCGTGCTAGTCTCGGCACTCCAACCGAAATGCCGATGAAACCCTTGCATACCAGCGTCAGTGCAGCGTCAGCACGTCTCATCCTGACGGTCGCTGCCTGCGCGCTCTCGCAAATGGCGAGCGCGCAATCATGGCAGCCGACACGGCCCGTCGCATTGGTCGTCGGCGCGACGCCCGGCGGCAGCCTCGATCTCACCGCGCGCCTCTTGCAGCGTATTTTCGAGCAACACAAGCTCGTGCCCACGTCCGTCGTCGTGCTCAACAAGGCCGGCGCCGGCCAGGGTCTCGCGTGGGAGTACATGCAGGAACGCGGCAACGATGGCCACGCAATCGCACTCGGTGGCCCGAACCTCGCGTCCAACCCGATACTCGGCGCGCACCCGATCGGCTACCGAAACGTAACGACGATCGCGCTGCTGTTCGACGATTACACGGCGCTCATCGTGCGCGCCGAGTCGCCGCTGAAGTCAATGCGCGACGTCGTGGAGCGGCTGCGCAAGGATCCCGGGGCGCTGTCGATCGGCGTCGGGCCCGCGCTCGGCGGCGGCGCTCACATCGGCGCGGTGGTGGGCCTGAAAGCCGCCGGCGTGCGCATTCCCGACGTGCGCTTCGTGGTCTACAAATCCGCGGGCGAAGCAATGATTGCTGCTATGTCCGGCGAGGTGGATTTGGCGGCAGGCACAGTCGCAAATTATCCGCCGCAGCTCGCAGCCGGCCGTATCCGCGTGATCGGTATCACTGCGCCGCAGCGGCTCGGTGGCGCAATGGCGAACGCACCAACACTGCGCGAACAGGGCATCGACGGCATATTCACGACGTGGCGCAGCGTGATCGGCCCGCACGGCATGGGCCGCGCCCAGGTTGCCTATTGGGAAAACGCGCTCGCCGCCGCAGTCAAGACCGACGAATGGCAAAAAGATCTCGCGCGCAATTTCTGGACGCCCAACTTCACGACAGGACCCGCCGCCCGTCAGTACGTCGAGCAGCAGGGCAAACTGTTCCGGGAAATTTTCACCGAGCTCGGTATGGCGAAACAATAAATTTACGCCTAAGGCTACCTAGCCGCAGATACACGCAGACAAAACCTCCGAATCGGACCGAAGCATTTGGCTCTTGTACTCATCTGCGTTTATCTGCGTGTATCTGCGGCTCAAGACAGTTTTTTAGGATTGATCATGGAGTCATCTCAAAAATGAGCGTTACCGAACAACTTTCGCGATTTGCAATTGAAAGCGGGCCTTCAATTCTCACTGACGAAGTCGCTGCCTCCGCCAAGCTCAAGTTCCTCGACACGATTGCGGTCATGCTTCCGGGCGCGCGCCATGAGTCCGGCACGAGCGCACTGCGCGTCGCGCAACGCATGGGCGGCAAGCCGGCCGCGACCTTGTTCGTCAACGGCGAGAAGACTTCGTCGCCGCTCGCCGGCTTCGTCAACGGCGTGGCCGCGCACGCGCTCGAATACGACGACAACACGCGCGGCGTCGGCCACGCGAGTGTACTGCTGGTGCCGGGCTGCATGGCGGTCGCCGAGGAAGCCGGCGCGTCGGGCCGCGCGATGCTCGAAGCTTTTGCGCTCGGCTTCGAGATTGCTTCTCGCATCGCCAAAGGCCTGCGTCCTGCGCTGATCGACAACGGCTGGCATCCGATCGGCATCGTCGGCGGCCAGGGCGTGGCGGTCGCGGCGTGCCGGCTGCTCGGCCTTGATGTGCTGCAAACCCGTATGGCGATGGGCATCATGGCCTCCTCCGGTGGCGGCGTGCGCAAGAACGTCGGCACCATGGGCAAGGCTTTCCACGTCGGCCACGGCGTGCGTTCCGGCATATTCGCGGCGCTGCTCGCGCAGGAGGATTTCAGTGTCGATCCCGACATTATCGAAGGCGCGGAGGGCGGTGGCGGCGAAGGTCACCAGCGGTTCGGACTGGCCGACACCTTCAGCGGCATCGGCAAGTACCGGCTGCATTTGATGGTCGACGGCCTCGGCGGCGAGCTCGAAGTTGCGCGCAACACGACCATGGTGCGCATGCATCCGGGCTCGACCGCGCCGAGCTCGACCGTCGATGGCGTAATCGCGCTGGCGAAGGAACATTCGATCGCGCCTGCCGATGTCGTCGAGCTAGTCGCCGAGCTGACGCCTCAATGCGTAGCGATCGCACCTTACCCTGAACCGTCCGATGAGCATCGCGCGAAATTCTGCCTGCCGTACACGCTCGCGGTCGCGTTGATCGATCGCGAAGTTCTGCTCAGCCAATACGAACCCGCGCGTATCGCCGCCGCCGACGTGCGCGCGATGATGCCGAAAATAAAAATCGTGCTGCCCGACGACCTTAAGCACCATCGCGGGCAATGGGGCGAGAACGGCGTCAACTGGGGCGAATCGCGCATCACGGTGAAGCTCAAAGACGGCCGCATTCTGAAACGCGACGCGCCGACTTCACGCGGCTGGCCGGAAGTTCCTGTATCGTGGGATGACGTCAAAGCCAAGTACGCCGAATGTGCAGATGGCATACTTTCGTCTGCGCAAATCGGCGAAACGATCGACATGATTGCCGGACTGGAGCGCCTCGATAAAGTGTCGACATTGGTCCGCGCGTTGACCACCACCAATCGCTGAAAGCATGCGTCGATATCGCGGATTATCACGGGATAACATGAAGATCGTGTTCAGGTGCTCGATTGCCGCGTGCGTAGTGCTGGCTGCCGCCGCAATGGCCGAGTCGTACAATCCTGCCGGCTATCCGCAGCGCAGCGTGCGTCTGGTCGTACCCTACCCGCCCGGCGCTTCCAATGATGTCGTCGCGCGCCTGCTCGCCCAGAAGCTGGGCGAAATGTGGGGCCAGCAGGTCGTCACGGACAACCGTGCGGGTGCGGGCGGGCTCGTCGGCGCGGACATCGTGGCGAAAGCGCCGCCGGACGGCTACACACTGCTGCTTACCAATCCGGGATCGAATGCCATCAACTTCGCCTTGCGCACCAAGACTCCTTACAAGCCCGGCGATTTCGCTCATATAACGCTGCTGGGCTGGTCGCCCATCATGCTGCTCACGAGCACTGCGTTCCCGGCAACGAACATGAAAGAACTGGTTGCTCAGGCAAAGGCCCGGCCCGGCCAACTGTCGGGCGGATCCTCGGGGGCGGGCGGCAGCAGCCACCTTGCGCTCGAACTGTTCAAGATGCTCACTGGCACCGACATCCTGCATGTGCCGTACAAAGGGGCAGCGCCGGCGATTACCGACATGATCGCCGGTCAGGTAACTATGATTTTTACCACGCCGGTGACCGCGCAGCCATTGGTACGTGCGGGCAGGATCAAAGTCCTCGCCGTCGCCGGCAAAAAGCGGCTCGACATTTTTCCCGATGTACCGACCACGGCGGAACAGGGTTTGGAGGGTTTTGACGTCAACATCTGGTTCGGCGTGTCCGCGCCCGCCGGCACGCCGCGTGCGCTGGTGCAGAGGCTCAACCGGGATCTCAACTCGACACTGACGGCGGCCGACGTAAAGGAACGCTTGGCGACGCTGGGTCTCGAACCGCACGGCGGCACGCCCGAAGAATTCGGCAGGGTGATACGCGAGGACATCGAACGCTGGACCAAAGTCGTGAAAGCCGAGAGTATCAGTCAGTGAACGATCACGGCCGATGAAACGCTACCTTCACGGAGCCGGGCCCGGTCTTTACCGGACCGGGGATGGCGGGATGCTAACCGCCGGCGGGTTTGCGCATGGCCTTCACGAGCTTGACCCACACAGGGATGCCGGTGCGGATCACGCGGCTGAATTCGGCGGGCGTATTGCCGACCGCTTCGGCGCCTAGGCTGTCGAGAACTGCAACGACGTCTTTCTGCGCCAGCACTTTCACCGTATCGAGATGGATCCGGTCGATGACGCTTTTCGGGGTGCCGGCCGGTACTGAAATACCGTACCAAGTGATGATTTCGTAGCCTTTAAGTCCGGCTTCGGAAATCGTCGGGACTTCCGGCAGGGCCGCGGCGCGCTTCAGGCTCATCACGCCGAGCGGCCGCAACTTGCCGAGCTTGATGTAAGGCACCGACGTGACCAGCGTGTTGAAGGTCATTGCGACGTCGCCCGACAGCAGCGCAACCGTCGACTGGTTGCCGCTCTTATACGGCACGTGAATCAGGTCGACGCCCGCCATCGACATCAATAATTCGCCCGCAAGGTGAGGCACGCCTGCGGTGCCGCCGGAACCGAAAGTCAGCTGGCCGGGCTTTGCCTTGGCGAGACGTATGAGTTCCGCCACCGTTTTGGCGGGAATCGACGGGTGCACCGCCAGCACGCTCGGGATCGATACGAGCTGCGTCACCGCATTGAAATCCTTGACCGGATCATACGTAAGCTTGTCGGTGAAGCCGACGTTCGAGCCGTGCGTGCTCGACGTCGCCATCAGCCAGGTATAACCGTCGGCCGGCGCTTTTGCCGCAAGCTCGCAACCAATCTGGCCGTTGGCGCCCGCGCGATTGTCGATGACGACCTGCTGGTGCCACAGCTCGAATAATTTCTGCGCAACGAGGCGCGCGGTCACGTCGGCCGCGCCGCCGGCCGCATAGGGAACGATGTAGCGAATTGCGCGCTGCGGGTACGCCGAATCAGCCGCCTGCACTGCGGAGCCGGCGAGCGAGCACAGCCCGGCGATACACGCGCTGCGGATTTTCGTGTTCAAGTCAGGCCGTCGCCTGGCCTTCGCGCTCCAGCGCCTGCTCGCGCGACAGAAACGGCGAGCGCGCGCCGTGCGGGCGGCTCATGACCGGCGACAGCGGCCGCGCATCGGCGCTCTGCAGCCAGACGCGCATCAGGTGGCGGCGCTTGCGCGGATCGGGATCGTCTTCGAACCCGGTGCGCGAATGGAACGAAACGTGGTTGTTCAGGTACTGGATGTCGCCGGGCTCGAAGCTCATGTCGAAGCGCAGCTCGTCGCTCTTCACAAGCGAGTCGAGCAGATCGAGCGCGGCAGATTCTTCTTCGGACAGCGGCACGCCGCCGATGGCAGCGGCCTGCTCGATTGTTTTGCGCACGTAACGCGAACTTAACTTGCCCGCGAAATAATCGAAAATCGGCACCCGGTATTCGGTGACCTGTCCGATGCCGCCGCTCGCTTCGCCGCGAAGGCTGTAATGGAACCCGCGAAACAGGCAATCGAGCGCCTGCGGCCGCCTGGCCAGGATTTCATTGTAGACGGCGGTCGAGCTCGCGATACTGGAGAGGCCGCCCACTTTGGCTTTCTGCACGCAAAAGAGTCCCACGCGGTCCGTCGGGTCGCTGTGAAACGGCATGTACGCATTGGTGCGGTAGCCGCGCACGAGCTCGCCGCCGCTGACCTGGCCCCACTTCAAGCCTTCGTCGCGCACGTGCCCGATGTGATCGCCGCGCGTGTTCTGCGCGATGACGACGCCCAGATGCACCGACAGGCCCCAATAGATTTTTTCGAGATCGGCATCGTCGTAGCGCGCGACGGGGACGCCGCGCACCCACGCAATGCCGCGGCCCCGCTCGAGCTGAGTCGACACGTCGCGCAAGCGGCGCGCCGTCTGCGCCAGCGGAAAATCGCGCGCGCGTATTTTGAGCAGAGGCACGCCTGCTTTATTGACCGCCTGCAGCGCTGCTTCGATTTCCGCGATTTCGGGTTTAGAGAGCTCGTAAATCCACGACGGGTCGCGGCGCAATTCGTCCGAGGTCCACGCGCACGGTTCGGCGATGGGATGGCGATAGGGGACGTTAACGGAAGCGTTCATCGGGTACGTATTCGGGCTAGGCCGCGCGGGCGTTCAATCCCGCGACGAATTCTTCTTCGGGCATCGCCGCCTGCGGATTCGCATCGCGCGCCGCGTAGTAATCGCGGTAACGCTTGAATTCCTCGAGAATGCGGTGCAGTTCCGCGACGGTCTTGTCGTGCAGGTCGACGCGCACGTCGACCTCGGGAAAATCGAGCCGATCGACGACCCTGATCCACGCCGAGCGTTCGGGCCGCGGTATGCCTTTCGACATCTGGCCGCCGGCATCGCGACCACCCTCGAGCGCCAGCATCAGGCGGTCTTCGAGCGGTGCGTCGGGCTGCTTCAGAAATCCCGAAATAATTCCGGCGACGGTTTGCGGCCCGGCGAGCCCGTTGCCGTATGCAGCGTAGTACGGACCGACCGTGTGGCCGGCCCACCCGTTGCAGCCCGGCCCGGTATGCGCGACCACGTTGTTCTCGCGGTCGATGATGCCGAACTGGCGGTAATCGAAATCCGGATCGTCGGCCGCGAGCATGCGCACGATGTGCTGCGGCGTGTAGCCCTGCGCAAGCATGTTCAGCGCGAGCGGATCGACGTAGCGCAGGTAAAACGCCTGCGACTTGCTGACGCCGACGTTGGGCCGCACGCTTTCGTTGCGGCGGCCGCACGCCATCGAGAACGTGGTCGAGCCGACGCCGAAGCGGCCGGTGCGCGGGCAGCGCGCGATGATCGAGTAGGTCATGTTGTCTCCTTTGCCTGCTGTTTCTTCAGCATATCGGCGAATTCCATCGCGGGGATAGCGTTGCGCGGGCTGCGCGCGCGCTGCTCGTAGTACGCAATCGACGGCTTGTAGTCGACGTAGATGCGGCGCAATTCCTCGATCGCGCGTTCGTGCAGGTCTACACGCAGGTCGACTTCGTTGTAGGTACGATTGCCCCACAGCACCATCGCTGCCGAGCGCTCGGGTAGCCGGCCTTTGCCGCCGACGATGCCGCCCGCGTTGCGGCCCGCTTCAAGCGCTGCCAGCAGTTGCTCGTCGAGTCCCGCGTCCGGCGCTTTTTCGAATCCCGCTGCCATCGCGTCCAGCACCGATTGGCCGGCGAGAGTGTCGCCGAATATCACATAGCCATTGCCGACACGATGCCCGGCCCATTTGCGCAGGTTCGCGCCCGTGTGCGCGACCGCGGTGTTTTCACGGTCGACGAGCGCGATCTGGCGAAATGCATTGTCCGCATCGTTCGCGATGAGTTCGTTCAGCGCCTGGCCCGCTGTGCGACCCTGCGCAAGCAGTTTGATCGCGAGATAGTTGTTGCGCGGCAGCGGATTGCCGAGTGTCAGCGTGACGCCGGTGTTCGCGCGCACCGCGCCGTCGCAGTACCGGCCGATCGCGATCGAATAACTCGCGATGCCGATACCGAATTGCCCGTTGCGCGGACAGCGCGCGATGATCGAAAAAGTCATGCAGTACTCCCGGGATGGTTGCGACGCGGCGTGGCGAACCGATGAAGTTTTAAGCGTAACATATTGGAAAGCGGATGGTACGCAACCTGCTTTATGATTTGCACGTTGCATTATTCAGCCCGCCACGCGATCGCGCGCCGATTCCAGGTGCGCGCCACGCGGGTGCCGCATCAATACGGAGCATCGCCCGCGCAGCCGGGGCAGGAAAGAACTTCTCGATGATCAATCGCACCATCATGGCAATACTGACGCTGGCGACACTAGGCGCAGCCGCGCACGCCCAGAACTACCCGGCTAAAACCATTCGCATCATCGTGGCCGCCGCGCCGGGCGGCGCCAACGACATTCTCGGGCGCATGTATGCGCAGCGCATGACCGAGGCGCTCGGCCAGACCGTCGTCGTTGACAATCGCGGCGGGGGCGGCGGAGTCGTCGGCGCCGAAGCGGTCGCGCATGCCGCGCCCGACGGCTACACGATTCTCTATTGCACCAACTCGCTGGTGGTGAATCCCTCATTGAACCCCAAGGTCAATTACACGCTGAAGGAATTCGCGCCGATTTCGCTGGTCGCGAGCTTTCCGCTCGTGATCTCGGTGCACCCGTCGGTGCCGGCGAAGACTGTGCCGGAGCTCGTAGCGCTCTCGAAAAAGCGCGGCGGCCTGAATTTCGGCTCGAGCGGCACCGGCTCGACCAACCAGCTGACCGGCGTTCTGTTCAATGTGGTTGCCGGGCTCAACAATGTGCATATCCCGTACAAGGGCGCGGGCCCGATGATGACGGCGCTGTTGTCCGGCGAAGTCGAGATGGGCGTCACGACGGTTTTTTCGGCAATGCCCTTTGTCCGCAGCGGACGCATGCGCGCGATCGCGGTCTCGAGCCTGCAGCCGCTGCCAACACTGCCAGGCGTGCCGCCGATCGCCGCGTATTACCCGGGTTTCAACACCACGTTGTGGCACGGCTACCTGACGACGGCGGGCACCCCGGCACCGGTGGTCGCGCTGCTGAACCGCGAGATCGTCAAGGCGCTGCGCAGCACGGAAATCCGCCAGGCGCTCGACGACGGCGGCGCGCTGTCCGTCGGCAACACGCCCGCCGAGTTTGCGGCCGCCTTGACCGAAGACTTCGAAAAATACGCGAAGCTCGTGAAAATTTCGGGCGCCAAGGCCGACTAGCGCCTGCTCTTGTTGACGACTCAAGCGGCGGCACTATTGCTAACGCGCGCCTGGATCGGTACATTGTTTAGAGCTAAAGGAACCTGGTGGTGACGGCTAGAACCAAGACAGCAAACCGGGTAACAGTCCGGCCGAAACGAAACGAGACGGCGGTCGCCACGCTGGAATCGCCGTTGTCTGCAGTCCGCCGTCCCGAGATAATTCTCGATTTCCAGGCCGATCAGGCACTTCTCTATGTTGTGCTGAAGAACATCGGCGCGCGCAGCGCCTATCGGGTGATTACGAATTTCGACAAGTCGTTCCGCGGACTGGGCGGCAAGAAGTGTATTTCCACGCTTCGACTTTTCCGGTATTTGCTGTTCATGCCACCAGGCAAAGAGTTCGTGCAGCTCGTCGATTCGCTCGGCGCGTACTTCGGGCGTCGCGAGCCCAGCCGCATCACAGCCACGATCACCTATGAGGACCGGGAGGGACGGAAATTTGAGGACGTCATCTCCCACGATCTTCGCATCTACCGCGACCTGGGATTTACTGCCAAACCTTTAGAGCGCCTAACATAATGAAACGCGTGATGCGCTGTCACGATTTTGGCTCAGGGCTAGAAGAAAGTCCCGCGGCTTAGTCATTCTAAGCAAGGGGCTTTTCGACAACGCCATGGGCCAAAACTCGTGCCAGCCCGAAGGGTTGCAGCCAGAATCGGCGATGGCCGCGTTGCTCGTCTTGGCAATAGAATGACTATTGCCTTCACCGGGCGCCTTGCCCTCACCAATTCTGGCTGCAACGCACACGTGTTTCATTATGTTAGGCGTTCTTAAGGAGCGAATCATGACGACCGCACGGCGGGACCCTTACAAGGGATTCAATTTTCTGGTTGAGATTGACGGCACCGCAGTCGCCGGTTTCTCCGAATGTTCAGGTCTGACCACGCAAACGGACGTGATCGAATACCGGGAAGGCGCAGACAAGCGCAATTCCGTCCGCAAGCTACCGGGGCTCACGCACTACGGCCCCATCGTCCTGAAACGCGGGCTCACGCAAGACAAGTCGCTCTGGAATTGGCGGAAGTCGATTATTGACGGAGTCATCGATCGCCGCAATCTCTCGGTCGTTCTGCTCGACGATGCCAGGCAACCGATAATGAGCTTTAAGATTGCGGATGGCTGGCCTTCAAAATGGGAAGGACCCGCTTTGAATGCCAAGGCAAGCGAAGTGGCAATCGAGACCCTCGAAATTGTCCACGAAGGACTCGAGCTCGAGTAGTGCGCGTACGCGCGAAGCACGTAAAAATTTCGGGCCCGATTGCAGACTAAGCCGCCGTCGCGAACCAACCGCGGACTAACCACGCACTAACCGTGCATCAACCTTTAAGCCGCTTTATTTCGGCGGCGCGGGCCACTGGATGAACGGCGGCGGCGGTTCCTGGCCTGGCGGCAAGGGGGTTTTGGCAGCTGCGCCGACCGGGCCCAGTTGCTTGATGTAGTGATAGAGCGCCTTCGAGTCCGCTTCCTTCCATTGATTCAGATTGAACCAAGGCATCGGCGGGCGCGTTTTGAGCGTTTTCAGCGTCTTGACCCATTCGCCTTCGCTCATGCGCGACGCAGTCAACCGCAAATTCGATGCATAGGTCGTACCCCACGGACCGCGCAAGCCGAGCGGGTTGCCCAGCAGCCACTCCGATTCCGGAACGTTGCCGGAACGCTCGGGAAAATTCGCCGTGTGGCAGTCATTGCAATTGCCGACGATCAGAAGATAACGGCCGCGGTCGATAACGTCGCGGCTCGCCGTCGACTCCTTGGCCGGCGCCTTAGCAGCACCGGAATCGGCCGCACTCGCGGCGCCGGGCGCGCCCATCGCCAACATCATTGCCAGACCCGCCAGGACCTGGCGCTTTTGCTGCATAGTCATGCCTGAATCTCCACAAAAAAATGAACGAACCGCGGCGAAATATTACCGGCGCGGCTTCAGATCATGCAAGCATCCGACCCGCACCCCAGATCGCGGTCGGCATCGGCTAGCAGCAGATCGAAAGATTCGGGCACGCGGATTTCGCGCCCGATTACGCGCGGGCTGTAGCCCTGCAGCCAGTAGCTGTTGGTCGGATGGCCGCCGCCCGCCACGATAATCACGAAATTGTCGGGCTTCAGCGTAATCGGCCACGGGTCGAGCTTGATGCTCTCGCGCGTCAGCGCGTTGGCGTCTATCTCTATCCACGCCGGGCCGCCGTTGCGCTTCAAATCGGCAAGCGGAATCTTCGAGTGCTCCCACAAAAATTCGCGCATCGATTTTTTCGACCAACCCAGCCGCGCCATGGTCTGCGCGACGACACCGGGGATCAGCAACACGCCAGGCGTGCCTTTCTCGTAACCGCCCAGGCTGGTGAAGTTGGGCACGCGCATGAAATCGGCCATGCGGTGCATGCCCTGCAGCGTGTCTTCTTCCGGCGTTTCTTTTTTTGCGCCCCGCCGCCGCATGTTGGTGGCGCCGTTGGCAAACAACAGGGAGATCGAGTTGGCGCCCTGCGCGAAGCCGTGTCTCTCGGTGCAGTGAGGCAGCCAGCCCTGCGGCAGGCTTTCCTCATCTTCGGCAAACACGAGATTCGTATTGCGGTTGCCGCC
>Ga0207650_10002677_pt1 | contig 12321 bp, 7 predicted proteins | sample KBSS63metaG_FD_184325 | JGI IMG/M metagenome (GOLD analysis project Ga0207650, IMG submission 184325) | Switchgrass rhizosphere microbial communities from Kellogg Biological Station, Michigan, USA - KBS S6-3 metaG (SPAdes) (version 2) | ecosystem: Host-associated > Plants > Roots > Rhizosphere >...
CAGGGCACCGGCCTCAACATCACGGGCGTGGTCAACGACGCGTTCGGCCAGTACGTGGTCCTGCCGCGCAGCGCCGCGGACGTGGATTCGTTCTCGGTTGTCGGCGTCGAGCCGGGCACGCAGGCGCTGGCGTTCGCGCTGCGCGGATTCACGCCGAACCCGGTCGCGTTCGCTCGCGGCGCGGCGGTGATGCACTTCACGCTGCCGTCGGCGGGCAAGGTGAGCGCGCGCGTCTACGATCTCGCCGGCCGCCTGGTGGCGGAGCCGGCCGTGAACGTCGCGATGGCCGCCGGTCCGCAGAGCCTTTCGATCGACGGCAGGGGCCGTTCGGGCGGATCGCTCGGAAGCGGTATCTTCTTTGTCCAGTTGCAGTTCGAGAATAAAGTTGCGACCGGCAAGTTGGTGGTGACAGAATAACGCCGGTTTCGGAACACGCGGCCTAGCAGGTCGGCCGCCATGTCCCAAAGGACCGGGCGACTCTACCGTCTGCAGGGTTTCGGGGTGGTCACTCCGCAGGCTACCCCCTCTGCCGGTCGCCCGGTTTCCTTTTGCCTTCGCGGGGGACTCCCCGCACTTCAGGTCCCGCCCTTGAAGCGTCATTTCGGACCCGCGTGCATCCAAGCACGCGGGTCCCTTTCGCACACCCGGAACCGTCCCCCAGACGGAGGATTTCGATGCGCCTCGCGCCCCTGTTGATGATCCCTGCCGTACTCCTCGCACTGGCGGCGACGGCGTTTGCGGTCCCGATCGGCGACCTTCACGTCAACACCTCGAGCGGCATGCAGAACAACCCGTACCCGCCCGGAACGACCGTGACGGTGACGGGCATCGTCACGACCCCGGACTCGATCTTCTCGGACGCGAACAACGAGGTGCAGGTCCAGGACTCGACGGGGGCGATCACCGTGTTCCGCACCGGGGGGATCTCGCTCTACCACTACGGGCTGGGCGACAGCGTCACGGTCACGGGCCAGATCGCGCAGTTCAACGGCCTGACCGAGATCTCGAACGCCTCGATCGTCACCCTGCACTCGACCGGCAACTACGGCCTGGTCGTGCCCCTGGCGCGCACCTGCCGCCAGGTGCGCGACTCGACGTTCGACTTCAACACCTTCCGCGAGGACTACGAGAGCCGCCTGATCACGATCAACAACGTGACCATCAACGGCGGCACCTGGCCTTCGGTGTGCGGCGGGGCGAACACGACGGTCACGATCACGGACGCGTCCGGGGTCACGATCAACCTGTTCATCGACAAGGACGGGCCGGTCTGCGGCTCCTCGACCCCGAGCGGGCCGTTCAACGTCACCGGCATCCTGAGCCAGTTCGACAGCGCGGCGCCGCTCGTCCAGGGCTACGAGATCCGCCCGCGCTTCGCCAGCGACATCGTGCCGCTCACCCCCGGGCCGAACTTCATCGGCAACCCGACCGCGGTCAACGTGGACTCGATCTCGGCCGACATCCAGTGGGTCACCGACGCGACCAGCTCGAGCATCGTCGAGTACGGCATCACGACCGCCTACGGGACGACCGTGGGCGACTCGACGCAGGTGACGAACCACTCCGTGCACCTGACCGGCCTGCAGCCGAACAAGCTCTACCACTACCACGTGATCTCGGTGAACGGCCTGGGCTCGCGCGTGTCGAACGACTTCACGTTCTCGACGCCCTCGAACCTGCCGGGACAGATCAACTTCTTCTTCAACAAGTCGATCGACGCCTCGCTGGCGAACCCGGACACGGCGCAGGGCAACGTCGACATCCAGGCCAAGGCGATCGCGTTCATCAACCGCGCGACCTACTCGATCGACCTCGCGGGCTATTCGTTCAACGCGCCGACCTTCACCGACGCGCTGATCGCCAAGTGGAACGCCGGCATCAAGGTCCGCTACATCATCGACGCCGGGAACACGCAGACCGAGGCGAACCGCCTGCGCAACGCCGGCATCCCGGTGATCACCAGCACGTACGGCGGCAACCACGCGCAGGGCATCATGCACAACAAGTTCTGCGTGGTGGACGGCCGTGACGGCGCCGACATCAACGACTGGCTGTGGACGGGCTCGACCAACTACACGACGGCGCAGTTCTTCACCGACTCGAACAACAGCGTCGAGATCCAGGACCACGGCATCGCGCAGTGCTACCTGACCGAGTTCAACGAGATGTGGGGCTCGAGCAGCGACACGCCGGATGCCGCGAACTCGAAGATGGGCAACCGCAAGATCGACAACACGCCGCACTCCTTCACCGTCAACGGCATCCCGATCGAGGTCTACTTCGCGCCGTCGGACGGCGTCGAGACCAAGTACCTGAACTACATCGCCACCGCGAACTACGGCATCGACTTCTCGATCCTGTCGTTCACCTCGAACGGCATCGAGGAGGCGTTCCGCTCGAAGTGGTACGGCGTCCCGGGCTTCTCGCTCCACGGCGTGTTCGACGCGGGCTCGATCGGCGACACCGGAGCGGCCTGGCCCGAGATGAAGGGCATTTCCGGCAACGTGTTCAATCCGCCGGCCGACGTGTTCACCGACACCGAGGCGGGCATGAACCACGACAAGTACATGATCATCGACGAGGGCCGCACCGCGAGCGGCCCGACGCTGATCACCGGCTCGTACAACTGGTCGAACGCCGCGAACACGGTGAACGACGAGAACTCGATCATCTTCCACAGCCAGAAGATCGCGAACCTGTACAAGCAGGCGTTCGCCAGGCGCTACCAGTTCGCCGGCGGCACCGCGAACTTCACGGTCGACGTGCCTGCGGACGGCGGACGCTTCGCCTTCGCGCTGCCTTCGCCGAACCCGGCGGCGGGCGGGCGCACGACGGCGTTCGCGGTCGACGTGCCGACGTCGCTTTCGGCGGGCGCGCGGGTGCGCATCGAGCTCTACTCGGTGTCGGGCCGGAAGGTGCGCACGGTGCTCGACAAGGCCGCGGCGCCGGGACCGGTTCGCGCGTCGTGGGACGGCCGCGACGACGACGGCCGCACGGTCGCGCCGGGGATCTATCTCGCCCGCGCGTCTCTGGGTGGGGAGCATCTTGATCGCAAGGTGGTCCGCATCTAGCCAGGGCGGGTTGAATGGGATCCTTCGGGGCTCAGACAGGTCCTCGGAATGCCTCCCGTGCAACTCGCTCGCACGCATCCTGGTCTCGCGGCATTCCTGCGGAACTCGCCCCGAAGGATCCCGTTCAACCCGCGCGAGCAAGTGGAACACCTGGCGATCAAGAGGCGCCCCTGCCGCGAAGGGGCGCCTCCTTTCTTTCAACTTCAGAAGGGGTTTGGCGTCGGGGCCTGCAAGTCGTTGCATTGCAACGTCGGGATGCCGACACGCGCTTTTTGAAAAGCGCGTCCCGGGCGCGCGACTTGCGCCGGCGCAAGTCGATGGCGCTCTCGAGCGGCGTGTCTGAGCCGCGGAGGACTGCCCAGTCGACGATGAACGATTCGGCCTCGCGCGAGAGGTCGCGCTCGCGGAACGGCGAGGGATCGATCGCGTTGAAGAGGTGGCGCAGGTCCGGGGCGTGGACCTCGATCACGACTTGGTTCGAGCGCGGCGGGTTCGTCAGCCCGAAAGTGTCCCTGAACGAGGTATCCTAGTCCTCGTGAAAACCGCGGCTTCAACCCCCCGGGAAATCCTCGAGACCGTCTTCGGCTACCACGCCTTCCGCGGGGAGCAGGAAGCGATCATCGAGCAGGTGCTCGCGGGGGGCGACGCGCTCGTCCTCATGCCGACCGGCGGCGGCAAGTCGCTGTGCTACCAGGTGCCGGCGCTGCTTCGGCCCGGCGTCGGCGTCGTGGTCTCGCCGCTGATCGCGCTCATGCACGACCAGGTCGAGGGGCTGGCCCAGCTCGGTGTGCGCGCCGCGTTCCTCAACTCGTCTCTCGATGCCGTCACCGAGGCCCGCACCGAGCGTGCCGCGCTCGAAGGCTCGCTGGACCTCGTCTACCTCGCGCCCGAGCGCGTCAACACGCCGCGCGGCCGCGACTTCCTGGGCGCGCTGTCGCGCGGGCCCGGCATCGCGCTGTTCGCGATCGACGAGGCGCACTGCGTGTCCTCGTGGGGCCACGACTTCCGCCCGGACTATCTCGAGCTCGCGCGCCTCAAGACGGACTGGCCGGGCGTGCCGCGCATCGCGCTCACCGCCACGGCGACGCCGGTCACGCGCGAGGAGATCGTCACGCGCCTCGGGCTCGGCGGGCGCACGTTCGTCTCGGGCTTCGACCGCCCGAACATCGTCTACCGCGTGGTCGAGAAGGAGGATCCGCGCCGCCAGCTGCGCGCGTTCCTCGAAGCGCACACGGGCGCGGCCGGCATCGTCTACTGCCTCTCGCGCAAGAAGGCCGACGAGACCGCCGCGTGGCTTGCGGATCAGGGCTTCACCGCGCTCCCGTACCACGCCGGACTCGACGCTGCGACCCGCCGCAGGAACCAGGACCGCTTCCTGCGCGAGGACGGCGTCGTGATGACGGCGACGATCGCGTTCGGCATGGGCATCGACAAGCCCGACGTGCGCTTCGTCGCGCATCTCGACCTGCCGAAGAGCCTCGAGGGCTACTACCAGGAGACCGGGCGCGCCGGCCGCGACGGTGAGCCCGCCGAGGCCTGGATGGCCTACGGCCTGGGCGACGTCGTCCAGCTGCGCGCGTTCATCGACCGCGGCGAATCGCCGCCCGAGCGCCAGCGGGTCGAGATGCGCAAGCTCGACGACATGCTCGCCTATTGCGAGACCGCCGACTGCCGCCGCGCCGTGCTGCTGTCCTACTTCGGCGAGACCCGCACGGGCGCTTGCGGCGCGTGCGACGTGTGCCTCGCGCCACCCGAGCGCTGGGACGGCACGGTCGCGGCGCAGAAGGCGCTGTCGGCGGTGCTGCGCACGGGCGAGCGTTTCGGCGCCGGGCACGTCGTTGACGTGCTGCTCGGCAAGGCGTCGGAGAAGGTGGCGCGCTTCGGGCACGACCGGCTGCCGACCTTCGGCGTGGGCACGGACCTGGACGAGCGCGAGTGGCGGCGGGTGCTGCGGCAACTGGTGGTGCTCGGCCTGCTCGAGCCCGATCCCGACGGCCACGGCGGCCTGCGCACGACGGCGGCCGCGCGCGCCGTGCTGCGCGGGGAGCGCATCGTCGAGCTGCGGCGCGCCTCGGCGATCGCGCTCGCGCCGCGCTCGCGCCGCAAGGCCCAGGCCAGGGCGAAAGAGGCGTTCGGCGCCGCGCCGCCCACCTCGGAAGAGACCGCGCTGTTCGACGCATTGAAGGCATGGCGCAAGGCGGCCGCGGCGGCGCAGGGCGTGCCGGCGTACGTCGTCTTCCACGACCGCACGCTGGCCGAGATCGCGCGGCTCAGGCCACGCTCGATCGGCGCGCTCCAGCAGGTGACCGGCGTGGGCGAAAGCAAGCTGGCGCGTTACGGCGAGGAGCTGCTCGCGGTGGTGGCCGCGCAATGAAGAGCGTCGCGGACTACATCGCCGGCCATCCGCCCGCGGTGCGCAAGCGGCTGGCCGAGATCCGCGCGATCGTGCGGCGCGTCGCGCCGGACGCCGAGGAGAAGATCAGCTACGGGATCCCGGCGTACGCGCTGGAAGGGCGCCTGCTCTACTTCGCGGCGCACACGGAGCACATCGGCGTCTACCCGGTGACCGCGGCGCTGCGGCGCGAGCTCGGCGAGGAGCTCGCGCCCTACGTCTCCAAAACCGCGGAGAGCACGATCCGCATCGCCCACGATCGGCCGCTGCCGCGGGCCCTGCTGGCGAAGGTCGTCCGCATTCGCGTGCGCGAAAACCGGGAACGCGCCTCGGCGAAGGCGCGTCCCGGCAAGAAGGCGGCTAGGGCGCGATCGTGACCGTCCCGACCGGCGCCTCGATCGTCATCGCCTTGCTGAGCACCGTGCCCGCCGAGATCGCGTAGTTTCCCGGCCAGACCGAGATCCGCCCGCCGGTCGCCACGGTCGAGATCCCACCGCTGATGGTCCAGATCGGGCGCAGCAGGGAACCCTCCTGCTGGAGCACGAGGGTGTGCCCCGAATCGACGTAGATCGTGTTCGCGCCGGGCGCGGCGTTGATCGCGTTCTCCAGGGCGTCGAGCTCGAACGACGTCGCTGAATTGTTGCCGTTCCCCAGCGTGTCGCAACCGCCGTTGGTGTGGATGCCCATGCAGAACTGGTTCTGCTCCCAGATGACGGGCGAACCCGAGTTGCCGCCCTCGGTGTCCACCCGGTAGTCGAGTCGCGCCGTTCCGGTGCCGATCACCTCGCCGTTGAACGGACCGGTCGCGGTCTGGTTCGTCTGGTTCGCCGCGCCCGTGTCCAGGCCGAAGCCGGTGACCCGAAGCGTGGCGCCGTTCGAAGGCAGCTCGCGCATGATGCGGAACGGCAGGCCGTACGCCTGGTGCGGGAGCAGGCCGGTGTTCGAGTTCGGCGACACCCGGAACACGCACCAGTCGTTCCCCATCGAGAGGCCGGTGCCGGCGAACGACCACTGCACGCTCGCCAGTACGACCGCGTATTGATCCTGCGGCGCGGCTGCGACCGTGTTGCCCGACGCGTCGGATGCCGGGACGTTGAACTCGATCACCGTCGACGCGCTGAAGTCGAGCGTGCCGTCCGGCAGCAACGGCCCGCTCAGGTCGGGATCGAGATCGGCGCAGTGTCCGGCGGTGAGGAAGGCGCCGTTGCCGATCCGCCACGCCGTGCAGCCGACGGGAAGGACGCGGGCGACACGGTTGTCGGTGGTCGCGACGCGGTCGTCGGTCGCGCCGCACTGCGTCTCGATCTCGGGCCGATCGCTGCCCATGACGCCTGCCAGCCGCACGTAGACGTCGCGATCGCCCGGGGCGACGTGGAGCGCGACTTCCGCCTCCTCGCCGTTGAGGAACGCCGACGTGTGGCCCCACTCCACCAGGCTTCGCGCGTCGAGTCGCTGCTCCGCCCCGTCGCCGAGGGAGCGGATCGTGAGCCAGCTGTTGCGACCGAGTTCGGCCGCGGCGAAGCGGACGCGGATCACGGCTGCCCCGGGCGCGCGCACGCGACTCGTCCACGCGACGCGCGTTTCCTCTCCGCCATCCTGCAAGCCCGACTCCGCCACGACGGGGATCGTACGGAACTCGAACCCGCGCGCCGAAGCGGCCGCGGGAAGCAGGAGCCCCGCCAGGAGGAATGCCCGCGCGGCCCTCATTGCAGGCTCACCAGGACGAGCACGAGTCCCTTGCCGCCTTCGAGGCTCGTCATTGCCTTGCCGATCACGGCGCCGCCGCGTCGCGTCGCGTCGCTCGCCTTCATGGCATGGCCGGCGGTCGGCGAGGTGGTGAGCAGGTCGCCGGGTGCGATCGCGCCGAACGCAGCGTCGGCCTTGCACCAGACGCGGCCGGTGAGCGCGACCGCGTGTGCGCCGTCGGCGTGGGCCTGGCCCTCGGCGCGCATCACCATGCCGGGCGCGAGGTCGTTCGCGCCCGAGATCACGCCGGCGACGCGCGTATCGTAGGCCTCGGCGCTCACGCGCAGTTCCCCGGGGCGCTCCTCGTCGATGACGACGAGCGCGCCCGGCTCGGGGGAATCCCCGGCGACGTCGAACGGCTCGGCCAGGTCGGCGCCGCCCAGGATCTGCAGCGTCTTGACCTTGACGAGGCCCTGCGCGTCGATGGCAGTGCCGCCGCTGGCGGTCCAGAACCTCGCGGCCGGTCGCGCGGTGGAATTCGAATAGGCGAACACGCCCTCGTTCGCCGTGCCGAGCGCGCCCCACGTGCCCGCGCTCGTGCAGTCGCCCGTGACGCCGAAGCTGTTCGTGCTGAAGCCGGCGATCGCGCGGTCGTCGGTCGAGCGCGAGATGATCCCCATCGAGGACCGCCCGAACACGCCGCCGCCGGTCTGGCCCAGCACGGAGAGCGCGGCACGCTCGCTCTCGAGCGAGCTTCCGGTCGAGATGATGCGGGCCCCGTTGCCGAGCGTGTTGTTGACGTCGAGCATGAGCGACGACGTTCCCGGCTGCGCGCCGAGACCGAGCTTGCCGGCGAGGTAGTGCCGGCCGCTGGTGTCGTCGAACATGCCCCAGCCGTTGGTCGCGGAGTTGCGGACGAAGAACGCCGCGTGCGACGGGCTGCTGCTGTAAACGTACAGGCCGTTGTTGTTCACCCCCGCCGGCACGCCGACCACCATCGAGATGTCCGAGGACGGCACGCTCTGGACGCCGACATGGCCGTTGTAGTTGATCCCGTTCGGCTGCGTGAGCCACGGGTTTGCGGCGGCGCCGCCGAGAACGCGCTGGGCGTACGGCACGGCGAGCAGTGGCTGGCGCGGCGTCAGCGTGGTGAACCCGGCATCGCCCGCCGTCTTGACCGAGATCTGCAGCCACAGCGCCTGGCCGTTGTAGACCTGGCCGAAGTCGAGCGTGGTGGTGAAGAGGCCCGCGCTGACGGCGAGGCCGTTGACGCTGTAGTCCGACCCGACCTGGGCTCCCGCGGTCGGATCGTCGAAGAGGCGGAACACGAAGTCGGCCGAGCCGTTGTGGGGCACCGAGCTCTTCTGCAGTTGCCCCTGGTAGCTGAACGCGGTGCCGACCGGGGTCTGCGACTGCGCGAGCGCAGGCGACGGAACGAGGAAAGCGAGCAGGACGGCGAAACGAACGAAACGCATGGCGAATTCTCCCGGGCTCAAGGGTTCAGTCGAGGCGGACGATGCGCTGGTTGGCCCGGTCGGAACCGGCCTGGATGCGCGCGAGGTAGACGCCGGGGGGAACGGTGCGGCCTGCGCCGTCCTTCCCGTCCCACAGGACGACGTGTCGTCCCGCGGCGCGATCGGAATCGAAGAGGCTTCGGACCAGGCGTCCGTCGACGCTGTAAAGCACGACCTGCAGGCGCTGCGCGGCCGGCAGGTCGATGGCGAAGCCGGTCTGGGCACGGAAGGGATTCGCCCCCGCGATACGGACGGAGAAGACGCGGGGGGACGGGTCCTCGGGGCCGGCGTCGACGGTCGAGCGCGCGATGCCCCAGAAGCCGCCCGCCAGTTGGTACGCGCCGCCGGTCTGCGACGCGGCATCGGCCTGGCCGAGCGTTCCGGCAACCTTGTAGGACCCGCCGGTCGAGGCGGCGTTCCCGCCCGCGGCGAGGACCGATCGATTGAGCACGTACGCGCCGCCCGAAGGTGGCGCTGCCGCCGTCGCCCCCGCCCACAGGGCGGAAACGGCGAGGAACATGGGAATCCGGGAATTCATGGAGGTCTCCGATTGTGGCGGGGGAGGACTGAGGCCACTCGATCGGGACAACGCATGAACTTTTGTGAAGCGCACAGACTTTATCGGAATCCCGCAGCCTGGCGCGGTTTCGTGATCCGGTTCCAGGCGAACGATGCCCCGGAGAGCACCGGCGCCGCTGGAAGTTCGTGCGCTTCGTTGGCGGTTTGCGTCCTCCCTGTTGTGGGCCGCGAAACACCCGTGGTCAGCAGTGGCGGGGGCGACTAACTTGTCCCCATGCCGAATTCCGACCCTGCCCTCGAGTCGACGGCCCGGCTGCTCGAGCGCGTTCACGACGGCGACGGCGCCGCCCGGGAACTCCTGTTCGCGCGCGTCCTGCCGGCCCTGAGGCGCTGGGCACACCACCGGCTGCCGGCTGGAAGGCGCGACCTCGCCGAGACCGACGATCTGGTGCAGATGACCCTGGCCCGTGCGCTCAACCGGCTGGACAGCTTCGAGTCGCGGAGGGAAGGCGCGTTCCTGGCCTACCTCCGGCAGATCCTCCTGAACCTCGTGCGCGACGAGGTGCGCCGCACCGGCGCCCGCCCCCGCACGAGCGAGCTCGACGACATGATTCCCGATCCCGCGCTCTCGCTGCTCGAGCGCACGATCCGCCGCGAGACGCTCGAGCAGTACGAAACCGCGCTGGCCGAGCTCGAGCCCGAGCAGCGCGAGGCGGTCCTGATGCGAGTGGAATTCGGCATGAGTCACCAGGAAATCGCAGAGGCGCTCGGCAAGCCGAGCGCGAACGCCGCGCGCATGACGGTGGCGCGAGCGCTCGTCGCGATCGCGCGGCGGATGCATGTCGACTGAACCCGACGATCGCCTGCTCGAGACGGCGCTCGCGCTGACCGATCAAAGGGCAATCGACTGGGGCGACCTCCGCCGCGAGCTGCCCGAGGACGCGCAGGCCGTGGCGGGTCTCGAGGCGCTCGCCGAGATCGCCTCGGCGCACGGCAGCGATCGGGCGCCGGACGCCGAGCCTGCCGCCTCCGGGCCGCCGGTGTTCGGCTGGGGACGCCTCGAGGCGCGGGCCCGCATCGGCGCCGGCGCTTTCGGTGAAGTCTGGTCCGCCTGGGATCCAGCCCTCCAGCGGGAGGTCGCGCTCAAGCTGCGGCCCACGCCGAGCGGCGCGAGCCCCCGCAGGTGGCTCGAGGAGGCGCGGCGTCTCGCCAGGGTCCGTCATTCGAACGTCGTGACGATTCATGGCGCCGACGAGCACGACGGGCGCGCCGGGCTGTGGATGGATCGCCTGAACGGACGCACCCTCGAACAATTGCTCGTCCTCGTGGGTCCGTGCTCGGCGCGCGAGGCGTCCGCGATCGGGATCGACCTCTGCGCCGCACTCGCGGCGGTCCACGCGGCGGGGCTCGTCCACGGCGACATCAAGACCCAGAACGTCATGCGCGAGGGAACGCCCGCGCATCCCGGCGCGGCCGGCCGGATCGTGCTCATGGATTTCGGATCGGCGCATGCCAGCGCCGCTCCCGGAAGCGGCCCGCCCGGGACTCCGCTCTATTCCGCCCCCGAGGTGCTGCGCGGCGCAAAGGCCTCGCCGCGCGCCGACCTCTACGCGCTCGGCGTCGTGCTGTATCGCCTCGTGACCGGCTGCTACCCGGTGGAGGCGAAGACGGTCGAGGAGCTGAAGCAGAAGCTCGACCGCGGCGACACGGTCCCCCTGCGCGTGCGGCGTCCGGACCTGCCGGCGGCGTTCGTGCGGGTCGTCGAGCGTGCGCTCGCGCCCGATCCCGCGCAGCGCTTCGCCGACGCCGCCGAAATGGAACGTGCGCTCGCCGCAGGGATCGGCGTCGATCGCGCGCCGGTCCGGACCGCGGCGAGCGTCCGCCGCGCGCTCGCCGTCGCGACGGCGGCGCTGCTCGCGGTCGCGGCCGTCTACGCCGGGCTCAAGGCTCCCGGCTGGATCCGCTCGTTCTCCGCGGAACGCGCCGAACGCCGGCCCCTGGCGTATCGCCTGGTCCAGGACTGGGTCGGGACGACGGCGGGCGGGCTCGTCGGCTTCATGGTCGCCGGGATCGACGACTGGGACGGCGACGGCATGGCCGACCTGGCCGTCGCGGAGCCGGGCGCGGACCAGACGCGCGGCAAGGTCCGGATCTATCGCGGCGGTTCGTCGTGGAGCGCACAGCCCGCGTGGACCCTGGAGGGGGAGGCGCTCGACGACGCGTTCGGCCGCGCACTCTGCGCGCCGGGCGACCTCGACGGCGACGGGCATCCGGACCTCGCGGTGGGCGCCGTCCAGAACGATCGCGGCGGCATCGACGCGGGCTGCGTCCACATCTATCGCGGTGGGCCGGGCGCCGACGCGAAGGCGGACCTCGTCCTCGTCGGCCGGCGCCCGGGACAGAACTTCGGCAGCACCATCGCCCCGGCGGGCGACGTGAACGGCGACGGCGCCCTCGACCTGATCGTGGGCGCGCCGTTCGACGACCAGGCAGGCAAGCGCTCCGGGCGCGCCTACGTGTACTTCGGCGGGAAGCTCCTCGACGACCAGCCGGACCTGGAGCTGTTCCAGGGCGTCGAGGCCGCGCAGTACGGGGAGGGGCGCGGGATCGGCGACTTCAACGCCGACGGGCACGACGACCTCGCGGTCTCGGCGCGCAACGCGCCGGCTCCCGGGCCGCGCGCCGGCGCCGTGTTCGTCTACTTCGGCGGCGAGGTCTTCGATGGCACGCCGGACCTCGTGCTGCGGGGCGAGGGCGACGAACAGCTCTTCGGGGCGCTCGGGGCGGGGGGCGACGTCAACGGCGACGGCCATCCCGACCTCCTGGTCGGCGCGATGTTCGCCGACGGCGGCGAGCCCGAGTCGGGAAGCCTCTACGTGTTCTTCGGCGGCCCCCATGCCGACGCGAAGGCGGATCTCGTCCTGCGCGGCGAGAAGCATAACGACTATTTCGGCCTGCGCTCGGACGCCACGACCGACTTCGACGGCGACGGCTTCGCCGACCTCCTCGTGTCGGCGGTGGGCCGCGACGCGGCCGCCGTGATCGAGGAGGCGAAAGCCGCCGGCGTCTACGCCTTCGCCGGCGGCATCGACGAGGGTGTGCCGCCTGTGCTGGTAGCCGCCGACGGCTCAGTCGCCGA
>Ga0207650_10002678_pt1 | contig 12318 bp, 11 predicted proteins | sample KBSS63metaG_FD_184325 | JGI IMG/M metagenome (GOLD analysis project Ga0207650, IMG submission 184325) | Switchgrass rhizosphere microbial communities from Kellogg Biological Station, Michigan, USA - KBS S6-3 metaG (SPAdes) (version 2) | ecosystem: Host-associated > Plants > Roots > Rhizosphere...
ACGACTGCCGGAGGAACGCCGAGGTGTTGATCACGCGCCCCTTGTAGTCGTAGTAGACGTGGTTGGGCTCGGGGTTCGCGGGCTGCTGGTCGGACCACAGGAGCTCGCCCCAGTGCCGACCTTCGTGAAACCTGAGGTCGAGCCCGGCCTCGCCTTCGTAGCGCCCGCTGACGTAGCGTGCGCGCGGCACCCACCCCAGGTGCACGTTCTTCACCCAGCGCCGCCGCACGATGTCGGTCGCAGCGGGCGTCGACGGGTCGTCGGGGTAGTTGTATTCGCGCAGGTCGCGGTCTTCCCGGAACTCGTCGTAGTAGCCCTTGCCCGGGAAGTAGAACAGCGCGCTCGAGGCGGTGACCTTCTCCGAGGCCTTCCAGTCCGAGAGCAGCTCGTAATGGGGCTCGAAGAAGTGGTCGCGCTCGTTTCGATAGGTAATGGGGTTGAAGCGCCGATCCTGCTCCTCGTCCCCCGTGACCGCGCCGTCGAGATAGGCCTTCGGCACGCCGAGGTAGGCCAGGTGCGTTTCTTCCGGCCCGCCGTAGAGGTTGAGGCGCGTCGTGAGCTTCGCGTCGACGCGCGCGATCCCGACGAAGTAGGACCACAGGTCGGACCAAGAGGCCTCGCGGTAGCCGTCGGTGAGGATGCGCGACAGCCGCGCCGACAGCGCGTATCTGCCGTCCAGCAGGCCCGAGCCGCCCTGCGCCACGTAGCGCTGCGTGCCGAAGGAGCCTGCGCCGGCTTCGAGCGTCAGGTAGCGGTCGTGGCGGTAGGGCACGGTCTCGACGTTGACCGAGCCGCCGATCGCCGTCGTGCCGTACGTGCTCGCGCCGACGCCACGCTGGACCTGGATCTCCTGCGCGCTCGCCGCGAGGTCGGGATGGTCGATCCAGTAGACCTCGCGCGACTCGGGATCGTTCAGGGGGATGCCGTTGATCGTGACGCCGATGCGGCGCGAGGCGAAGCCGCGGATCTTGAGGTACGAGTAGCCGATGCCGTTGCCCGCGTCGGAGTAGGCGTAGGCGCCCGGCGTCTGCATGAGCAGCATCGGCAGGTCCTGCCCGAAGTACTCGCGCTCGATGTCCTGCCTGGTCACGTTCGTGAACGCGGAGGCCGAGCGGCCCTCGCGCGCGAGGATGCTGGTGACGGAGATGCCCTCGATGGGCACGACCTGGTCGAGCGTGTCTTCCGCGGCGGTTCCCTGCGCGCCCGCGGGACGCGCGAGAAGAAGTGCGCACGCGAGCAGCGCGCGCGTCATGTGACGTGCGTTCATGGAAAGTCCTGCGCCTTGCGTCGGTACTCGGGGGGTCGGCAGCGCAGTCAGGCGGCTGCCGGGCCGTGGAGGCAACAAAACGGCCACACCCCCGAGGAACCGTGGGTGTGGCCCAGGCAAGTGCGCTCTGAGGCCCGCCTCCCTACGCCGGTCCGAACCGGTTCAGGTTCCTAGGGTATGATCTCAGGCCCCGCGTTTCGCGGAGCCACCCCTGACGGATGGGCACAGGTTACTTCGCGCAGACCTCTCCCGGCAACTTCCCGCTCAACCATTTCGTCGCCCATGGGCCGTCCAGCCAATCCGGCACGCGGTTGAGGTCGACCTTGTCCACGGCCAGGTCCGCCAGGCACATCTCGCCGTTCGTGCCCGGGTAGATGCGGAAGCGAGCATGGACGAGCCCCGAAGTCGAATATTTCGGGAAGCCTTTCGTCTTCTGGTAGCGCAGCCGCATGTGTGCGACGAGTTGCTTGTCGTCGAAGGAGCCGAGCTCGACCGATTCGAGCGTGACGCGGTGCGTGCCGCCGTGCATCTTCGCGGGCGGCTCGAGCATTTCCTCGAGATCGCGGACGAGCGCGCGCGCGAGTGGCTGCGGCATCGGATCGGCGCTCGCGGCGCCGGGCAGGAGCAGGAGCAGGAGCGCGAGGACGAGCGGGTTCGGGCGCATCGGACCTCCTCGTTCGGGAGTTGCCGTTTCAGCGCGTCATCAGCCGGCGCCAGTCCTCGAGCGACGGCACGCGCAGGTAGGGATTTGTCGCGCGCTGGTCCTCGAGCGTGGCCCAAGGCGTCTCGCCGTAGTCGTGGCCGGGATAGAGCACCGTGCCTGCGGGGAGCTTCGACAGCCGCTGCGTCAGCGTGCGGTACATCTCGTCCGGATCGGAGCCGGGCAAATCGACCCGGCCGCACGCGCCGACGAAGAGCGTGTCGCCGCTGACCAGGGCCGGCGCGTCGACGCTGCCGGGAGCGCCGGCGGGCAGCGTCGCGTCGGTGACGAGGAAGCACTCGCTGCCGGGCGTATGTCCCGGCGTGTGCAGGAACTCGACCTTCACCGAGCCGAGCGCCAGAACGTCGCCGCCCTCGTGGCGGACGAGGTCCGCGGCGGGTACGCCGGTCACCTGCGCGATGCCCTCGGCCTCCTTCGCGTGCACGTGGATGCGCGCGTCCGGGCGCAGGGCGGACAGCTCGGCGATGCCCTCGATCGTCATGCCCCAGATCGAGCCGCCGCAATGGTCCTGGTGGTAGTGGGTGACGAGCGCGCCGGAGAGCGTGTAGCCTTCGCGTTCGACCCGCGCGACCAATCCGGCGACGTCCCACGCGGGATCGACCAGCACCGCCTGGCGTGTCGCGTCGTCGGCGACCATGTAGGCGAAGTTGATCATCTGCGCGGCGTTTGCATCGCCTTTCGCGAAGTCGCGACCGGCCAGGAGCTGTTCGAGCACGAGCATGCGCGAACGGTAGCACAGGGGAGGACGCGTGGCCGCGATCACGATCGACGATGCCGACCGCGGACGCTGGACCCTGCGCGGCGCGGGTGCGTCCGAGAGCGTTCTGGTCGTGCTCGGCGGCGGGGGCTTCGCGCCGGCGCGGCTGCGTGACGAGGCCGCCGACGCGAGCGCGCTCGTCGCCGCCGATGCGGGAGCGGCGTTCTGCCTCGAGAGCGGGCTCATGCCCGACGCCGTCGTCGGCGACTTCGATTCGCTGACCGTGGACGTGCGCGCCCGCATCCCGGCCGACCGGCTCCATCCCAACAACGACACCGGCACCAACGACCTCGAGAAGACGCTCGCATTCGTCGCGGCGCGCTGGGGCGCCGACGTCGACGTCGCACTCGCCGCCGGGACCGCGTTCGAGGGCGGGCGCGCCGATCACGCGCTGGCGAACCTGGGCCCGCTGCTGCGCGAGCCGCACGCGCGGATGTCGCTGGTCGACGGTGAGGGGCGCTTGTTCGCGCTGCGGCACGGGAGGGCGACATTCAGCGGGATGACGCAGGCGACGCTGTCCGTGCTGCCGTGGACGCTGCACGGCTCGCTCGTCAGCGAGCGCGGCGTGCGCTGGCCGCTCGAGCGCGTGCGACTGCTCCTCGGCGGGCACGGCTTGAGCAACGCGATCGTCGCCGACGATGCCGCGGTCGAAGTGCACGAGGGCGTCGCGCTCGTCTGGGTGGCCGGGTGACCGGCCTCGCGCACCGGCCCGAGGCCGTGCTGCTGGCGCTCCTGGTGGCGGTCGTCTATCCGCTGGTCGGGCTGCGCCGCTTCCGCCGCATCGAGAACCTGCCCGAGCCGCTGCCCTCGCGCACGCTCCTCCGCATCTACTGGAGCCTGATCGTCTCGCAGTGGCTGCTCGTGACGCTGACGGCGATGCTGTTCTTCGGCGCGGGCCGCTCGCTCGCCGACATCGGGCAGTCGCTCGGGCCGCGGCCCGCGATGACGATCTTCGTGGGTGGGGCGCTGCTCGCGGCGTTTGCGCTGCTCGCGAAGTTCACCACCGGGCAACTGCGCACCGCGCAGCTCACGGACCTGCCGCACCGGATGCGGAAGGCCGGCAAGATCCTCCCGCAGAACGGCGAGGAGCGCGCGTGGTTCATCGCGGTCGCGCTCACCGCGGGCGTGTGCGAGGAAATCCTGTACCGGGGATTCCTGCCCTGGTTCATCGACGCCCACACCGGCGGGTTCCGGGGCGTCGGCTACGTCGTGGCGGCGGTCGTCTTCGGGCTGGGGCACGCCTACCAGGGCAAGGACGGCATGGTCGTGACGGCGATCCTCGGCCTCATCTTCGGCGCCATCGCATTCTCCGTGCGCAGCCTCGTGCCCGGTCAGCTCCTCCACGTGGCGATCGACCTCATCAACGGCATCGCCGTCGGCGCGACGCTCGCACGCATCCGGCTCCAGCCGGATCCGGTGGTTGTGCCCGCGCCGGACATTGACGCTCCGGCGGCGCCTTCCGCATAATCGTCGCATGCCCACCACGGTCGACGCGCCGCGCCCGCTCGACGACTACGAGCGCCTCTCCGACGCCGAGCTCGATGCCAGGATTCGCGCCGCGAAATCGGCGCTCGGCTCGCGCCTGCTCGTCCTCGGGCATCACTACCAGCGTGACGAGATCGTCAAGTACGCGGACTTCCTCGGCGACAGCTACCGGCTGTCGCAACGCGGGTCGCAGTCGGACGCCGAGTTCATCATCTTCTGCGGCGTGCACTTCATGGCGGAGAGCGCGGACATCCTGGCGCAGCCGCACCAGCGCGTCATTCTGCCGGACCTGGGCGCGGGCTGCTCGATGGCGGACATGGCGGACATCGCCGACGTCGAGGAAGCCTGGGAGGCGCTGACGCGCGAGTTCGGCGACACGTTCGTGCCGATCACCTACATGAACTCGACCGCGGCGATCAAGGCGTTCGTCGGCAGGAACGGCGGCCTCGTCTGCACGTCGTCGAACGCGAAGGCGGCGTTCGAGTGGGCGTGGGCGAAGAAGCCGCGCATCTTCTTCCTGCCGGACGAGCACCTTGGCCGCAACACGGGCACGGGGCATGGCCTCGCGCTGGAGTCGATCGGGTTGTGGGACGCGCGCCTCGACCCCAGGGTCGTGATCGCGCGCACGCCGCGCGACACGAAGCTGGTCGTGTGGCGCGGCTATTGCTCGGTCCACCAGCGCTTCACGCCCGAGCAGGCCGAGTTCCTGCGCAAGGAGATCCCGGGCATCCGCATCATCTGCCACCCGGAATGCCGCTACGAGACGTGCCAGGCCGCGGATCTCGTGGGCTCGACCGACTTCATCATCAAGACGATCGAGAACGCGCCGCCCGGATCGAAGTGGGCGGTCGGCACCGAGATCCACCTCGTCAACCGCCTCGCCAACGCTCATCCGGACCGGCTCGTCATGTCGATGCAGCGCAACGTCTGCGCATGCGCGACCATGTACCGCATCGACCCCGTCCATCTGTGCTGGGCGGTCGAGAACCTCGTTGCGGGACACGTCGTCAACGAGATCGTGGTCGACGACGAAACGATCGAGTGGGCGAAGGTCGCACTCGCGCGGATGCTCGAAATCCGCTAGGCGCCGAGCAGCGCGCGTTCCCTTTCTTCTGCGAGACCTGCTGCGCGTGGCCCGGGCGGCCGCGTGGCATCCCAGTCGAGAATCGCGCGGATCGTGTCCTCGAGCGGGCGGAACGTGAGCCCGGCGGCGAGCGCGCGGTCGATCCGCTCGGTCATGAAGCCGGCATGGTCCGCGTCGGATGCCGGAATCCACAGCGGCAGCTCCATCCACGGTCCGACCTCGCCCAGCTTCTCATCCGGCGTCCACACGATGCGTGACGGCGGCGCGCCGCGTTCCCGCGCCACGCGGGCGCAGGCCTCCAGCACCTCGCCGAACGTGAGCTTCGAAGCAGGTCCGGTCGCGAGGAACGTGCCGCCCGCCTTGCGCTCGATCATCCGCACCATCCACTCCGCGAGGTCGCGCACGTCGATGAACTGCACGGGCCGCTCGGGCCTCCCCGGGGCGAGCACGTCGCCGCCCTTCATGAACCGCGTGGGCCAGTAGGTGAAGCGGTCGGTGCCGTCGAACGGCCCGACGATCAGGCCCGGGCGCACGATCAACGCATTCGGATAGGCCGCGCGCGCCGCCTCCTCGCACTGCACCTTCAACGGTCCATAGAACTCGCCCAGCGCCTTCGCGGGGATCGGCCCCTCGGCCGACAGCGTGTCGACCTGCGCCTGCTGCTCGGGCGTGAGGCGGCCGAGCGGGGAGTCCTCGTCCTGCCCGGGCGCGGCGTGGGAGGCCATCGTCGAGATCGACGACACGAGCGTGTAATGGGGCACCTGCGCGCGCAGGGCCTCGGTCATCGATCGCACGTCGCGCGGCAGGTAGGGCGCGGTGTCGACCGCAGCGTCCCATGTGCGGCCCGCGAGCTTCGCGCGGCCCTCGGGCGTGGTGCGGTCGCCGTGGATCTGCTCGACGCCGGGGAACGCGGAAGGGTCCTGCTGACCGCGGTTGAACAGCGTGACCTCGTGGCCTGCGTCCAGCGCCCCGGAGACGACCGCGCGGCCGAGGAACTTCGTGCCCCCCAGGACGAGGATCTTCACGGCCACAGCCTCGTCACCGTCCACGCGCCGTGGACGCCCCGCTCGAAGCGGAAGCGGTCGTGGAAGCGATTGGGGCGTCCCTGCCAGAACTCCATCGCCTGCGGCCACAGGCGGTAGCCGCCCCAGCCCGCGGGCCGTCGCAGCTCGCGCTCGCCCACGGAGCGCGCGGCGAGGGCGAGCTCGAGCTTCTCGTAGCCGGCGATCATCTCCGCGCGTTCGGGCGCGCGTTCGCTCTGCCGCGAGACCGTCGCGGCAATGCGGGATGCCAGCGAGCGCGTCGCCCAGTAGGCGTCGTTGTCGGCCGCACCGAGGCGCGTCACGGCGCCCTCGACCCGCACCTGGCGCTCGAGCGCCTGCCAGTGGAACGCGAGCGCGGCCTGCGGGTTCTCGGAGAGCTCGGCCGCCTTGCGCGACTCGTAGTTGGTGAAGAACGTGAATCCGCCCGCCTCGTCGACCCCCTTGAGCAGCACGAAGCGGTTCGACGGCACGCCCGACGGCGTCGCCGTGGCGAGCGCCATCGACTCGGGCATCACGACCTTCTTCTTCACCGCGTAGTCGAACCATGCGCGGAACGCCGCGACCGGATCGGGGCCCAGGTCCGCGAGCTCGAGCCCGCCCTTGTCCTTCATGCGCCGAGCCTTGCCTTGAGGTCGCGAGCTCTGTTGCGCGAGACCGGGACCTCGGTGCGGGCCTCGTCGTCGAGCCGCAGGCGATAGGTGCCCGCGAACGCGGCATGCAACGAGCGGGCGTGGTCGAGGTTGACGATCGCGCCGCGGTGCACACGCTGGAACTTCGCGGGATCGAGCCGCTGCTCGAGCTGGTCGAGCGTGAAGTTCACCCAGTGGCGGTCGTTCGCGGTGGCGGCGAAGACGAGCTTGTCCTCGGCGCCGAACCACAGGATCTCCTCGGCGCGCAGGATGAGCTGGCGCGCGCCGGTCCGCACCGTGAAGCGATCGAGCGCGGGGGCGCCGGCCGTGCGGGTGCGCGCGACGTCCTCGAGCAGCGAGGCCAGGCGCGCCGACACGTCGTCGGGCCGGTCGAGGTCCTTGCGTGCGCGCGCGAGCGCCTCGGCCAGGCGCTCGGCGCGGAACGGCTTGAGGAGATAGTCCACGGCGTTGGCCTCGAACGCGCGCACCGCGTAATGGTCGAACGCGGTCGTGAAGATGACGAGCGGCCGCGGCTCGGGCAGCGACTCGAGCAGCGCGAAGCCGTCGGAGTCGTGCATGCGGATGTCGAGGAGGAGGACGTCGGGCTTTCGTTCCAGCACGGCCGTGCGGCCCTCGGGCACCGAGCCGGCCTCGCCGACGATCTCGGAGCCGCCCAGCTCCTCGAGCAGGCGGCGAACGCGCGCACGCGCGAGCGGCTCGTCGTCGACGATCAGGATGCGCAGAGGGCCTGACATGGGCCCCGACAATACCGCATTACCAGGCCAGCGAAACCCCCGCGACCAGCAGGCGCCGCCCGAAGTAGGAGTCCTCGGAGCTGCGCACGCTGTAGTCCTCGTTCCACGAGTAGCGCAGCGTGTTGTGGCGGTTCAGTACGTTCAGCGCCTCGAGGTAGGCCACGCACACGCTGCTGGCCTTAATCCCGCCGAAGGACGGCAGGGAGAAAAGGTAGGTGGCCCGCAGGTCAACACGCGAGAACGCGGGCATCCGCCCCGAGTTGTTCTCGCCCTCGACCGGCCGCCACGCCCCGCGCTCGGGATCGAACGTGCGCCCGATCACCGGCGTGTACGGCGCGCCCGAGCTCGCCGAGAGCCGCGTGCCCACCGTCCACGCCGGCGCCACGCGATAGCTCGCCACCAGCGTCGCCGTGTGCCGCACGCCGTACGACGCCGGCAGCGTGCGCGGGTCGTCGAGCTCCTTGCGCTTCGAGTCGAGGTAGCCATAGGAAACCCAGCCCGCCAGGTCCCGGTGCGAGGCCTTGAGCAGGACGTCCAGGCCCTGGGCGTAGCCGTGGCCCTCGTTCGCGTAGTACGTCGTCGAGTCGTTGGTCACGAGGTGACGGTAGTTCTTCCGGTAGAGCTCGACGCGCGCGTTCTTGTCGCCGTCGAGCCACTCCCAGCCGACGATCGCGTGCGCGGCCTCGAGCGGCTCGAGCGCGGGATTGCCGTACACGGGATCGAGGTACTCCGGGCCGGGCGACTGGTGGTAGCGCCCGCCCGCCACTCGCACGGTGTGGTGCGGCGACATGCGCCAGGCGAGAGCTGCGCGCGGGTCGATCGTCCAGTCGGCATGGTCGGCGAGCCGGTCGGCGCGCACGCCGAGCGTCGCATACACGGGCCCTGCGACATGGAACTTGTCCTCGAGGTAGGCGCCCGGCGCCGTCACGCGTGCGCGCGTCTCGAACGTGCGGGTCGGCGCGCCCTCGGCGAAGTCGGTCGAGTCGGCGGGGGAGAGCGACGTGCGGTCCGACGCGGTCCAGGCCGTGCGTGCGCCGAACGACAGCTCGTGCGCGGAGGAGACCGACCACACCGCGTCGGCCTGGCCGATCACGCCGCACTCGGCCACCGTGCCGCCGAAGGCGCCGTAGCTCCAGCGCGTCTCCCAGTCCTGGATCGATGCGACCGCAGTCAACGCGAGCTTCGTGCCGACGAGCTGGTCGGCCTGCACGACGCCGAAGTGGTTGCGCGCGCGCGTGGCGTACGTCCCGTCGTAGTTGTACTGCGGGGACTCGACGGCGACGTGGTCGCTCGAGCCCAGGTAGGTCGCCGTGACGCGGCCTTTCGGCGAGTAGCGATAGATCGTCTTGATTGCGCCCTGGTCGCTGGTGGGATCGTGCGAGTAGGTGCGCGACGTCCCGTACAGCGCGTGCAGCAGCGTCGTCGTCGACAGTCCGCCGGCCGCGACCACCGACAGCCTGTCCGGCACCAGCGCCCAGCTCGTCGAGCCGTGGGCGCCCGCGAAGTTCGCGCCCACGCCGACGGTCTTCGTGTTCAGGGGATCCTGCGTCTGGATGTCGAGCACGCCCGAGAGCACGCCGCCGTACTTCGCCGAGAAGCCGCCGCTCGAGAAGAACGCGCTCTTGAGCATGTACGAGTCGAAGTTCGCGAACAGGCCGCCCGATGCGCCCTCGTAGTGATACGGATGCCCGATGTCCGAGCCATCGAGGCGCACGAGCGTCTCGGAGGGATCGCCGCCGCGCACGTAGACCGCGGCGCCCTCGTTCGGCGAGTCGATGCCGGGCAGCGCGCGCAGCGACTGGAAGACGTCGGCCGCGCCGCCCGGCGTGGTGTAGACGTCCATGCGGCTGATGACCGCGCCTTCGCTACCGCCCTGCTTGCCGAACGAGCTCGTGTGGACGTTCACCTCGGCGAGCGCCACGGGCTCGTCCTTGAGCACGAGCCGCAGCGGGTGCGCGCCCGCGGCCGCCGCGAAGGAGACCAGCGCGCGCACGTAGCCGACCTGCTGGGCGACCAGCGTGCACGCGCCCTCGGGCACGGGGATCGTGAAGCGGCCCTTGCCGTCGGTCACCACGCCGCGCTTGAGCGCGGGCGCGTTGACGGTCGCGTACTCGACCGGCTGCCCCTGCGCATCGACCACGATCCCCGTCACGGTCACGTCGCCCGCGTGCGCGGGACGCGTGGCGCACAGGATTGCCGCGAGAGCCAGTGCGAGGACGCCTCTCATCACCTGGCCGCGACCTTCTTCTCGGCTTCGGGCAGGAGCGAGCGCTTGACCCATCCGTTGTTCGGATTCGCCGCCAGCGCCTTCTTGTAGGCCTCGACCGCGGCTTTCGAGTCGCCGGCCTTCATCGCCGCGCGGCCCGCCCAGGTCCACACGTCGTCCTTGCCCCAGTCGGGCGCGGCGGGATCGGTCACCTTCTCGGCGGCGAAGAGCGTGGCCGCCTTGTCCAGCTTGGTGCGCGCCGGACCGGCGCCGCCACCGACGAACGCCGGCTTGTAGAGCGTGTTGATCCCGTCGAGCAGCGCGACGCGGGGGTTCTTCGGGGCGAGGTCCTGCGCATGGTCCATGTCGCCTCCCATCTGCATGCCGAGCTTCATCATCTGCGAGGAGTCGAGCTGGATCGCCATGCCCATGAGCCCGCAGCGCAGCGCCAGCGCCTCGCCGAACTTCGGGTCGAGCTCGTACGCCTTCGTTGCGCGCGCGATCCCCTCGTCGACCCAGCGCTTGCCCTTCGCCTTGTTCTCCTCGCCCATGAGGAACGGGGCGACGCGCCAGTCGCAGGCCGCGACCCAGTAGTGCAGGACGGCATTCGAGGGATCGTTGGTCGACAGCGCGTCGAACTGACCGCGCGCGGCGAGCATGCCGTCGGCGCTGCCCGCGTCGACCGCGGCCTGGAGCGCCTGCTTCGCCGCCTTGACCGCGGCGGGATCGGCGGCCGCATGCGCGGGCGCGGTGAGGGCCATCAGGACGAGGACGAACGCGATCACGGCGGCCCCGTAGAACAGGTTGCGCTTCATGACGAACTCCTTTCGCTGCGGTGGATGGGAAGGGTGACGACGACGCGCGTGCCGCCCGACGGCGGCCGCTCGATCGCGAGCGCCCGGTCGAGCCCGGAGGCGCGCAGGCGTTCGCGCAGTGCGAACAGGCCGAAGCCGCGGCCGCCGGGAGTGCGCGGTTCGCCTTCGCCGAGGGCGTCCGCGACCTGCTCCGCCGACATGCCGGGCCCGTCGTCCTCGACGGCAAGGACGAGCGTTGCGCCGTCGCGACGGGCGGAAAGCCGGATCGTGCCGCCGGCCGCGCGCGGTGAGATCGCGTGGCGGACGGCGTTCTCGACGACGGGCTGCAGCAGGAGGCTCGGCACCGGCACGGCTTCGAGCCCGGCATCGACATCGGTCTCGATGCGCAACCGGCCGCCGAAGCGGGCACGCTCGATGTCCAGGTACGCCCGCTCGAACGCCAGCTCCTCGCCCAGCGGCGTGGTTTCGCGCTCGGACGCCGACAGCCCGTGGCGGAAGAGCTCGGACAATCGCGTCGTCATCTCCTCGGCCGCGGCCGGGTCGACGGGGATGAGCGCGGCAATCGAGTTCAGCGTGTTGAACAGGAAGTGCGGCTGGACCTGGGCCCGCAGCGCGCGCAACTCGGCCTGTGCCAGGGCGGCGCGCGCTTCCGCCGCCTCGCGGGCCCGCGCGACCGACTCCTTGTAGAAGTGCGTCGCGTAGGCGACGCCGCCGATCAGGGTCGAGAACAGAAGCGCGTACATGCCGGTGACCGCGAACGATCGCGGTGACGCCAGGAACCCCGGGAAGAACGTGCTGTGCACGATGTAGGCCGCGAGATACGAGCCCAGGATCGAGACGACCGAGTAGAGCGCAATCTCGAGCGGCAGCCCGGGACCACGGCCGCGCGAGCGCCGGCGCATCGGCTCGAGGAACCCGAACACGAGGGCGACGAGCGCGAGGCGGATCGTCACCGCGAAGACGAGCGAGACCAGGTAGGCGTCGCGGTAGATGCCCCACGTCCCGCCGAACATCGTCCCGAAGAAGATCGCGAACGGGACCGCCCAGAGCGGCGATTGCCAGAGCGTGCGCGCGAGGGAACGGCCCAGCTTGTCGGAAACGGGCCGGCTCATCGCGCCCCCGGCAGTGCGGCGAGCACGGGCTCGGGCGCGGGATCGGGCACGCCCAGGACGCGCAGGACCATGACCGTCATGTCGTCCTGCGGCTCCTCGCCGTCGAGGAACGTCGAGATGCCGGCCATGATCGCGTCGATCGACTCGCGCGCGCTCTGGTCGGCGGGCAGCGCCGCCGCGAAGTCGACGAGGCGCTCGTCACCGTACATTTCCATGTGCGCGTCCATCGCCTCGGACAGGCCGTCGGTGTAGAGCACGATCCGGTCGCCGGGGGCGAGCGACACCTTCGCCTCCTCGAACGGGATGCCATCGAGGATGCCGACCATGGGGCCTCCCTTGTCGAGCAGCTCGCGCGCGCCGTTCGCGCGCAGGAGCACGGGGTGGTTGTGGCCGGCGTTGACGTAGGAGAGCGACATCGTCGCCTCGTCGACGCGGCCCAGGAAC
>Ga0207650_10002680_pt1 | contig 12314 bp, 7 predicted proteins | sample KBSS63metaG_FD_184325 | JGI IMG/M metagenome (GOLD analysis project Ga0207650, IMG submission 184325) | Switchgrass rhizosphere microbial communities from Kellogg Biological Station, Michigan, USA - KBS S6-3 metaG (SPAdes) (version 2) | ecosystem: Host-associated > Plants > Roots > Rhizosphere >...
AGCGGTCGCATCAACTCGACGACCTTGTGGGCGGCCTCCAGGTTGGCGGCGAAGCCATTCAGGTCGACGTGGCTGTAGCGCTCCTCTTCACCGCTGATGGCACGTACATCGGCCAGGCTGTTGAGGTTGCGTACCACGATGCTCACCAGTTGCTCCGGCGGCAGCGACTGGGCCAGCAATTGTTGCTTGAGGGTGGTGACGTCGGTTACCAGGCGCTGCGCAATCGGCGCCAGGCCGTCGAGGCTGCGTTGCTGGAACAGGCTGTACTCCACGCGGTGGAAGCCACTGAAGGCCGGGTCCTGTTCGCGTTTTTCAAAGTAGTCGGCGCGGGCGTTGATCGCATTGTCCAGCTCCGCCAGGCGTTGAGACGCCGGGGCCAGTCGCTGGTAGGCCTCACGGGCGGGAACATAGAGCGCTTGAGCCTGGGCGAGGTCGCCGCTGTCGATGGCTTGCTGCAAGGCGGTCACCGCCTTGATCAGCGCGCTGCCCTGGCTGCTCAAGTACACGCGGAACTCCGACAGCGGGCCAATAAACGCCACCATCGACGGCTTGGCCTTGGCCTGTGCGTCGGATTCGGCGGTGGGCGTCACGTGCAAGGTGCCACGTGGATTGCTCAGCAGGCCGCAGGTGATTGCATAGTCGCCGGGCAACAGGTTGGCATTGATCACCTGGCTGAGGCCGGGGGCGATGTTTTCCCGTTCTTCGACCACCAGCACGCCGTCGAGGATTTCCCATTCCACCGCACGGTCGGAGCGGTTGATGATGCGGAAGCTGGCGCGGCCGGCCGGTACCGTCAGTTCATTCGGCTCACAGGCGTGGCCATGAATGGTCACGGCAATTTCATTGTGGTTGGTCTGGCGCTTGCTGGCCGCCAACTGTGAGGCGTAATAGAACAGGCCACCGGCGGCGATCATCACGACCACCGAGCCCGCCACGGCCCAGCGCAGGGCGCGGGGTGGCGAAGCCGGTTGAGGAGTTGGGTTGGACAAGGGACGGTCCTTACTGGCTGGAAACGGAAGAGGGCGCGGTGGCAGGCTTGGACGGCGCGGCGGGCAGGAAGAACATCACCAGGGCCACCACCAGGTAAATCAGGTAGGCGCCGAGGGTGCTGATGGTGGGGGCTTCCTGATAGCCGAACATGCCGGCAAGTACCGAGCCCAGCGGGCTGTCCATTGGCAGCGCGGCGCTGAAGTCGAACAGCACGGTCTGCAGGTGATTCCACACGCCGGCTTCGTGCAGCGCTTGCACTGAATTGGCGAGGATGCCGGCGGCCACCACCAGGATAAACAGGCCGGTCCAGCGGAAAAACGCACCGAGGTTCAGGCGCATGCTGCCGGTGTAGATCAGGAAACCCACGATGATCGCCAGGATCAGGCCGAGTAGGGCGCCAATCGGTGCGCCTGGGCCTTCGCTCTGCTGGAACACCGCCAGCAGGAAGAACACGGTTTCCAGGCCTTCACGGGCCACGGCGAAAAACACCATGAGAATCAGGGCGGTGACTTGATGCTTGGAGCCGGCCAGCGCGTGATCAAGGGATTCGTGCAGCGAGTGCTTGATGGAGCGCGCCACTTTGCGCATCCAGAACACCATGGAACTGAGGATGCCCACGGCGACCAGGCCGACGATGCCTTCGAACAGCTCCTGCTGCTTTTGCGGGAATTCGGCGCTGACCAGCTCCAGGCCGCCACCGACCAGGAGGGCCAGCGCAGCGGCGAGAAACACGCCGATCCACACGGCGGGCATCCACTGGCCCCGGCCGGTCTGCTGCAGGTAACTGGCGATAATGCCAACAATCAATGCGGCTTCAATGCCTTCGCGCAGCATGATGAGAAAAGGAACGAGCATTCGGCACCGCATCAGAATTAGATAGGATGCTAATTTGTAACATAATGATACTCATTACTAAGCAGGCAATCTTGACATTTGCTGAACCCTGGCTGAACAGCTGTTGAGGGCGTGTCAGCCACGCCTGCCGAACAACCGCTGTGCGAGACCCAGGCCCTGCAGCGTCGCCACGTAGCCGATAAAGGCGTAAAGGCCAAGGATGATCCAGATCAACGCACCCAACAGCCAGCACGGCAAAATCTCGCGGATGAACAAGGGCGAGGGTCGGCGAAAGCTCAGCCAGCGCGACAGCGGCGAGAGTCCGTCGTCGATTTCACCGTAGCCATCGGTGGCGGGACGCCAGATCGCCAGGATCAACAACGCCGGAATGGCAATCAGAAAGGCCCAGGTTGGCGCCATTCCGAGGGTTTCCATCAGGGTATGGTCGGTCACCTGTTGGTCGTGGATCGTCCAGCCAGCGGCCATGCCCAGTAAGGCTACGAACATCGGCCATGGACGGGTGATACGTTCCCTGTCGCGCCAGAAATACGGATCGCCGCCGGGCATCAGGGCGCAGAGTGACGGGTACTGGCTGAGGATGGTTTCGCTGAGCGTACGGCAGGCGTTCCAGTCGGACTCGCCAAAGCGCCGGGCGAAACGTTGCCGTTGCGCCAGTGGCATGTCGCCAAACAGCAATTTGGCTGCGCGACACTCCGCATCGCGCGAGTCCAGGCTGGCCTGCGCGAGTGTATGTGCCTTGAAACGCTCCAGCGCATTGCGCGCCTGGAGCTGCGACCATTCAGGCTCGGGGCAGGGGTTTTCCAAGTCCTTATCGGACCAGGCTTGCTGGGCGCACAAGGTGTCGAACAGGTCCTCGGACCAGCATCGGCTCGCCAGTAGGGTACGGGCCAGCAGGTCGTTGATCCGCGCGTGGCGAGGCAGCGGCGTGAGCCATTCAGTGTGGTTCAGTTCGCTCAATGCGGCTTTGAAGGCTTCGACCTGTTGTTGATCGAGTAGCCCGACCAAGCGCTGTTCGACGTGCGCAAACATCCGTTCCAGCAGCGCATCAAGGCGGTATGCGGGCAAGCGCGCGGGGGCTTCGCGTAACCAGGGGGTTAGCCAATGCAGGTGGGTGACGGCCCACTCGCTGATGGCGGGGTCTGTCGACGTCAGGCAGCGCTGCAACAGCAGGGCCTCAAAGGCGTCGGCGCACTCACTCTCCCTGGCTTGCTGATAGAGGTGACGCAGATCACTGGGAGTGGCCTGCGCCACCAAGGCTCGGGCCTGTTCGACACGCGTGTCCGGTTCGGCCGGGGCAGGTTGCACGCTGTCGACGGGCACCGGCTGCGGTGTGTCAGCGGGCGCCTCGAAACGGCTCCACTCGAGGGCATGCTCATACGCCTCGCGCAAGCGCTGGAAGCCGCTGGGGTCCTCATCCGGACGATGCTGCTTGAGCAAGACGGCGTACTGACGCTTGATTGTGCGAGTGTCAGCGTCATGCGGTAGCCCAAGTACTTCCCAACAACTCATCAGTGCAACTTCCTGTCAGTAAAAATCCCGGCGCAGAATACCCGAGACCGGTTGCGCGGCGCCTACTCTTTTGTCGCGTGACTGCCTAAGATGGCGGCATTTCACGCCACCCAGGGCACGGACCGCGCCAATGTCGGAAAAAGACACCATCTCCCTCCACCTCGTGCGCGAAGCCTTGTTGCAAAGCTGCGCCCCTGGGGCGGCCACTGCCGAAGTGCTGCTTAAAGCCGGGATCGAATCGCAACGGTTGGCCGAGCCCGGCGCGCGGGTCTCGGCCACGACCTATGCACGCCTGTGGCGCCTGCTGGCACGGCGCCTGGATGATGAGTTTTTCGGCATGGACCCACGCAAGCTCAAGTCCGGCAGCTTGGCGTTCCTCTGCCATGCGGCGATGGCGCAGCCGACCTTGGCCACTGGCCTGGAAACCGGCCTGGGGTTTCTGTCGTTGATGCTCGAACGCCTGCCCGCTGAATTGGTGCGCCAACAAAGTCTGGCGGAGATTGTGTTGCTCGAACCCGAGTCTGAACCCAACCGGGCCTTCACTTACTTTACCTACTGGATGATCGTGCACGGCGTCGCCTGTTGGCTCGCGGGACGGCGGATTCCGATCCTGGCGATTGAACTGCGTTGTCCGAAACCGGATTTCTGCGACGACTACCAGATCATGTTCTCCGACAACCTGCGTTTCGATCGGCCGCGTACCCGCATGATCTTCTCCGCCGACTGCCTGGACCTGCCGATCAAGCGCACCGCTGAAGAACTAAAACGCTTCCTGGCCCACGCGCCCGCCAACATCCTGGTCAAATACCGCGACCCCGACAGCCTCGCCACCCGCATCAAGCACGACCTGCGCCAACTGCCCCCCGACACCTGGCCGGAAACCGAAGGCCTCGCCGCCAGCCTGTGCATCTCCGCCTCCACCCTGCGCCGCCGTCTGGCGGAAGAAGGGCAGACGTATCAGGGGCTCAAGGACAGTGTGCGCAAAGAGCTGGCGATTGTGTGGCTGGCGGAGCCGCAGATCAGTTTTGCCGAGATTGCGGAGCGGTTGGGGTTTGCTGATACGAGCTCGTTTTATAAGGCGTTTCGTAAGTGGAGTGGGTCTAATCCTGGGCATTATCGGAGTTTGATATTGAATGATGCTACATAGAGCATTAGCACGCGGATAAGGCTCTACTCCCTTCATGCGGTCGCGGTTCAAAAAAACATCACAAGGTCGAACACGGCAAATTTGATGTCCAATTCGACCAAGACCGCCAAGCTGCGGATGGATTTCCAAAATCCATATTCAGGCTTCTTGTCTTGTTAAATCGTCTTTTTTGCCACCTAAGAGCAATGTTGTGCTAACACCAAACAAGCCAACAAAACAGGTGGCTGCAACTATGATCAAAGTCAGCGAGAAGCCATACCTATCTAATAGTCCTCCGAAAACAGTGTAGGAGATACCGATGATGACTGAGTTAACTAGATTTGCAACTGAGAGACAAGACGCTCGGATACGTGACTCAATATTGTCGTGAATATAGGTTTCATATGCGGTTTCATATATGGCAGGGAGCGACATTATTAGAAGAAAGGTTGCAATTGAAGTGATTACTCCGATATTTAAAGATAAAACAAAAAGAAGAAAGGTGACGGCGCAGGTCGTAGTGAGAGCAATTGTACCGAGAGAGAGCCTGGAACAAACGTAACCAGCAACCATGAACATTAATGCTGATATAGCTTCAACCGTAGCATAAATACCAGCGATCATAGGCACGTCTAAACCCTGCAGGGAGAAAAATGGCTGGCCATAGATGAACAAAGGAATTGTTGAAAGCTCAAATAAAGAATATCCAATAAATAAAGGTATAAGGAAGGCACCTTTTTTAGAACGGAAAAAATTAATGAGTAGAGTAAAAATCCCCTCTGTTTTTTTATGGTTTATACCTGATTGTTTGATCGGGTTAAGTGACGTGTGCGGGAGTTTTATTTCTGGGATGAGTGTTACAGCAAAAGCTCCGATAAGCTTGGATAGCGCAAAAAATATATATACGCTATTCCAGTCAAAAGTATCTTGCAATACGCCACCAAGAAGCATAGATAAACCTAATGAAATCGCGCCAATGGCACGCGCCCGCGATATTATTTTAGGGTAGTCTTCCGCTCGACGTTCAGCTAGTAAGTTGTCATACAATAGTGCTCTGTCTGACCCGGAGCCCATAGCGATACTGGCGCCGAATAAGCAAAATATAATTGCGAAAGGAGTGAAAGAGGAAAATAATAAAAACCCAATGCCGCTTGTAAATAATCCTAAAAAGCTAATGATAAGAGAAAATTTGCGGCCGTATCGATCGGCGAGTAAACCAGACGGGATCTCTAACGCTACTGAAGAAAAGAATAGAAAAGATTGAAGAATACCTATCTCTCCTTGTGTGATACCAAGCTGCAGCAGGTAAAGTACAAACAAACTCCTTTGAACATCAAGATTCATGAGTATTGATAAGGAGTAGTATAATTTATCGTTCTTATTTTTTAGTATGTTTGAGATCCCCATTTTATTTAGATACCTGTTTTTTGTAAGCTCAAAAGACCTGAAGTTTAAGTTTGAAGATACGTTCGTCGACTCCTGAGCTAATCGGCGCACCTTGATTAAAGGCTATGTTGTCATTCTTACGCAAATGTGCACTTTGTAATTCTATGTATCTGTGCGTCTCCAATCGGAGAGGTGGCCGCTTCGATAGAAAACATTTCACTCTGTTCGAAAGGCTCAGTGCGGTATTAGGAAATTACTTGCTGAGGACTTCTGGTTTGTCTTACGGAAATAACCTACAGCATTTTAGGACGTTCCAAACAAAAAAACCGTGACCAAATGGACCACGGGGCTAAAAATTCGCTGGATGCTGTCAACCAAAGGCACAATTGATAGCGGACACGCGCGACCCGTTAGTCGCGCATGACAGATGTCGGAATTCACTGTGGAGTTAATATTAAAAAATGACCGAAAAATTTGCCCGGTAAAACCATGACAGCGCCAATGAGCGTTACTTACATGTGCTGCCTTTTTCATTCGAAGGTGTTGCCGGTGCCTCAGCATATGGGTTTATCAATGGTCGCCGACAAACCTCTACGGAGCCCAAGGTTCGTATAGTATCTGCATACGAGGAAGAACGATTCGATTGTTTGTCTACACTTAAACTGTTGCAATCCCGTACTGGAACATAAAGCGCGGTACCGTGGCTTGGCTGCAAATGCAGGACTTTCCCCGCGTTCTCATACGTTTGCTCCAGAGAATGAGTCGTGAAGGAGTAATTTTTCGCAACCTTACCTATCGCGGAAAGTGATAACACTACCCGATATTATCTGCTGCAGCATTTGCTGCGTAACGAATGTCGGATAAACACGGTTTCTGATTAAGGGAGAAGGTCTACCCTGGGAATTTTGAGTTTAATATATATAAAATTTGATTTCGCCGTTGCCTTTAGTAGTGAAGTCTGAACAGTATTTTACGGTGTTTCGTGATTGGAAATTAATGCTGTTTAAATTTAAAAAGCTTAAGCGTGGAGCATAGGTGGCGTTATAGCCTGCACACCCATCGTAACCCTTTAAAGGCTGGGCGTACGTTCTCGCAGGAAAAGCCCACTGAGCGAATGAAAGTCCAACTAATAACAACAGAATTGTGATTTTCATGATGGGCTCTTTTTTGGTTTTGTAAGGCGTGCATTAAATAGTACGTGAAAAATTAATGGTGTCTGGGATTGCTCCACAAACTAATCCCGGCTCTTTGTCGTTTAACGCGAAGGCTGAATGGGTGGTAGTAAAAGGCGCGGCTTAATATTTTGCAACTGTCATTTCTAACAGGTCTGTACCAGTGGCCTTAAACGGTTCGGGGCTTTCTTTGTTTGAGCGTTTTCAACGTTTAGTCACCGGCCAGCGAGACCTGCGCCTGCCGATTGTTTGACTCGGCTCTTTTCAGTTACCAAAAAAAGCCCCGTGACCAAATGGATCACGGGGCTAAAAATTGGCTGGATGCGACCAACCAAAGGAGCTCTTTACATCACTTGGCGGTAGCGACCACCGTATCCGGCTTCCACCCACCCCCCAGCGCCTTGTAGATCGCCACAATCCCGCGATACAGGTCCACTTCGGCCTGGGCCTGGGAGTCCTCGGCTGCCAAACGCTCACGTTGCGCGTCGAGCAATACCAGGAAGTCCACTGTGCCTTCGCGGTAGCGGATCGCGGCCAGGTCGGCGGCGGCGCGGCTGGATTCGCTTTGGCGGATCAGCGAGACCAGACGTTGCTGACGCTTGCCGTAGTCGCTGAAGGCGTTCTCGGATTCTTCCAGCGCCAGCAACACTTGCTGCTCGTAGCTTGCCAGGGCGCCATCGGCCTCGGCATCGGCGCCGCGCAAGCGGGCGCGCACGCTGCCCAGGTCAAACGCGGCCCAGGTGATGCTCGGGCCCAGGGCCCAGGCATTCGCGGCGGATGAGCCGATCTGCGAGCCGCGCCCGGCGGTAAAGCCGAGGAAGCCGCTGAGGCTGACGCGTGGGAACAGGTCGGCCTTGGCCACGCCGATACGCGCGGTGGCGGCAGCCAGTTTGCGTTCGGCGCTGAGGATGTCCGGGCGACGTTGCAGCAGTTGCCCCGGGTCGCCGATCGGCAGCGCTTTGGCAATCGCCGGCAGGTCTTTCGGGCCCAGGTCTACGGTGAGCTTATCGGGCCGCTGGCCGAGGAGGGTGGCGATGCGGTTACGCTCGCGCACTTGTTCGGCCTGCAGTTGCGGCACGCTGGCTTCAACCGCCGCGAGGCGTGCGTCGGCACGCTCCACGTCGAGTTGGTCGCCCACACCGGCATCGCGCAGGCTGACGGTGATGGTGCGCGATTCCTGCTGGTTCTTCAGGTTGTCCAGGGCAATGCGTTCACGCAGTTGCGCGCCACGCAGTTGACCGTAGGCGTCCACCAGTTCGGCGATCAGGGTGACTTGCAGCTGGTACAAGTCAGCCTCGGCGGCCTGCTGGTCGGCGTCGGTGGCTTCCAGGTTGCGCTGGATGCGGCCGAACAGGTCGAGTTCCCAGGCCATGTCCAGCCCGAGGTCGTAACGCTCGGTCTTCACGCGGCGAGTGGTCTGGCCCGGAATCTGGCCTTTGCCCTGGTCACTGCTGGCGCGGCTGGTGATGGTCGGCATGGCGTCATTGCTGGCGTCATCGCGGATCGCCCGTGCGGCCCGCAGGCGGGCAAAGGCGACGCGCAGATCACGGTTGCCTTGCAGCGACTGCGTGACCAACTGGTTGAGCGTCGGGTCCTCGAACTGCTGCCACCAGATGCCTTCGAACTTGGCGTGATCGTACTGCTTGGCGTCGGCAGCGGCCGTGATATTGGCCGCCTCCGGGGTCTGGGTTTTGTAGTCCGGGCCTACGGCACAGGCGCTCAGCGCCAGTACCAGCAAGCTCGGCAGAAAGACTTTCACACTCATTGCTGTGTCTCCAGCTTCAAGGCCTTGGCCGCTTTGCGCGCTTCGCTGCGCTCCACATAGCGACGGATCAGTACGTAGAACACTGGCGTCAGCAACAGACCGAAGAAGGTCACACCGATCATCCCGGAGAACACCGCCACGCCCATGGCATGACGCATCTCGGCACCGGCACCGCTGGACAACACCAGTGGCACCACACCCATGATGAAGGCGAACGAGGTCATCAGGATCGGCCGCAGACGCAAACGGCAGGCTTCCAGTACCGCAGCGAGCGGGTCGAGGCCTTCTGCCTGTTTATCCTTGGCGAACTCGACGATCAGAATCGCGTTCTTACACGCCAGGCCCACCAGTACGATCAAGCCGATCTGGGTAAAGATGTTGTTGTCGCCGCCCGAGATGATCACCCCGGTAATCGCCGACAGCAGCGTCATCGGTACGATCAGGATCACCGCCAACGGCAGGCTCCAGCTTTCGTATTGGGCCGCCAGTACCAGGAACGCCAGCAGTACGCAGAGCGGGAACACGAACAGTGCGGTGTTGCCCGAGAGGATTTGCTGATAGGTCAGGTCGGTCCACTCGTAGGTCATGCCGTTGGGCAGTTCCTCTTTCAACAGTTTTTCAATCGCCGCCTGGGCCTGGCCGGAGCTGTAGCCCGGTGCCGCGTTGCCGTTGATTTCAGCGGTGATAAAGCCGTTGTAGTGCATCACGCGGTCCGGGCCCGAGGTGTCGCTGACCTTGATAAAGGTCGCCAGCGGGATCATCTCGCCTTTGTTGTTGCGCACTTTCAGCTGGCCGATCTGGTCTTCATCCAGGCGGAACTGTTGCTCAGCCTGCACGTTGACCTGGTAGGTCCGACCGAAGCGGTTGAAGTCGTTGGCATACAACGAACCCAGGTAGATCTGCAGGGTGTCGAAGATGTCGCTGATCGCCACGCCGTGGGTCTTGGCCTTTTCACGGTCGATGGCGGCATCGACCTGGGGCACGTTGACCGTGTAGCTGGTGAACAGGCCGAACAGCTCCGGCGTGGTGCGGCTCTTGGTGATGATGTTCTGCACTTCTTTGTACAGCTCGTCATAACCCAGGTTGCCACGGTCTTCGATCTGCAGGCGGAAGCCGCCGATCGTCCCCAGGCCCTGAACCGGCGGCGGTGGGAAGATCGCCATGTAGGCTTCCTGGATGTCGCTGTATTTGCCGTTCAACGCGCCGGCAATCGCACCGGCGGACATGCTCGGGTCTTTACGCTCATCGAACGGCTTCAAGGTCACGAACACGATGCCGCTGTTCGGGCTGTTGGTGAAACCGTTGATCGACAGGCCTGGGAAGGCCACGGCGGCTTCCACGCCCGGCTGTTTCAGCGCGATGTCGGACATGCGCTTGATCACGTCTTCGGTGCGGTCCAGGCTGGCGGCGTCCGGTAACTGGGCGAAGGCCACCAGGTATTGCTTGTCCTGGGCCGGCACGAAACCGGTCGGGGTATGGGCGAAACCAAACCAGGTCAGCACCATCAACCCGGCGTACAGGAACAGCGCGATACCACTGCCGCGAATCACACGGCGTACGGTGCCGACATAGCCGTGGCTGGCTTTGTCAAAGAAGCGGTTGAACGGTTTGAACAACCATCCGCCGAAGAGCTTGTCGAGAACCTTGGAGAAGCGATCCTTTGGCGCGTCATGGCTGCGCAGCAACACGGCGGCCAGGGCCGGGGACAAGGTCAGCGAGTTGAAGGCCGAAATCACCGTCGAGATCGCAATGGTCAAGGCGAACTGCTTGTAGAACTGCCCGGTCAAGCCGCTGATAAAGGCCGCCGGAATGAACACCGCACACAGCACCAACGCAGTTGCCACAATCGGACCGGTCACTTCGCTCATGGCTTTTTCAGTCGCCGCAAACGGTTCCAGGCCCAGCTCGATGTTGCGCTCGACGTTCTCCACCACCACGATGGCGTCGTCCACCACGATACCGATGGCCAGTACCAGGCCGAACAGCGACAACGCGTTGAGCGAGAAGCCAAACAGGTGCATCACCGCAAACGTACCGATCAAGGATACCGGCACCGCTACCAAAGGAATGATCGAGGCGCGCCAGGTCTGCAGGAACAGGATCACTACCAAGACAACGAGAATCAGCGCCTCGAACAGGGTGTGCACCACCGCTTCGATGGAACCACGCACAAAGATGGTCGGGTCATAGACGATGCTGTAGTCCATCCCTTGCGGGAAGCTCTTTTTCAGCTCATCCATCTTGCCGCGGACTTCGTTGGAAATCTCGATGGCGTTGGAGCCTGGGCGCTGGAAGATCGGGATCGCCACGGCCGGCTGGTTGTTGAGCAGCGAACGCAGGGCGTATTGGCTGGAACCCAGCTCGATCCGCGCGATGTCTTTGAGGCGGGTGATTTCACCGTTAGCGCCTGAACGGATCACGATGTTCTCGAACTCTTCCTCGGTCACCAAGCGACCTTGGGTGTTCACCGACAACTGGAACGCGGTGGCAGTCGGCGCAGGTTGTGCACCCAGCGCACCCGCGGCCACTTGACGGTTCTGCTCACGGATCGCGGTCACCACATCGGTGGCAGTGAGGTTGCGCGAAGCGGTCTTGTTCGGGTCCAGCCACACCCGCAGGGAGTAGTCGCCCATGCCGAACAGCTGCACATCACCCACGCCGCCCAGCCGCGCCAGCTCATCCTTGACGTTGAGCAAGGCGTAGTTGGACAGGTACAGCATGTCGTAGCGCTGATCCGGGGAGGTCAAGTGCACCACCATGGTCAGGTCGGGGGAGGCCTTGTCCACGGTGATACCGATGCGCGTCACTTCTTCAGGCAATTTCGGCTGAGTCCGTGTCACGCGGTTTTGCACTTGCACCTGCGCGTTGTCCAGGTCGGTGCCCAGGGCGAAGGTGATGGTCAGCGTCAGCTTGCCGTCGGCGGTCGACTGCGAGGACATGTACAGCATGTTCTCGACGCCGGTGATCGCCTGCTCCAGCGGCGCGGCCACGGTTTCACCGATGACCTTGGGGTTGGCGCCCGGGAAGTTGGCGCGTACCACCACCGTCGGCGGCACCACTTCCGGGTATTCGCTGATCGGCAATTGGAACAGCGAGATCGCACCGGCGATCAGGATCAACAGCGAGAGCACCGCTGCGAAGATCGGCCGCGAAATGAAGAACTTGGAAAAATTCATCTTGAGTTGTATCCCTTAACCGCGTGGAGTCGCAGCGCTGGCCAGTTTGGGCGCGGTTTTTTCCGGCGCCACTTGTTCCAGGTTGCTGGCTTCAAGCGCTTGTCGTTGTTGGGCCAAGGCGGCGAGGGTTTCCTTGCTGGCCATCGGAATGGTTTCCGGGGCGACCGGCGAGCCAGGGCGCACGCGCTGCAGGCCCTTGACGATAATGGTGTCGTCTTTGTTCAAGCCGCTGCGCACGATGCGCAAACCTTCGATCTTCGGCCCCAGCTCCACCGAGCGATAAGCCGGCTTGTCGCCTTCCATCACCAGCACGAACTTCTTGCCCAGGTCGGTGC